>Ga0335077_10003928_pt1 | contig 18070 bp, 20 predicted proteins | sample Lox_Sample_31_FD_207151 | JGI IMG/M metagenome (GOLD analysis project Ga0335077, IMG submission 207151) | Soil microbial communities from Loxahatchee National Wildlife Refuge, Florida, United States - Lox_Sample_3.1 | ecosystem: Environmental > Terrestrial > Soil > Wetlands | place: USA... | reverse complement strand
TTCATAGCCGGTCTCCTTTTCTTTGCGCCACGAGCGCGTCGAACATTGGGAGCGTATCGCATCCCGCGGGAGACCGGCCCTCTCATCCCATCTGATTTCGCAAGTAAGTGACAAATTCCATGAGGTCGGAGCGTGAGACATCTGCTAGATACTTCTTTTTGCAAGACTTTCTAAACCGCCCTATCGCATTACCGTAGACTAATGATGTTTTCCGAGATTTCTGAGCGGCAATCTCAGTCGAGTATTCGTTGAGAGCAACGGCGAGCAGTCGGCGATTCTCGTTCGAAGGGTCACTAACTTCAATCCCGCCACGTCTGAGTTCTAAAGTAGCCGCTTTCCGCTTCCGTTCACGAGATGCAATGTCAGGGTCTTTACCCACGCAAGTCCAATGTTGCCTTGTGGCTCCGACTGGGCGAAACCGAAGATAGTAACTACCTTCTGGATGGTACTGCGGTTGACCGTTTACGACAGCGAACAGAGGTTTTAGACGACCTGCGGGAGTGAAGACTGGTTCCAAGAAATGCCACTTGCCATGTTCCAATTTCACACGAAGCTTTAAGGCGACTTTATTTGCCACGTCCGTTCCCTGCCTTGCTCGAAAGCAGGAAGGAAAGCGACGACCGTCTCGTTGTGAAGTGTCACAAAGAGTGTCACAAGAGCCAGATGTCTTTTGGATTCAACAAATGGCGGAGAGGGGGGGATTCGAACCCCCGGTACAAGTTTTAGCTCGTACAACGGTTTAGCAAACCGCCGCCTTCAGCCTCTCGGCCACCTCTCCGGCGAACGCTTTCAACAGTTTAGCACGAAATCTATAACATAGCTGCTGGCCTTTTGCTGGCCACTAGCCTTCAGCCCACGATGTCCGACGCGACAGCGGTTCGAGTGCAGGATTCGAAATCAGCATGAAGAGGTAGCTTGGTAGCTTCTAATTGAACGAGCGAGCCCGAACCTGTGCATCTTGCCGATCAAAGTTGTGCGTTTGATTCCCAACTTTTTGGCTGCGCCGTTTGGTCGCCCAATTCGCTTCCTTGAGGGACTTCAGGATGTATTCCGACTGCGCTTGAGCCAAGGTCTTTGGGCTGGTGGTCGTGGACTTTTCCGGCCAGTTAACGCTCTCGAGCGGTGCCCGCAGCACTGCATCCGGGGACACGATGACAGCCCGTTCGATGAAGTTCTGCAGTTCGCGGACGTTGCCAGGCCAGTGATACTTGGTGAGGGCCTGCATGGTTTTCTCAGGAATGGTCTCGGCCCGACGATTCATTCTGGCCACGCCGTCCTTGCCGAATGCATTCGCAAGCAATAGAATGTCTCCAAGACGCTCGCGCAGCGGGGGAACAGCAATCGGAAAGCTGTTCAAGCGAAAATACAGGTCGCTTCGAAACAGCTTATCGGCGACCATCTGCTTCAGATCGCGGTGCGTAGCGACGACAATTCGCACGTTAACCTGCTGCGTGTCATTGCTGCCAAGATGCTCAAATTCCCGTTGCGATCTTCGACGTCGGTACGCGGCGGGACGACTTTCATCTACCCTTCTATGGAAGGAACAGCGCGAAGAGCGCCTTCCGCGCGCAGAGGACGCCGTGGAGCTTGTCTGCGGGATAAACCAGGAAACGGGCATAACGCTGCTGAGGATCTCCTGAAATAGAAGAGGGAGCCGCTGCCCGCCCTAAGATGCATTACGGCTCCCACTCATTGACAGGCTACCCAAAGGCAGCGCGTCAATTTGTTTTAGCGACCCGCGCCGCGCGATTTTGCGCTTCCTCCGGCCGTCGCACTCGAATCCGCGTTCAGCGATCTCAAGAGATCTTCAATTTGGCGTTCCACTTCTTCTTTGGCAATTCCGTAACGTTCTTGAATCTTGCCGATTAGCTGATCCCACTTCCCAGCGATCTACCGTAGGTCGTCATCGGTCAATCTGCGCACTTCTCTTTCAGCTGCCAGGCTACAGTTTCCACTTGCCTTCTACTTGTTCCCAATTCATTTCACGCTCTCTCGGTTAAGACCTATCAAACTCTACTGAACGGAGGGCGTCGGTTTTCAAACATTCCTGACGCGTTCATGCAATCGCATTCTGCAATCGCGGTACATACACAAAGCGCTGGAGACGGGTGAGCAGAATCCTGTAATCGGACGGGTTTAGAGTCGAATGCAAAATGACATTCACTGCTCTGCCGTAGGACGCGCTAGACTAAACACGCTTTCGCGGGTCGGCTTTCGGACTTAACAAAATACAGGCATTCCTGTATTCAACCTAGCCTGAAGGAAGCAAGATCATGGCAAGGTAGCACGCAGCATCGGTGAGGAAAAACTCTACTATCCGTGCTTTTCGGTCAGCCCGTGGTGCAGTTTGCCATTCCCATATGCGGGGAGCGCGTTGAAGATTGGATAGGGAACGTGAAAATACTCGTTGCCGACGATCATGACATCATACGCCGCGGCCTGAAGCAATTGCTTACGGCGCGTTCGGGGTGGGAAGTGTGCGGCGAAGCCAAGACCGGACGCGAAGCAGTCAGCGCAGCGGAGCAGCTCAAACCCGACGTCGCCGTGCTGGATATCAGCATGCCTGACCTAAACGGCCTGGAAGCAGCCCGACAGATCCAAAAAAACTCACCGAAAACCGGAATTTTGATCCTGACGATGCATTTTACGGATCAATTGGTCCGCGAAGTGATTGATTGCGGTGCGCGGGGCTACATTCTGAAATCCGATGCAGATCGCGACCTGGTCCATGCTGTCGAGGCAATCTCAAATCGTGGGACCTATTTCACCCGCGAAGCCTCGGAGATCTTGCTCGACAGGTTCGCCCGACCGGATGCGCCTGCCGATGCGAAGCCTAGGCTGCGCGATCGTTTGACGGGACGCGAACGGGAAATCGTTCAATTGCTCGCCGAAGGCCATAGTAGCAAAGAAGTAGCCGTGAGGTTGGGAATCAGCGTCAAGACAGCAGAGACTCATCGCGCAAATATTATGCGGAAGCTTGAGCTGCACTCGGTCAGCGAACTGGTGCGGTACGCGATCCGAAACCAGATTATTCAGGCCTGACGACTCGGTACCTTCTCGCTGGCGTACCGGGCCGAGGCAACCGTCTCCAACTGTAGTCTGTGGTCGGAAGATTGCCACCGTTTCGCCCTTGGAACGCAGGAGAACCCATGCCGACAGTGTTGGTGGTAGATGATCACGCTTTTATTCGCCGTGGCGTGCGATCCATCCTCGAGCCCTTCCCCGAATGGGAGTTGTGCGGCGAAGCAGAGAACGGCCAGGAGGCAATTCAGAAAGCCTCCGAATTGAATCCAGCCATCGTTGTCATGGACGTGTCGATGCCCGTACTGGATGGAATCGCCGCAACGCAGGAAATCAAGAAATCTCATCCGCAGACACACGTGATTCTTTTGACTCTGCACAACTCGCGGGAGCTGCTCTCTCGCGCATTCCAGGCGGGAGCGCGCGGCTATGTACTGAAAGCCGATGTCGATGATGAGCTTCTGAAAGCGCTGCGTATCGTCACAGGCGACGGGTCATACATTAGCCCCAAAATTGACGAACATTCTGCGACGGCGGCAGTCCGCGAAATAACTTCAGGTTCCCGGCTAAAGGGGAAACCTTAGACCGGGTCTAATCGTCTTAGTTGATATCCAGCCAAGCCTCGCAGGGTGGCAACCCCGGAACCGCCACTCTGGAACAGGTTAGGTGCAGCTCACTTCGGGCTACCACCTCGACGTTTCTCGTGAAAGGCGATGGGTCCGTGGCTGAAAACGAGTTCAACAGTCGAGAAGTTGCCGAACCTCCCGTCCACTCGACCACGAGTGTGGCGACCATCATTCTGGCCATACTGCTTTTTCTGGCGACGGCGATCGTTGGTTGGGTGTTGATCCAGAAAATGCACGACAGTTTGCGCTGGGTCCAGCATACCTACGACGCGCGTGGGCAAATCCGGCTGGTGCGGATCCGGACGATCGACCTATCCGGGAAAATTGCCACGGCGTCCGCTCTCAACGATTCACAATTTTTGCAGGGCCTGCCGAGTGATTTTGTCAGTCAGTCCCACTCGATTTCTTCTTTGCGCGCATTGACGGGAGAAAACCCGGCGCAGCAGGCTCGACTCACCGAGCTGGCGTCGCTCCTCGCCGACGTTCAACTGAAATTCGGGGGCTGCGGCACCAATCTCAGCTGTCTTCCGGACTCCACGGCCGCGCGTCAGGAGCTGCTCCGCTCCGCTTGGAGTGAGCGCGAGAAGATGCTCGTGATTCTGGATGCCATGGAATTCGACGAAGATAGCCTGCTGCGGCAGCGCCTCGCGGGCTGGTCGAGCCGCTTTCGCCTGATGGTCTTGACCCTGATCCTATCGTTTGTCTCCGCCATCCTTCTTATCTTCTTCAATCTCCGCCTTCTGGTCATCGAAGCAGAGCGGCGCGGCCAGAGCGAACGGTTGATCCGTGAACATATTGATTCGTACCGCACGCTCAGCGGCAGAATTCTCGAACTTCAGGACGCGGAACGCCGCAAGATTGCCCGGGAACTGCACGACAGCGTAAGTCAATACCTTGCTGGAGTACGCCTGCAGCTACAGCAACTGGAACGGATTTCCCCAGACCACACGCCTGCGGCAACCTGCCTTTATGCGGAGACCACCGACCTGCTTGATCGCGCCCTCAGTGAAGTACGCACCATTTCCCATCTCCTTCATCCGCCGCTCCTCGATGAACTCGGTTTATACTCCGCGGCCCGCTGGTACATCGAAGGATTTGCGAAGCGCAGCGGCATGGATGTGAACTTCACATTGGATGATTTTCCCGGCCGGCTGCCTCGCGATGCCGAGATCGCTCTGTTCCGCGTTTTGCAGGAGGCTCTAACAAATGTTCATCGCCATTCTGGCGCCAAAAGCGTGCAGATCGACCTGAGCTGCAATGACGAAGTGGCGCTCCTGCGCGTCCAGGACGACGGCCGCGGTATCCCGTCCCGACTGCTGCGCCGCTTTCAGGAAGGCCATGGTGGCGGGATTGGATTAGCGGGGATGCGCGAGCGGTTGGCCGACCTGCAGGGCGAATTGCGCGTGGAGTCGAGCACCCATGGCACCGTGATTAGTGCGGCGGTGCCCGCGGATTCTTGCATCGGGGCTAACCCGGAGGCCGCCGGCCAACCCGTGAATTGACCAACCTCGGCGATGAGAATTTACCGAGGCGGCTGACCAAAAACCACCTTCTCGCGTCTAAATCATTCAGGTGGAGGTCTGCATTCCGTCGGTTTTCATGAGCTTTACAAGCCTTTTCTTTCCTGCGCTTTGGACCTACAATGAGGAAGGTTAAGGCTGTTTGTGCTCTAGTTGAATTTGGATAGGTGCCTGGTAACCGCCCGGTCCGCAGCGACCTACCTCGATCGGCACGCGCCGGCGAAACATTTGACCCTGGCGGGTCGTATACAAGATAGGCAGAGCAGCGTCCCCTATCTAATTTGGGAGCCCCACCGCGCGGGTGGTCCCTCGCGGATCGGCGAAAGGAACAGCATGAAGACGTGGCATAAGGTGGCAATCGGTCTGGGCGGAGCCGCGGTGCTCGCCGGAATTGTGTTGTACAGCATTAATCAAGCAAACAAGGGCGTGGTCACCGTTCAGACGGCTAAGGTGGCGAAACAGGATTCCCTGGTCTCGGTAGTGACGGCTTCCGGGGAAATCAAACCCACCACGTACACCAACATTACCGCGCAAGGCTTCGGTCGCATCACCGACATTCTTGTCAAGGAAGGCGACCACATCAAGAAGGGCGACAAGCTTCTGCTCCAGGACAATGTTCAAGCCAATGCCGACGTGCAAGCCCAGTCTGCCGCCATCAGTTCGGGTGAATCCGGCGTGCAAGCTGCTGATGCCAGCTACAGGGCCGCTCAGTCGGACCTCTCCATGCAACAGGCTAACCTGGAAAAAGCGAAGCTCGACTACGACCGCGGCCAAGGATTGTACAAGGACGGACTGATCCCCAAGCAGGATTTTGATCAGCGCAAGACGACCTACGACGCCGCCGTGGCCACGGTAGAAGCGTCGCGAGCCCGCATGCTGGCTCAGAAGGCGCAATTGGATCAGGTTCGCTCGCAGTTGGTGCAAGGCAAAGCTGTGCTCGTACACACACAAGATGTCCTTTCGAAAACGACCTACTACTCGCCGATCAACGGCATCGTGAGTTATTTGCCGGTGCGCATGGGCGAGTACGTCGTGCCCGGCATTCAGAACGCTACAGGCAGTTTCTTGATGACGCTGTCGGACATGTCAGTGGTCACGTCGGAAGTGAAGGTGGACGAAACAGACATCGTGAACGTGAAAACTGGTCAGGATGCCGACGTCACGATCGACGCCGTGCCGGGCAAGGTTTTCAAAGGGAAAGTCACCGAGATCGGTTCGCAGGCTGTGTTGCGCAGTTCAGGTCTTGCGACAACGCAAACCACCACCAGCAACCAGGAAGCAAAAGACTTTAAAGTCGTAGTCACGCTGGAAAGCCCGCCAGAAAATCTTAGACCCGGTCTGTCAACCACCGCCAAGATTAGGACCGCGGAGCGCAAGAACGTGGTTGCCATTCCGATTCAAGCCTTGGCGGTTCGTTCCCGCAAGGATCTGGAGGAAGCGGCCAAGAACGCCAAGAAGGACGGCAGCGTGACGCTCGCCGCCCCGCCGGCAGCCTCGACGGGAGATTCCAAAAAGGACGAAGTCCAAGGCGTCTTCGTAGTGAATGCCAAGAAAGCCGTGTTCCGTCCGGTGGAAACTGGCATTTCCGGTGTGACCGACATTGAGATCACCAAAGGCCTCGAGACGGGTGACGAGATTGTCGTAGGTAGCTACAAGGCGTTGCGCACGTTGAAACCGCAAGCCACCGTCAAAGTGGACAATTCCGCGCCTAAGAAGACCGACGATTCACAGCAATGATAGTGGACCCGGAGAGAACATGCCCCCTGAAATGACCGTAGCCGAGTCGTATCGCCAGGATCTGGTGGACAGTGGCGTCGTCATTCGGACCGAAGGTTTGATCAAAACCTACGAAATGGGTGCGGAGCAGGTACACGCGCTCCAGGGCGTCGACGTCGAAATTCGTAAAGGCGAATATGTGGCTATCATGGGCCCTTCCGGCTCCGGCAAATCGACCTTGATGAACCTCATCGGCTGCCTCGATTCTCCAACTTCCGGCCGCTACTGGCTGGCAGGCCGCCTGGTCAGTGAATTGGACGATGACGAGCTCGCCTATATTCGCAACAAGGAAATTGGTTTCGTCTTCCAGACATTCAATTTGTTGCCGCGTGCCACGGCCCTGCACAATGTGGAACTCCCGCTGATCTACAACGGCACGCCTGCTGAAGAACGCGTGGAGAAAGCGAAGTTGGCTCTGCAGCGTGTGGACTTGACGTCTCGCATGACCCACAAGCCGAACGAACTATCCGGCGGTCAGCGCCAGCGTGTTGCCATTGCGCGCGCGCTGGTGAACGATCCCTCGATCGTACTTGCCGACGAGCCAACCGGTAACCTGGACTCCAAAACCGGTGAAGAGATCATGCACCTGTTCGAGAATCTGCACTCCCAGGGCAACACCATTATTCTGGTCACCCACGAAATGGATATAGCGCAGCATGCGCATCGCGTTATTTTCATTCGTGACGGAAAAATCGCTTCTGACGAGAAAGTCGTCAAGAAATAACGCCCCCAGCCCAACCAAGCTTTCCCTTTCATCGACCGGAATCCGCGTCAGTGCGCCAGGGTGTGCCGGTGCAGTTCTTCTTCCGCCATGTTCGGGACGAGCGTCAGATAGGTTTGGGAAATACGGTCGTGCCAGGTCAGGCCATCCTCATCCCACAACACCCATAAAAAGCCGAGACAGCAGGTGCCGACCGACAGCACATATCCTGTCGCGCGCAGAAAATACTGCCGTTGCGTTGGGGCATCTCCGGTAAAACTCGCCACCTGCAGCCCCGCGACCATCATCCCGGGCGTGCTCCCGCCAAAGATCGTGAACAGGCCGAAGTACTGCAGATAGACAAACGCAAAGGTGAAGAAACATACTGCGGCGCTCAACTTGTCGAGCGTAAAGTGGCCACCCAGCGACCCAAACAGCGCCAGGAACCCGCCATACGCAAACGCCAGGCACGATCCATCAATGATGAGAGCGCGGCGTCGGTCGTCGAGCGATGCCACGGGGGGGAATCCGTTTGGAGCGCTTGCCGGCTCTTCCGCAGAGACTTCCGGCAGGCTCTCCTCCGATTCCGGCGGAAGAGAGACATCAATCAGAAGGCGCGGGTCCGATTCCGCGGCATTTTTGGCCACCCGTCCGATCGCGATAGTGAACGCAAAGTCCTCGGCCGGAGTGGGTTTTTCCTCGGCGGGATCTTCCACCTCCAACGCGATGTTCTGGGCAGGAGAATGCTCCACGCTTTCAAAAGGTAACGCGGATTGCCCTTCGTTCGCAGACGCTCGGCGCTTTTTGACACGATAGGCCTGTAGACGTTGATTCAACTCGCCGCGCCACTCCTCGCGACTAGCTTCATGCAACGCAACAGTCGTGGTTGCGGTGGAAGTATCGTCCGAACGGCGAAGTAGCGCCGTGGAATCACAGAAACTGCACGTGTGCGCGCCTGGCGCCAGCACCGTGCCACACTGCGAGCATATTGTATTCACCGGTGGTTTTTGCGCTGCGGACGCTCTCACTCCGGTGAGAGGAGCAACGTCAGATTACCACTTCCACGAGGTCAAGCGGTATCCCGGTGTTCTGGTATGCGGCGTATGAATTACCACGAAGGGAGGGTGAAGCCTTAAAGCTCGCCCTCGCGGGCCAGGCTTTCCCGATTGAAGGCAATGCAACGGTCCAAGGCAACTACCGCGAAACTGGCGCACCCGGCGCGCTCGTGTTCCGCCCAGCTCTGCAAGCTCGGGATGATGCGCGCTATGCTGCGCTGGGTCATATCGAGGATGTCGTAGTACAGTCCCACCGCGCGCAAACCCGTGCGGTCTTCCGGCCGCTCCGGGCACAGCCGCAGCAACTGCATCGCTTTGACGTAATCTCGTGCCGTCGGAAATTCCTTGATCCCCGTCACATCGCGAACTTCAGCCGAAAGCTCATGACGGGAAGACGCGGCCATCAACGAACGGCAGTAGGACACAAAAAACATCAGCAATGTCACGAGTGAAACGGCAAAGATCAGTATGGCCATCATCGCGGCACCGTAACCAAGCGCGCCGGCACCAGCCGCGCCTCCTCTGAATGCCGCCAAATCGTGACGGTCCACGACAGCGGCAACAAACAACTCACGAGTGGCCCAAGGAAACGAACGACCGAATATTTGTCCGCAAAGTTCACAAGCGCGTAGCTGGCTGCATAGGCGCTGAAATAAAGACCCAGCGAGAGCACGATTTGCACGATGCGGGTTCGCGTCTCACCCAGCTTCAGGATCGCGCCCCACAGCAAATATGTCAGCACCAAACCTACGAAGTAGAGATTCTGCGAAAGTTCATACGCAAATCCAGTGGACAGGCGCTCCGTTGATTGCGCTACCACCGCATAGGAGAACGCGGCAGTTCCCAGGAGCAGCAGCACCGCCAGCGTCCGAAGATACCGGCTGAATCGCAATTCGCCAAAGACCCTGGAGTAGAGGCTGATCAGCGCGAGGTACAAGGCCAGGGTCAAGAGCGCGTCAGTGTAGAAATAGAAATAAGTGTACTCGGCTGAATCCCAGCCGTGGCCGCTCAAAACAAAATGGCGACCGAAACTGAAGACCATCGCCAAGATAAAATATACGTTTAGAAAGAAATAGCGGAAAAACGATTTACGAGCGATTGAGCACACCACGAAGGCCAGCTCAAAGGCCGTTCCCAGGTACCAGATGATTTCCGCTAGGGGACCAGGCATCGTTCCCTTTTCGCCCGGCCCATCCCGACGCGTTTAACTCGCGTCAGTATTTACCGAGCTTACTTGCCCGACTTTTTTGGCGGCGCCGGCATCGGGTCCGGCCCGTTCGCTACCAGCACCGTACCGTGCTGCTGACTGCTGGTAAGAACGGACTTCAACTCCATCGAGCAGAACAGTACCGCCAGGACGAGCGCAGCCGCTCCCAGTTTCCTTGACATGGTGCCTCCGTGGGAATGAACGAACGGAGACATCCTATCCTTATTACGGATAGTGTCAAGTGGGACACACTACACCCATGTAAATAATCAATTAACGGAGATCGGCCATCCTTCTTCGCCATACCTTCGCATGGCAATCGGGATCGTGGATTTCCGCCAGCCACACCGTACTGTCCGGCTGCCCCTGAGAACAACAGTACGCAAGTCCCATCAGTTTGGTACCAAAGTACTACCAGGTTAACTGCGCGCTTACGCCGCCCGACTCGCGCTATTCGTGTTTCCCGCTCGCTTGACACATTTCACACTTACTTCGTACGATGGAAAATTGCCTGAAGCCGGCGTAGCTCAGTGGTAGAGCGAGGGTCTCATAATCCCTAGGCCGTGGGTTCGATTCCCCCCGCCGGCACCATTCCTTCCTTTTGCGGGTTAAATTGCTTACTCCGTCCAGCGACCATTCCGACCGCCCTCCCCTCCCTCAGGCCGCTTTACCCGATCTTCTGCTCGTCAATCCCGCTGCCGGCGGTGGCCTTGGCGGCAGAGTCCTTCCCGACCTCAAACGTTTCGCCGCAACGCACAACTGGCGCGCCGAACTGGCTCTGACAGAGAGCCCCGCAGCCTTCACACGAAAGGCAGAAGAAGCAGCTTGCGCTGGACGCGAGCGCATCTTTGCCGTCGGCGGCGATGGCACGTTCCAGCTGCTGTTGAACGCTCTCCAGAAGTCCCCGCAAACGATTCTTGGGATTATCCCCGCGGGAGGTGGCAATGATCTGGCCGCGGCCCTTGGCCTGCCCGCCGATCCTCTGCGCGCCGCGGCCCTGCTACTGCACGGCGAGGTGTGCCCGCTGGACGCGGTGCGCGTTCGAACCGCGGAGGGAAATGAGTGGCTATACACCGGGGGAGGCGGAGTGGGCCTGGATGCGGAAGCCGCCCGCTGCGCCAGCGGCGTTTACCGCCATCTTCATGGACGCTTCAGGTATCTGCTTTCCGCCATCCATGCCCTGACCAGCTTCCGTGCGTTCGCCACGACAGTCAACGCGGGTGACGGTGAATCGCCGTTCCATCTGCAGAAAACTCTTCTGGCATGCGTGTTAAATACTCCCAGCTACGGCGCTGGTCTGGCGCTCGCCCCAGATGCCAAGATCGATGACGGCAAGCTCGAGCTGGTGCTCCTCGAAGAGCTCAGCTTTTTGGAGATTCTTGCCCTGCTGCCTTCGCTCGCGTTGCGGGGAGAATTGAAAACCGCGCGCGTCAAGCGGCGTTCGGTGGCCTGCGTTCGAATCCAAACCGATCCGCCTCGCGATTTTCATGGCGATGGAGAGATTCTGGGAACTACTCCTGTGGAGATTTCCGTGGTGCCGCGCGCATGCCGCGTGCTTCGCGCGCCTAGGACTGGCCCTTCTTTCGATCGAGCTTCAAGTTCAGCGTAATTTCCTTCCGGCTATCCAATGAAGTCACGGTTCGGGAAGCCGACCGCTCATCGTTGGCCTCGGCGTGGATTTCATAATCCACGTTTGGATCAAGGCCGGTAAACCGGTAAGAGCCCTCCGCATCGGTGAAGTGACTGATGACCATGTTCGTGCGGAGATTCTTGAGGAACACTACGCTGTTCTGCACCGGCTTGTCCGATTTATCGGACACCACGCCGCGCACAGAGCGCAATTGGGTTTCTTTGTCTTTCTTGTTTCCTTGCGCCACACCGAAGCTGGCCATTAGCAGCAGCGCGATTCCCGCAAGTATTGCGCGGTGATACGGCCTGTTCATGATTTCGCTCCCGTTTTTGCTGGCGTGACTGGTTCCAGCTGAATCGACAGGCGTCGTTGCACGTCCACTTTGCTGTCTACGCTCTGAGTCTGATCCTTATAGTTTTTGACGTGGATGGTCACTTCATACTCATATCCCGGAGGTACGCGCACAGCGAATTCGCCGCGTGGATTTGTGTACGTTTCCCATGCGAACTTCTTTTCGCCGGCGCGTCGAATGCGCACTTGCACCCCCGGAAACGACAATGCGTGCTCGTTGAAGACCGTCCCGATGATCAGGAAGCTCGGAACCGGCTTGCTCTTCCCGCTCTTCGTTTCGCTCTGTGCCTGGGGATTGCTTTTGTCGGGACCTGGGGAAGCCCCTTGAGGCGGCGCGAGTGTTTGTTGGGCCTGCAGTGACTGCCAGAAGAGCGGAAGTGTCAACGAGAGTATGAAGCGCGGTAAGAATCTCATTCGGTTGTGGCGCCCGGCAATGCTTACACTCTCCGATACGATGACTCAAAACACATCACAGGATGCCTTGCTAGCTTTGTCGATGGCTACTCATCCTCGTCGTCGTCATCATCGTCCTCATCATCTTCGTCCGGCAGGTCGCCATCTTCGTCGAAATCTTCTTCGTCTTCCTCAAGTTCGTCGTCTTCTTCATCTTCCTCGAGTTCATCGGAGATAGGATTCAAGGCGACTGGATGAGTCTGCGACACCTCGAGCTCCGTCTCGCACTCGGGACAGCTGAGGATCTCTCCCTCCTCAACTTCGTCTTCGTCTACATCAATTTCGGCGGAACACTCTGGGCAACGGAGCACGGCTCCATCCTCCGACTTGATCTTGGCGCGCGACAATCCTCGAAATCTCGAGGATCTGTCACCCGGCGTATTATATACCGCGGCGGGAAAAGTCAACCTGAACCCTTTCCACCTTGCCTCAGTGTAACCCAACCGGCCGAAGTCAACGTAATATAAGACCATGGCACGGGAATATCCAGACAAGCCGGTAGTTGGCATCGGCGGAGTGGTGATTGAAAGTGATCATGCCCTGCTGATCCGACGCGGCAGCGAGCCCTTGATGGGCCAGTGGTCGATTCCTGGAGGTACTCTGGAACTGGGCGAGTCCCTGCAAGCGGGCGTGGCGCGCGAACTGCGCGAAGAAACGGGGCTCGAAGTTCGCGTGCTGGACCTGATTGAAGTGTTTGACCGAATCTTTCCAGCAGAGGAAAGTGGCAGCAGTTCCGTTTCGCGCCCTCGCTACCATTACGTGATCGTGGATTATCTATGTGAACGCATCTCCGGCGAGCCTCGCGCAGGCAGCGACGTGACTGATGTGGCATACGTCAAGGAAGAAGACTTGCCGCGCTTCCGACTCACCGAAACAGCCACGCGCGTTCTGCGCACAGCCTTCGCCATGGATCGCCAGCGCCGGAAAACCCGAGCGTAAAGCCTGGAGCCCGGGTGTTTATCTGTTCAGTTTCAGGATTTCGATGTTCCCGTTGCTGTTGGTAAGCAAAAGCGTGCAAGCGCCGTTGCCGATCCTGCCATTCAGATTATCGCTACTGATCACGCCTGTAGCTGTGATTGGCAGTTCGCTTGTAATGTGCCCAAACGAGGTCCGGGCCGTGATTTGATAGCCGGCATCCTCCGGCAACCGCAACTGAATAGGCGAAAAGGAGGTCTTCAACGAAATATTCTTGCAGCCGGGAGAGGTGCGTGCCGCTGAAACGGTAACTACGCCATTCTGGTTGTCTACGGTGATCAAACCTGTGACATCTTCCAGTGTTACCGCGCCGAAACTCGTTCGCGCCGTAGCGTCCCCTTTTACACCAGTCGCCGAGACAGGCCCATTCGAGTTTTCGATGGTCAGGTTTCCGTTCACGCGCTGGACGCTCACCGCTCCGAAGCTCGTCTTGGCGTACACGTCCCCGCCCACATCGCTCAACGAGATTCGGCCATTGCCGGTAGTCGCGCGCGCACCCTTGGGCAAGCCGCTCGCCTCAATCGCACCGAATGAAGTATTCAGTGTCGCCTTTCCCTTGATCTCTTTCACCAGAATGCCGCCATTCGAATCTTCCACTTCCACCGGCCCGTTAATCTGTTCGAGCGACACTTCGCCAAACGTCGTTTTTACATACACTTCGCTTCCCGCGGCGGATCCATGCACGCGTCCATTCGACGAGGTGCACTTTACCGCTCCATTCACATTGGAGAAATTGATGGAGCCAAAGCTGGTGTTCAGTTGCGCCCCGCCGCTCACCGTGTTCACCTCGATGGCGCCATTGTTGTCATTCACGATCAGATCGCCACGGATGTTTCTCGCGTTGACCGAGCCGAACGAATTAGTGATCCGGGCTCCAGCGGCGTCGGCCACGTCCACCGAGCCATTGCTGCCGGAAATGGTTACGACACCCTGCACGTTGCTCACCGTGATGGATGCGAATCGGTCCTTGATGTCCAGCGCGCCTTTCACAGCCGTCGCGGTCACCGATCCGTTGGTGTTCGCGATCGTTGCGCTTCCGTCCGCGCCGCTCAGTTCCACGGAGCCAAAAGAGTTGGTGAGCTTCGTCGCGCCGCCATCCTGAAAGGTGAGCCGGCCATGGCCGTTCTCGACTTCAGCCCATCCATGCACGCCCCTGATTTCCACGTTGCCGAAGTTGTTCTTCGTCCACAATTTGGCATCCACGGGCAGGGTGATGTCATAGTCCGCGGAAAATGAAGGCGCGCCGCCGGAAAAAAACTTGAAGCCGCCCGCCCCGTCACTCGGGTAGACCGTATGAATCTTGATCCCGGACGAATCCTGCGAAACTTCAATGCGCACTTGGTCCGCGAACTTGTCGGCTTCCTCCTGCGAGCGAGACTGCACACGAATCGTAGCGGCAATTTTCACTTCACGCGCATTCTCCGCGTGAATCCGCACGTCGCCGAACTTGTGCTCCAGACTGACGGTCTGGCCCTCGCCGAGCGTCAACGTCTTTTTAAAATCGCGAGTCGCCGTGCTCTGGCCGGCGCCGCTTGCGTGTGCAGGGATTGTCAGCCACCCGCTCATCAATAAAACTGCCGCTGCCTTTCGTGCCGCGTGTATTGACCGGGAACCGCCGCTCATGGTTTCGTCTCCAAAACATCCTGCAACGTCCGCTGCTTCTCCTGATACATGGCCAAGAGTTGATAGCGTAGGTGTGCGTTTGAAGGATTCTGCTGTGCCTGCGCCTTCAACTCATCGATCGCGCTATCCAGCACCATCAGTTTTTCTCGGTAGCTGGCCATCAACGGTGTTGCCGGAGAATCCAGCTGCGGCTTGGCATCCACGGCCAGTTTGTCGATCGCCTTCATGTAGTCGCGCTCCGTCCGTTCGACCTCCGCCAACGCGGAATTCTTCAACAGTTTGCTCGATGCCTGGTTATCGACTGGGCGATGAGTGAATACGTACGCGCCAGACAGCGCCAAGAGCAAGACCAGCGCCCCCGCCAGCGCGGTTTGCCAGCCCAGCGGCACGTTTCTCCAGAAAGGCAACCTCGCCCAGAACCGCGCTTTGCGTGCCTCCTGCTCTCGTAAGGAACTCTCAATTTTCGACCACAGCGCCGGACTCTCCTGGTAATCGCGCAATTCTTCCGCCGCGACACTCAACGATGTCCATGCCCGGATTTCTTCCGCGCATTCAGCGCAACCAGCCGCGTGTTGCACCAGCGAGGCCCACTCTTCTGCCGAGCCGTTCAAGAAAATCCGCTCCCGATCCTGACAAGCAATGTTCATCGTGCACCACCCGCTTCCGCGCTACGTGGGGGTTCTAGCATGCTGCGCAGGTTGCGCTTCGCCTGGAACAAAGTGTTCTTTGACGCTGTTTCGCTAATTTCCAACATGGTGGCAATCTCCGCGTGCCGAAAGCCTTCTACTTCATACAGCAGAAAGACACTGCGCTGATGTTCCGTCAGTTTCGCGAGCGCCCGCTCGAGCGCCATACGCAGGGAAGGGTGTGCCCCAGGTGCGCGGGGCTCGCGAGGCATGCTTTCGTGCGTATCGTCCTGCAAGTGCTCCTTGCGCCGAAGCTTTTTTCGCCGCATGTCGTAACAGGTGTTCACCAGAATGCGGAACGCCCAGGTCACGAAGGATGATTGGCCGCGAAAGCCGGAAATACTGCGCTGAATTTTCAGGAACGTTTCTTGGATTGCGTCTTCCGCGTCGCTCTGCGTGCCCAGTAGGTTGCGCGCAAGATTGCGCATCCGCGCCCCTTGCACGGCATACAGCCTCTCGTAGGCGTTCATGTCTCCCGCGAGACACCCCGCCGCCATGGCGGCGTCCTCGCGCGTCACACCACTGGTCGGATTTGAGCTGTCGTCGATTTCGGCCGGTTGCACTCGCGACGCCCCCTCGCCCCCCACAGTGGAGATTCTATGCTCCCACTGCAGCATAAGCCCGACAGATCCCATTCTTCGCTCCTGTGGTATAGACGACGCGATGGGCGCAAACGTCAGGGGCACATGGGCTCGACAGAGGCAACGCTAAAGTATTTCGCTTCAGTTAATTACGGCTTGGGTTCAGGTGCGGGGGAGCACGAAATAAGCCTTGCTGTGGAGCGGGCTGTTTTCGTCGCCCCAAAGCAGCACGCTCTCGGCATCCGAAGAAGTGAGCAACAGTTTCAATCCAGTGGCGTCCTCGGGAATTTCGAAGACCACATATGACACGTAGGACTCGCCCGGACGCAGCGAGGTGTGCAAGGGAGTGGAGTGCAGCCGGGCGGCCGCCAGAACCGGATCACCCTTTGCAGATGGTACGAATTTCCGCGCACGATCATCCACCAGGGTAATCGCTCTTCGATTGGGAGTGAGCGGACCGTCGCCGCGTTGCGGAGAAATTGTTGCTGGATCGAACCACGTCTTTATCTGAACGATCGCGAACCGCGCATTCGCGGAGACCGATTGCATCTCTGGGCCGACGCTGGTCACAACGTGCATTCCGCCGATTGCGTAAGCGATGTGGCAATCGAGCTCGCAGAAATATTTCCAGGCACCCGGCGTGATCTCGATATCTCGACTTGCGAGTGACAACCCCAACAAGACGCTCATATAGCCGACCAGAATGATCGCACCGGCGCCAACTCCACCCAGCACTGTGCTTCGCGACTTCCTAAGCGCGCCAACGAGAACTAGGAACGCGCAAAGGATCAACAGGCCCACAGTACCCAAAAAGGCCAAAACGACCAAGGGAGCGAATTGCGGTGTGTACACGGACATTCTCGCTTTTCCTCAGCTTGCGCATTCCCGGGGGAGCGCGCCTTGCGTGCGCTCCCGCCGCGCGAATTCCACGACCGCATTGCGCAAGTCTGCCGGCGTGAAATCCGGCCAACGTTTGTCCATGAACACAAACTCGGCAAACGCGCACTCCCAGAGCAGGAAATCGGAAAGCCTCTGTTCGCCGCCTGTGCGGATCAGCAGGTCCACATCGGTTGAGCCGCCTCGTAACACTTCGGAGAGCACGCTGCCGAACGATTCCGGCGAAAGGTCGGTCGCCTTATAGAACTTGCTGGCTGCTTGAAAAAGAGAGTGCCGCGCCGAGTAATCGATGGCCAGGCGCAGATGAAGCGCGGTACCTTTGCTGGTCAGCGCTTCGGCGTCTGCGATGGTCTCGCGCAACGCGGGCGGAATCCGGTCGCGCCGGCCAATGATGTTCAGGCGAATGCCTTCGTTCAGGCAATGCGTGATTTCCGCCAGCAGGTATTCCCGCAGAATGTCCAGGATGGCATTCACCTCGGCGGGCGGCCGCTTCCAGTTGGCAGACGAAAGCGCGAATAGTGTGAGCGTATGGATCCCCAGATGCGGAGAGCTTCGGATCACGCTCCTCGCCGCATTCGCGCCGGCGCGGTGGCCTGCCGAGCGCGGCAACAATCGCGAAGTGGCCCAGCGGCCGTTGCCGTCGCAGATGATGGCAACGTGCAGAGGGTGATCCGTCAAAAGGGCAGCGTTCAGGCTGCTTGGCCGGGTGATGGTTTGCATGAGCATGGCTCGTTTTCTCCGCTGCTACACACTGCAATGTACTTTACAACATAAAGCATAAAGCCAAAAAAATTTGCCCTAGCGCTCCCGGGTCGCGCGAATCAGCGCTTCCATATGATCCAGGTACCTCTCCAACGCCTTCCGTCCTGCCGCCGTCAGCCGGTATTCGGTCTTGGGCAGACGCCCGTCAAACGACTTCGAGCACAAAATGTAGTCCGCCTCCTCCAGCTTGCGCGCATGCACGCTGAG
>Ga0335077_10003927_pt1 | contig 18074 bp, 14 predicted proteins | sample Lox_Sample_31_FD_207151 | JGI IMG/M metagenome (GOLD analysis project Ga0335077, IMG submission 207151) | Soil microbial communities from Loxahatchee National Wildlife Refuge, Florida, United States - Lox_Sample_3.1 | ecosystem: Environmental > Terrestrial > Soil > Wetlands | place: USA... | reverse complement strand
TTATGTTCTCGACCTTATAGAAATAGGCGAGCTTGTCCCAAACATCCTTGTGCTCCCAGGGATAGCCAAGTTCGGAGTAGTAGTCGCGCTGGTATTGGTCGTGGCCGTAAAGGCTGATGAATTCGGAGGCGCCTGCGCCGGAGATAGCGGCCTTGAAGCGATTGGTCTGCCCGATGATGAAATCGGTGGAGATGCCGCCGTAGGACCAGCCACCCACACCGAGCTTATCGGGATCTGCGATTCCCTGAGCAATGGCGTAGTCTACGAAGGCCATGTCGTCCTGAAAGTCCTTGCCGCCCCAGTCGGCCCAGATGGCTTTGCAGTACGGTTCACCGTAGCCGGAAGAGCCACGAGGATTGGGGAATAGCACAACGTAACCATTGGCGGCGAAGAGCTGGGCGAGATGGCTGAATTCCGCATAATACGCCCATACGGGCCCCCCGTGTGGACGGAGGAACGTGGGATACCTTTTGCCGGGGACATAATCCAGCGGTTTGTACATGTAGCCGTGAACGAGAGTGCCGTCATTGCTCTTGAAGCTGACGTATTCTCCCTTGGAAAGCTTTAGCTGTGACATGAGTTCGTCGTTCGTGTGGGTAACCCGGTCGAGCTTGCCATTGATGGAGGTATAGACCTCATCTGGCCGATCCAGTGTGGCCACATCGGCGGCAATCCCGCCAGCCTTGGAGAGCGTGAAGGAGTAAAGCATGAGGCGGCCAGAGATCGGGCGGGTGATTTTCTCGGTGGCGGGATCAATCTGGAGCAGGTTTTGGGTGCCGTCGTCGTCGGCGATGAAATAGATAGATTTGCCATCAGGAGCAAAGCGAGGATCCGAAGAGTTACGATCGAGGGCGGGTGTGAGGACCTTGGCTTGGCCAGGCTGCCCGCCCGAGGATGGGGCGGCGACGATTGTAATTTGGTAGGTGGCATACTCGAAAAGCTTGGGATCAAGCTGCGAGGAGCAGACGATCCACTTGCCGTCAGGGGACCACGCAGGTGTGCGGTCTTCGCCGGGATTTGTAGTGACTTGAGTGATATGAGCGCCTTTGTCCGCGTTGTCGGCGGAGACGATCCAGACGTTCGTGTCGTAAGTGCGGTCGGGGTCGGGAAGGGAGCGATTGCTGACGAAGGCGAGGAGCTTGCCATCGGGAGACCAGGCCGGATCGGAGTCGTCAAAATCGCCCGAAGTGACTTGCATGATCGATTTCGAGGCGAGATCAAAGACGTACAGATGGGTGCGGCGCCTGTCGAGGTAGCCGATGGTGTCCTGCTTAAACTGAAGCCGGTCAATGACCCATGGCTTTTGGGTTTTAGGCTTTTTCTTGTCAGCAGAAGCGTCTGAGTCGTCCGCCTGCCCCTTGTTTTTGTCCTTGGCGGCTTGGAGTTCTTCTGGGGTCGGATCTTTAAGAATGAGGACAAGTCGACGGCTATCCGGGGCCCAAGCGAAGTTCGCGACATCCTGGGGCGTGTCGGTCAGCTTTTGTGCTTCCCCGCCGAGACGATTCAGGAGCCAGACCTGAGTTTTGCCGCCATTGCGCGCGGAGAGGAAGGCAAGCCATTTGCCGTCGGGGCTCCATCGGGGCTGGTTTGAGGAGACACCTTCCGCCGTCAATGGAATGGCTTCGCCACCGGCGGCTGGAATCATCCAGATGCGATCTTCGGTCTCGTCTTGCGCGAGCTCGGTCGAGGTGAGGGTATAGGCGACCCACTGGCCGTCCGGAGAAATGCGGGGATCCTGGACTTGCTTGATCCGGAAAAGATCCTGGATGGTAATTGGCCGGGGCGAAGCAGCGGACTGCTTAGCTTGAAGCAATGCCGGCGCAAGGAAAGGAAGCACAACCACGAGCGAGCGGATGGCTGATTTCATGAAGCGGAACTCCCCTGAAGATTTGAACACCTATGCGAAGGGCGCAGTTTACCATCGGCTCGGCAAAAAAAATTCCGGAGGATGAATTTTTCAGTTGCATGCAGCGGCAGACCTTGTATTCTTCCGTTGCGATCTCGCTTCCATGACGCGCTTCGAGCGGGAGCCGCTCAAGGAGGACGACGGTAAAAATTGAGCAGCATCTCAGTTCCCGCCCACTTACCTGCCCCTGCAATTCCCCAAGCGAAAAGAAAAACCGCAAAGCTGACACTGTGGCCGCTGGTGGCGGCGACGTTCTTCATGGTGTCCGGTGGAACGTACGGAACAGAAGAAATCATTCACGGCGCGGGATACGGGCGCGGGATTCTGGTGTTGCTGTTCTTGCCGGTGCTGTGGAGTTTGCCTACCGCGTTCATGATCGGCGAGCTTTCCAGTGCGCTCCCGCAGGAAGGCGGTTACTACGCGTGGGTGCGGCGCGGAATGGGGAATTTCTGGGGATTCCAGGAAGCGTGGCTTTCGCTGGCGGCGAGCATTTTTGACATGGCGATTTACCCGACGCTTTTTGTTTTCTATCTGGCGCAGGTGGCGCCGTGGTTTGGGATCGGGAATCACGGAGTAATGGCGGGACTGTTCGTGGTGGTGGCGTGCGCGGCGCTGAATCTGGCGGGAATTCGCGTGGTCGGACTGACTTCCCTTTGGCTGTTCTTTCTGCTCTCAGCTCCGTTCGCGCTCGTGGTGGTGCTTTCGCCCCTGAGAGCAGGGGCCTTCGCGGCCCCGCACACTGCTTCGGCCGCCACCGGACTCGGATTACTGGGCGGCGTGTTGGTCGCGATGTGGAACTACATGGGTTGGGACAACGCTTCGACGATTGCGCAGGAAGTGGAGCGGCCACAAAGGACGTATCCCAAGGCAATGATCGCGGCGGTAGTGCTGGTTTCGCTGACCTACGTCTTGCCGTTTGTGGCGGTTTATTTCACGGGAATTCCAGCTTCGGAATTTGCCAAGGACGGATCATGGGCCACGATTGCGGGAATGATCGGCGGGAAAATCAACGGATTTGAATGGCTGCGATTTCTGCTCGTGACGGGCGGAATGATGAGCGCGTTCGGAATGTTCAACGCGCTGGTGATGAGCTATTCGAGATTGCCGCTGGCGATGTCCTGGGACGGCATGCTGCCGAGGGTGTTTGGGAAAGTCAGCCGGAGAACGAAGGCGCCGTGGGTCGCGATCATTGTGTGTGCCACGTGCTGGGCAGCGTGCCTGGGGCTCGGATTTCAGAGACTCGTGACGATAGACATCATGTTGTATGGGGCGAGCCTTTCGCTGGAATTTATTACTCTGGTGGTGCTGAGGATCCGCGAACCGGAACTGAAGAGGGAGTTTCGCGTTCCGGGGGGACTGACGGGAGCAGTTTTGGCGGGCGCCTTTCCGATGGCGCTGATGAGCCTGGCGCTGGTCAAGAGTGGCAGCGAAACAATTCTCGGGATGAATGGCCTGATGTTCGGGGGACTGATTATTTCCGCGGGATTTGGACTGTATTTTGCGACGGCCGGGTTGCGTAGGCGTGCGGCGGTGCGGCCGGAGATTCGCGAAATGGAAACGGCCGAGGCTGACTAGAAGAATTCTATCCAGAATCAATTTGACGCCCGGCTTGCTCGAGCTGGGCGATTTTTTTTCGCGACGATGAGATGTTCTCCTGTAGTCTGTTCTGCTTAACTTCCCGTCGGGGGTGCGTGATGAAGAATTACGGCTTCGCTGCAATTTCGTTGTCTCTGATGATTGCAGGACTGGCGAGCGGGCCCCTTCTCTCCGCGCAAAATACGCAACAAAGTTACGTGCAGAAGCTCTTTGGAGAGCTGCACTGGAGATTGATCGGGCCGGGACGCGCAGGGCGCTCGGTGGCGGTGGCGGGGGTTCCCGGGCAACCGGATGTGTATTACTTCGGCGCGGTCGAGGGCGGAGTGTGGAAGACAGATGATGCAGGGAGAACCTGGAACCCAATTTTTGATGCAGAAAATGTGGCTTCGATTGGGGCAATTGCGGTCGCATCGAGCGATCCGAACATCATTTATGTGGGAACAGGGGAAGCGGACTTGCGGTCTTCGCTTTCGTCCGGCAACGGAATGTACAGATCGAGTGATGCTGGAAAAACCTGGACTGCCATTGGACTGGAAGAATCGAGACACATCGGCCGAATCCTGATTGATCCGCAAAATGCGGATCACGTGTACGTCGCGGCGCTGGGCCACGCCTACGCTTCGAATCCGGAACGCGGTGTGTTCGAGACATTAGATGGCGGAAAGAGCTGGAAGAAGATTCTGTACCGCGACAAGGATACTGGCGCGATTGATTTGGCATTCGAGCCGGGAAATCCAAAGACGATTTACGCGGCGTTACTGCAAACGCGAAGGCCGCCGTGGAGCATTTATGCACCATCCAAGGGCCCCGGAACAGGACTATACCGTTCGAGCGACGGCGGTGCGAATTGGAAAGAAGTGAGCGGGCACGGATTACCTTCGGAGGGCCTCGGAAGAATCGGGATTGCGTTCGCACCGAGCAATCCAAAAAGAATTTATCTGATCGTGGATGCCAGGAAGGGAGGGTTATACCGCTCGGATGACGCAGGAGAGAACTGGGCGCTTGAGTGTGACGACCACAGGATCTGGGAGCGGGGATGGTATTTCGGTGAATTAAGCGTGGATCCGAAGAACGAGGACACGGTTTATGTGATGGACACTTCGACCTATAAGTCCACGGATGGCGGAAAAACGTTTACGGCATTCAAGGGCGCTCCGGGAGGCGACGACTACCACGAGATGTGGATCGATCCCGCGGAGCCGAATCGAATGATCCTGAGCAGCGATCAGGGTGTGGTGGTGACGCGCAACGGCGGGGGGACGTGGAGCTCCTGGTACAACCAACCGACGGGGCAGTTTTATCACGTCATCACAGACGGCCGCTTTCCGTACTGGGTTTACGGGGCGCAGCAAGACAGCGGCGCGCTGGCGACGCCGAGCCGTGGCGTTTACCGGAGGCTGAATTTCCACGACTGGAGACCGATGGACGCGGGCGAGGAAAACGGATACATCGCGCCCGATCCGCTGCGTCCCGGAGTGATTTTTGGAGGGACGGTTTCGCGCGAGGATTTGGACGACGGGCAGAATCTGCAGATGCCGCCGTCGCTCGCGCAGACGGGGAATTTTCGGACCACGTGGACGATGCCGCTGGTGTTTTCGCCGCTGGAGAAGAACGTTTTGTACTTCGGATCGCAAGCGCTATTTCGATCGGCGGACGGCGGCAGTTCGTGGCAAGTGATCAGCCCGGATTTGACGCGGGAAGAGCCGAGTATCCCGGCGAATCTGGATGCGGCGACGGCGGCGGACGCCCCGGAGGGGAAAAGGCGAGGAATCATTTATACGATTGCGCCGTCATACGTGCGCGCCGGAGAGATTTGGGCGGGAACGGACGACGGATTGATTCAATTGACTGAGGACGAAGGAAAAACTTGGAAAAACGTTACGCCACCAGAAATCACGGTATGGAGCAAAGTAACGCACATCGAGGCATCGCATTTTGATGCGGACGAGGCATATGCGGCGGTGGACCGGCACCGGTTGGATGACGACCGGCCTTATCTATACAGGGCGCGCAACCTCGGGAAAACGTGGGAGGAGACGAGCAATGGAATTCCGGATGGAAGTTTTTTGAATTGCATTCGGGAAGATCCCGAGCGGAAGGGATTACTGTACGCGTGCACGGAGAAGGGAGTGTACGTCTCGTTTGACGACGGCGATCACTGGGAATCGCTGCAACTGAACATGCCAACTGTATCGGTGCGGGACTTGGTGGTGCATGGAGACGATCTAGTGATTGCGACGTTTGGAAGAGCTTTATGGATTATGGATGATGCAACGCCGCTGCGGCAGATGAAGCCAGAGATTGCGGAGGCAGAGACCTGGCTCTTCAAACCGCAAACGGCTTATCGAATCCGGCCGGGATCGGATGAGGGGACGCCAGTTCCCTTTGACGAGCCGGCTTATGAGAATGCGCCGACTGGGGCGGCGATTGACTACTACCTGAAAGAGAAACCGGCAGGAGCGGTTCAGCTGGAGATCCTGGATGGGGTTGGCAAGCTGGTGCGGCGGTACGCGAGCGATGACGTGATCAAGAAGACCGATCCAAAGAGCGTGCCATACCCAATGGAATGGGTGAAGGAACCTCAGGCCTTGTCGGCAGATCCGGGAATACACCGGTTTTATTGGGATGTGCGCTACGCGGTGACAAAAGGAGTTCCTGGATTTTTCGGAAGGCCAGCGGGACTCTGGGCGCTGCCCGGCAATTATCGAGTAAGGCTGACGGTGAACGGCAGGACCATCGAGGAACCTTTGACCGTGGAAAAGGACCCGCGAGTGAAGACGCCGCAAGCGGGATTGGAAAAACAGCTCGAGGTGGCGAGAGGAATTACGGCGAAACTGGAAGAGGTCTCCGCTGCCCTGCAGGCGGAAGCACAAATACGGGTGGAGATTGAAGCGCGGCGAAAAGCCGCGAACGGCAATGCTGAATTGCTGGAGGCGCTGGAAAAACTTGAACAGAAGCTGGAGGACCGCGAACGTGCGGGAGGAGGAGAATTTGGTCTGTTCGGAGCAGGACTACCCGAGGGCAGCAAGGCATCGTTGCCTGCGGCAGCATCTGGGCTGACGAAATTGCTCTTTGCGGTGGAGAGCGCCGACGAGGCGCCAACGGCCGATGCCGACTCCGCGGCCATGAAATGGGAAGCTCTGGCGTCAGGAGCGATGACGAGATGGGGGGAAATTCAAGGAACGGATCTGACGCGAGTGAATGAAATGCTGGCCAAGTTGAAATTGGAGAGGATTGGCGTTCACTGAGCGTCTCGCGCTCAGCGATTCTGCGCTCCTGCGTCGGAACAGGACTGCGGTCCAGCCGGCTTGGCGGCCAATCCTAGAGTAATGGAAAAGGCAACAAGCGCGTTTTATCGCGACTTTGCACGAGGGGGTGTGTTTAATGAAAAGAGTCGAGGGGAGACGGAAGTCTCCGGAAAGAGGAAGGCGATGAACATACGATCAGAGGTGCGCGCGTTTGCACTTATGGCGGGAGCGGCTTTTTTTGCAGCGGCGCCGGCCGCCGTACTGGCTCAATCACAGCAAGATAATGGGCAGGAGCAGGCGGCTCCGCCTTCGCAGCAGCCTGCACAACAAGCTGCACCAGAAAATGCTCCTGCGAATGCGCCAGGGATGCGCGGACACGAAAAGTTGCAGGGGCTGAATCTGACAGATGACCAAAAGGCACAGATCAAGAAAATTCATGAAGATGCCAGGTCACAGATGGATGCTCTTCGAGCGGACACCTCCCTGTCCGACGCAGATAAACAGGCGAAGATGCGCGCGATTCACCGAGCGACAATGCAGCAAGTTCGGGGCGTGCTGACGCCCGAGCAGCGGCAGGAATTGAGACAACAAATGCGCGAACGGCGCGCGCAGCGGCAGCAACAGCAGCAGCCGTCCTGATAAAACGAAAGGTTCACGAGGAAGCGAAACAGCCCCGACCGAACCGGGGCCGTTTCGCTTTAAGCGGCGAAGGGTAGCCAGGGCCGGAGCGAGGGCACGCTAGATTTGCTATCCTGCATTTCGTGGGCAACCGGAGCCAAATTCCTTCTTGTCGAATCTTGTTTATTTCGAGTGCGATAATTCTGTTAACGCTCAGCGGAGCGGCCGCGAAATTGGGCTCGCAACCACCGCGGCAGCAAGCGCAGGTACAGCCACTCGCGCAACAAACTTCACCACAAACATCCGCGACGCCTCAGGAAATGCCGGCGCCGAATGCGGCCGGAAAAGCGGCGCAACTACCCACGGCGTCTTCGCTCCCTCCAGCTGCACAATATCCTCCGCCTGCGCCTCCGCGACCCGGTTTGAATACCGTGGTGCTGGACCCTGCGCACGGAGGGACGGACCCAGGAGCGCGCGGAACAGGAGGGGTGCGAGAAAGCGATCTGGTGCTGGAGCTGGCGGATCAGGTGCGGCGATCGCTGGAAGCCCAGGGTTTCCAGGTAATCCAAACGCGAACTGGAAACGACGATCCATCGCTCGACGACCGCTCTGCGATGGCGAATGCGCAAGCCGGCGCGGTTTTTGTCTCGCTGCATATCGCTTCGACTGGATTACCGGGGACGGTTCGAACGTACGTGATGACCGACATGCCTGCTGCTCCGGATGCTTCGGGATTGATTCCGTGGAATCAGGCCCAAGGACCGTATCTCGCGTTGAGCCACCGATTGGGCGACGCGGTGCAGGGACAACTCGCGCTCTATTTCCACGGTTCCCCCGACAATGCCCTGATGGCGGCCGTGCGGCAATTGCGGACGACGGCGGCACCAGCAATTGCCGTCGAACTTTCGAGCGTCGCGGTGCAGGATCGGGGAGATCTCGACCGAATGATGCCGGGAGTCGCTGACGCCATTGCGCGCGGCGTGGCGGCTTTCCGTCCTTTTTATGTGACGCCGGGACAATCGGGAGGGCAGCCGTGAGCCCGAGATGGCGCGTTTGGGTGATTGCAGCGCTCTCGGCGGCGGTGCTGATCGCTGCCATTTATTTTCCTTTTTTGCGGCGCAGGGTGAAGAAAGAACAGAAACCCCAGCCTTCAGAGGAGCGCGTCCGGCAGGAGCTGACCGAACCGGCTGAAGAGAACGCCGGGAATCCGAGTGTGAAGACGACTCTTTTTTGGGCGGCGGACGAAAATGACAGTGGTCTGGCCCCAGTGACTGTGGAGCTTCCTCTTTCGAACGATCCAGCGATGCGCGCGAGACAAGTGCTCAACACGCTAGTAGCCGGGCCGGTGGATGCGGATCTGCGGACGTTGCCGCCGGACGCGGTTTTGCTGGCATTTTACCTTTTGCCCGACGGGACGGGAATCGCGGACTTTTCGGAAGCGCTGGCGACTTCGACCCCGTCAGGAATTCAGAGCGAGCAACTGGCAGTAGATTCGATTGCCCGGACGCTCGAAGCAAACGTGCCGCAAGTGAAGCGGCTGAAGATATTGATTCACGGCCAGGAAATGGAAACGCTGGCGGGGCACGTTGATTTGACGGAGACATTCGTTGTGGATACCAAGGCCGGGGCGTCGCCATCCACAGCTGCCCCCTCCGCGAAACCAGCTGCCATGACGTCCGCAAATCCGCCAAACCAGGGTGCGACGACGGCTCCTCCCCACAAATAGGGGCACGGGAAGCGAACTTTCCGCCTGGAAAGCCAGCGAGGTCGAGCGATCGAATTCAGATCATGCAGGGCATCCCATTTGACACACGGGGAAAAGGGCGAGCAAACTGGCGCGACGGGGATAGGGGTCCCGTGCTCCGGTTCATGGCGTACTCGCCGCAATTTTGACGAGGACGAGCCCCTAAAGACGGCAGGAGGAAGCGTGAGAGCAGATGGACGCGGTGCGGACCAGATGAGGCCGCTGGTGATCACGCCGGACTATATATCGACGGCAGAAGGAAGCGTGCTGATCGAACTGGGGCGTACGCGCGTGATCTGCACGGCCACTGTGGATGACGGCGTGCCGGGTTTTTTGAAGGGCGCGGGCAAGGGATGGGTAACGAGTGAGTACGGGATGCTGCCGCGAGCAACAGAGGAACGGACACCTAGAGAGGCGGCGCGCGGCAAACAGAGCGGGCGAACGCTGGAAATTCAGAGATTGATCGGAAGATCGCTGCGCGCGATCACAGACCAGGAAGCAATGGGCGAGCGCACCGTATGGCTGGACTGCGACGTAATTCAAGCGGACGGCGGGACGCGGACAGCTTCAATTACCGGCGCGTTTGTGGCCATGGCGCTGGCAATGGAACGGCTAATCGCCGCGGGAATCCTCAAGAGCTCGCCGCTGATTGATTCGGTGGCGGCCACAAGCGTGGGAATCGTGGATGACCGGGCGTTGCTGGACCTGGCGTATGAAGAAGACTCACGGGCAGAAGTGGACATGAACGTGGTAATGACCGGGCGAGGGGATTTTGTGGAGATTCAAGCGACGGCGGAGGGACGTCCGTTTTCGGGTGGGGAGATGCAGGATTTGCTGGCCCTGGCGGCCGCCGGGATCAGAAGAATCACGGAAGTGCAGAGAACCGTGCTCCCTCAAAAATTCCTGGCCCGCGGAAGATAAAAAGAGAGACCCAGATACAGCGAAGAAAGAACAGAGCAACAAACCGACAAAAAGCAGAAACCTAACGTCGAGATGAATTCACCCAGGAAAATCTACGTCGCCTCGACGAATCAGGGGAAGCTGTGGGAGTATCGCGCGTTGGCGCAAGATGCCAAGGCGGAGGTTTCGCTCGAGCTTTTGCCGGGTATCGAAGGTATGCCTGCTTTTGAAGAGGTTGCGCCGACGTTCGGAGAAAATGCGGTAGGCAAGGCGCTCTACTATTCCAGACTTTCAGATGTACCTATACTTGCGGACGACTCAGGTTTGGTGGTGACGTCGCTGGGCGGAGCGCCCGGAGTGAAGTCGGCGCGGTATGCAGGGGATAACGCCACAAACGGCGAAAGGATCGAGAAGCTCTTGCGAGAATTGAACGGGAAAAAAGGGCCGGAACGCGCAGCTCATTTTGTCTGCGTCATCGCACTGGCCAGATACGGGCGCGCGGGAACAATCGTCTCCGAACGCGTGGATGGGTGCATCCTGGAATCCACTTACGGAGAGAGCGGGTTTGGTTACGATCCGGTGTTTTTCTTTCCGCATTTGAAGAAGACCTTTGCAGAACTCTCCACGGAAGAAAAAAACAAATACAGCCACAGAGGAAAGGCGTTTCGGCGGCTGCTCGCGGCATTGCCGGAAGTGCTATAGTTTCGCGCATGGCAAAACGGAAAACGAAGGGGATAGTGACGAAGAAGAAACTCGCAGGGGCGCGTAAAGCAGCGAAACCCGGAAAATCCCCGGGCACCAAAATTGGGACGAAAGCTGGTGGGACGGACCCGAAACGGGTAGCGGCCATTTTACAAAAACTGGAGGAAGCTTACCCGGACGCGGAGTGCGAGCTGAAGCACGAAAACGCATTCCAACTGCTGATCTCCACCATCCTTTCGGCGCAGTGCACCGATGTGCGCGTGAACCAGGTGACCGCGACGCTCTATCAGAAATACCGTGGACCGAAGGATTTTGCTTACGCGGACCCGAAGGAGCTCGAGCAGGCGATCCGGCCTACGGGGTTTTTCCGCAACAAAACGAAGTCCGTGATGGGGGCAAGCAAGGAGATCGTGGAGAAATTCCGCGGCGAAGTGCCCCGAACCATGGAAGAAATGCTGACCTTGCCGGGAGTGGCCAGGAAAACCGCGAATGTGGTACTGGGAACAGCTTACGGGATCGCGAGCGGAATCGTCGTGGACACGCACGTGCAGCGGCTGGCGAACCGGCTGGACCTGACGCGGAATGAGGATCCGAAGAAAATCGAACTGGATTTGATGCAGATTATCCCGAAAGAAAAGTGGATTCAGTTTTCGCACCAACTGATCTGGCACGGACGGAGAGTGTGCGCGGCGCGAAAGCCGAAGTGCGTGGAATGCAACCTGGAAACCCTTTGCTACTCGAAGGACAAAACGGTGTGAACACTGCTTTGTGCTCAAGCAAGATCGAGTGAAATCTTCGTGTGAAATCTTGCGGGATCAGCGTCGGCTGACCATTCACTGAAAATAACAGAGGGGCGGCAGCAGCCGCCCCTTTGTTCGTTTTGAACACCGTGCCCGGCAGCAGCTTTACTGGATTTTGTTGGTGACGGCGATGCCTGCCGTGCCTGTTCCTGCGGTGAAGGGTGAGTTAGCGACCGCTGTGAGAGCTCCGCTCGACCCGATCGTGTATACGGCCACACTTCCGGGGACGCTGGGATTCGCTGTGGGATTGCCAAGGACCGACACGTACAAATAGGTGCCAGTGGCGTCAACAGCAACTGCATTCGGAACAGTCGTAAATGTGGCGGAACCCAGAGCAGTCGCGTTGATAGCGCCAGTTGAAGAATTGAAGCCCAACACGGTCACCGTTTTAGCCGTTGCGTCAGTAACAAACACGAAGCGGCCGTGCGAGTCGAAGGTCACCGAGGTCGGCGCGGTTCCGCCGGTTGAAGCAGTGTTACCGGTGTCGGTAAGGACTCCATCAGAACCGGATGCAACGGGAGCAATCTGATATGAGTGGAGCAGGTCTCCCGCGGAGTCGAGCGCTACGAGGAAGTGGCCGGAAGGATCGATCGCCCCCGTCGCCCATGTCCCCGAAAACGTCTGGGTTGTGCCGGGAGTCAACGTGCCATCCGTTCCTCCGATGTTTGCAGGGGTGATGGAATTGGTGCCCAGCGCGTAAAGGAGAGTTCCACCGGGATCGCCGACGATGGCGTTCAAACTGCTCAATGTGCCGAAACTCGCAGCGACAGAATTCAAACCGGATGTGAAGGCAAGGGCATTCTTTGAAGCGAGGTCCGCTGCATACACAAACTGGCCCGATGGTTCGGCGTAGAGGTTTCCCAGGGAATCTGCCAACGTAAGAGGGGAAGCAGCCGCAGGCGTGAGTGCTGCGGATGCTTGGTTAATGGAGTAAGCGCCGAGTTTCTGCGTATTCGTAGCTGCCGGGCTGACCGTGTAGAACGTTTTGCCAGAAAGGTCTGTGGCTGCAAAAGTGTTGCCCATGAATCCGGAAGAGATGGGGGAAGTGGCCGCAGGGGTCAACGCGCCGCCGGAAGAAGAGGTGAAAGCGGAAATGTCGTTGGAGACGGAGTTCGAGGCATAGACATTCGCCGGAGAGACTGAAGGCGCTGCAATGCCAATCGAAACGTTTGTAAAGAAAGGCGAGGCCTGGCTTTCTATCGTAAATGTCGGTGCCAAGGCGCCGGTGGAAGAATTGAATGTGAAGATCGAGAGGGTGTTATCGAGGAAGTTGGTTACCGCGACGAACTCTCCCGCCGGACCTATTGTGACACTCGTCGGCCCAACGCCCGTGGCGAACGGAGAGCTAGTCACTTCAGTGCCCAAACCTCCGCCAGTCACCAAATTTACGACGCTCACCGTACCGGGGCTCGCTCCGTCCCCGGTATTGCCAACCAAAAGAAACTTCCCGGACGGGTCGATTGCAGCCTGATAGGGAGCGTCGAAGCTGGGCAAGGTAAAGGGTGAACCGGTGATCTCATGCAGATTCCCGGTGGCGTCAATCGAGTAGACTGAGACCGAGCTGCTGCCGGCCGTGCCGTCCCCGAAGTTGGGAACATACAGGTACTGATTCAACGGATCAATGACTGGCGTGGTTGGGAAAGTACCTGTGGGCACTGTTGGCGTCGTCAAGGGCATGAGACTGCCGTCCGCCTGCACGGAGAAGCCGCTGATCGTACCGTCGCTGTCGTTGACGACATAAAGGTACTTCGCGGTGCGGTCGAGAATCACCGCTAGGGGATTGCTTCCAACGGAGACGGGACTTCCGATGGCCGTCAATCCGCCTGTGGACGGGTCTATGGAGAACGGAACAACTGTGTCCCCATTTTCTGTTACGACGTAGAGAAAGCGTCCCGTGGGATCAATGGTGCCTTCAAACGGGTAAGAACCGGCCCCGGTAGAACGCGCAGGCAAACCTGAAGGAAGCAGAGCCCCGCTTACGGGATCCACTGCGAATGGCTGAACGTTATTCGTCCCAGACTCGACAGCATAAGCAAATTTTCCGGATGGGCCGGGAATCACCTGCGAAGGAGTCAGAGTGTCATGGGTAACGCTAACGGGGGTAAAGATGCCCACCGTGGCGTTGATCGCATAGACGGACGTGGACTGGCTGTTTAGGTTGGGAGCATAGGCAAAACGAGCGATTGCGGCTACGACAGTGAGATTTGTGTTGTTTGTGAACGTAGTGGCCGCGTCGGTTACGCCAATCAGCGAAGTTCCCGTTGCCACACCGACCGCAATACCGGCTGCGGGAACAATGGATGCCGCCGAAGTCGTTCCGGAAGTCCAGGTAAGTGGTCCTGTCGGCGCTTGAGTCGAACCGTCCGTATACAGGATGAGGGCGGTGAAGTTCTCCGCCTGGCCAACAGCAATCGTCGGGTTCGTAGGAACTATTTCGATTGATGCGGGCACGGGACCTGTTACTGTCAGCGTGGAAGGTGGTGAGGTAATCCCACTGAGCGTGGCCGTGATATTCGAAGTTCCCGTCATGATCGTGCTGGCCAGACCTCCCGCGGAAATTGTGGCAACTCCCTGAGTCGCAGAATTCCAGGTCACCTGAGACGTGATGTCTTGCGTCGAGTTGTCGCTATACGTTCCGGTAGCCATGAATTGCTGCGTGAGTCCTAGAGCGACGGATGGATTCAGCGGCGTCACGGCGATAGAGCTGAGAGCTATGACGGTCAGAGAAGTGTTTCCGGAAACGCCATTCAAGGTTGCCGTGATCATGCTGGTCCCCCCAGCGACGCCAGTGGCATTTCCTCCCGAAGTGATCGTGGCCACGCTTGTCGTTCCCGAGGTCCAGGTCGCCTGAGCCGTGATGTCTTGGGTGGAGTTATCGCTATAGGTGCCTGTGGCCATGAATTGCTGTGATGCCCCGGCTTTAATGGATGCGTTTGCCGGCGTGACAGCAATCGAGGTCAGAGTCACCTGGACTCCGCTGCAACCGCTGAGCGCAACTACAAGAGCAAGGGGGAACACGAGCATTGCGACAAGGCGTAGCGGGGACTTCATTTCTCCTCCTAGGCACCAGACCGAGTTGAGATTTTCAGAAATGCATGGGAAGAGTTTGGGATTGGCGGAGTGATACGACGGAGTTGTGACATCAGAAGAACAGCCCCCTCCGAACCGGGGTGGTTCGGATCCCAAGTCTGCCTCTGCACCTAAGAACATACGCGCAAGACTCCCAAGAGGCAATGACAACTAATGGAAGTTGTGCCGAATGCGTAGCGCTGGTGCAGGCGAGGGCGCTCGGCGGTCAATGGTCCGGGTATTGCGCATTCGTTGGTATTCTCGTCGTTGGTTTAAAGAGAAGAATATGGATTGGGAGACACAATGGTGAGGAGGTAGGAGGATCAGTGGGCCGACGAACTCGCTAGCCACAAAGAAGGTGTGTGCCGTAGAATCAACGGATACCAGCAACGTCGGGGCGTAGCGCAGCCTGGTAGCGCGCCTGCCTTGGGCGCAGGAGGTCTCCGGTTCAAATCCGGACGCCCCGACCAAATCCCTTCAGCGCAGCGACTTGCAAGCCGTTAAATTTCGCGCTGCGGCATCGTGGCGCAACTTGGGAACAATAACGAAAATACCCTCCCCAAAAGCGCACTCAACGAGCAGGTGAATTCGCGCAAGTAATTGAAAGTATTGAGGAGAGATGCGGTCCGCCTGCGTGCCGAGTAGGCGGCCTCGATGTGGTTCGAGTCGGACCCGTTGTCGACCTCACGTGAAAACGTCAGCCCAGCAGTGCAAACTGGACTAACCGTTTCCAATCCATCTCGGATCCCTCCACCGCTGCCTATTAAGCCAAAACAAACCTGGCCGCGCAATTGGACGCGGGCATCGCCGGAGCATGCGGCTATTCTCCAATCATCTATAGCCGAGGATCTATCAAGATCAAGAAATCTTCGTGTCGAATACCGGATTCGAAGGAATGGGTGTACCATCTTTGCGTTGTCTTATTCCGCCGTCGTTGAATTACTCGCAGTCGTTCAAAGCGCGCGTCAATCGAGTTCACAACCTCTTTTCCTAATGAGCGCACACCGTGATCGGACTTGAAACAAAACCTTTCCCGGCAGAACAACAAGAACACAAGATAGAAACGCGTACGGGTGCACGACATTTCGCGGTCGTCTCCATCCTCGCGGCAATGGCGCTGCTCTGCATCCTGGTGGCGCCGTGATTCACGCACAAGGCCCGGACAGTGACAGGTACTCACCGAAATCGCCGGACGCAATCGCGTTCTCCGATTTCAGCGGATACGAGGACTGGGCTACGGTGTCTTGCGCCCGCCAAGTAGACGTACTTAAGGTGATCGTCGCCAATTCGGCGATGATTCAGGCGTTCAAGGCCGGCATTCCGCTAAGCGGCAAGCCCTTTCCGGAAGGGTCCATGACCGTGAAGCTCCAGTGGTCACCCAAGGAGGACAAGGAAGCGCCTTTCGATGTGGAAGTGCCCGATGCTCTTAAGCAGGCTTTCGTGATGGAAAAACACAGCAAGAGATTTCCGAAGACGGGCGGCCGGGGATACGCGGTGTTCAACTACGACGATGCAATGAACAGATCCACCCCCGATCCCACATCCCACGCGGATTGCGGAAACATGTGCCATGTGGCCGTGAAGGGGAAGGACTACATCTTTCATCCGTACGAGAAGCGTTAAACGGGGGGCTAGACGCTGAGCCCTTCGCACAGGACACGCGAGCGCGAAGTTTTTTTTACGTGGACGGCAAGGAAACACACCCCGAGCGAGGGGAGTGAAATATGAAAGCAATTGTTGTCCACGAGTATGGCGGTCCTGGAGTACTCAAGTTCGAAGAATACCCCGATCCGGTTCCTGGCACGGGCGAAGTGCTCGTGCGCGTGGCTGCCTCGAGCGTGAATCCGATCGACACCAAGCGACGTGCCGGATTAACGAAAGATTTTTACCCCCTCAAGTTCCCCGGGCTTATAGGGGTCGATCTCTCGGGCACTGTGGCCAAGATTGGGCCGGGAGTGGAAGACTTTTCTGTCGGCGACCAGGTGTTCGCTATGGCGGACAATACTTACGCCGAACTTTGTGTTGTGAAGGCCAATGTTCTGGCAAAAATTCCCAAGGGGCTCGATTTGATCCAGGCGGCGGCGCTGCCTCTGGTGACGACGACGGGCAACCAGCTCCTCCTGGCTACGGGGATAAAAGCTGGCCAGACGGTTCCGGTCCTCGGTGCTGTTGGGAATGTCGGGCGTTCGGCGGTGTTCACCGCGAAGGCACGCGGGGCCACTGTGATCGCGGGAGTTTTGAAGAGGCAGATCGATGAAGCGAAGACGGTCGGCGCGGATCAGGTGATCGCAACCGATGACGACACCGCGATTGCGAATCTTCCGCCGGTGGATGCGGTGGCGGATGCGGTCGGCGGAAGGACCGCCGAAAAGATGATTGCCAGGGTTAAGCCTGGGGGAGTCTATGCATCGGTTGTCGAGGTGCCGCAGAACGCCGCGAAGTATTCGTCTGTAAAAGTGGTGAAGGTATTCTCGAAATTTGACAGGAAAACGCTCGAGTTCATGGCCGAAGCGGTGCGAGATGGAAAGCTAGTAATCCCGATTGGTCTGCAACTGCCACTCCGCGAAGCAGCCAGGGCTCACGCAATGGCGGAGAAGGGTGGCGTGGGGAAGATCCTGCTGGTGCCTTGAAACATTGTTGCGAACAGAGGAGTCGTATTCATAGTGAATCCTCCATCGAAAGGAGTCGCCAATGAACGCCGTACAAGTCGAACAGAAGAGCTATGAGATGCCGCCGAAGGAAGGGATCAGCGTCGCGCATTTTCTTACCGTTGCCGACGTCGAGCGATCGGCTCGCTACTATGAAAAAGTATTCGGCGCTCGCATTCTGACCATGGGTGACGGCAACGCACCTCCGTACCTTCAGCTTGCGAATATCTGGATGATCTTGAACGTGGGGGGCGGCCCGACGCCGGACAAGCCGACGGTAACGCTCAGCGTCCCCGACCCGAATCACATCAACAGCTTTATGAATTTCCGCGTTGCGGATATTCAAGCGTGCTACGAGTTGTGGAAAAGCCGGGGAGCCGAGTTCCTCACGCCGCCGATTCCCAAGTACGGCGAGATTCGCTGCTACATTCGCGACCCTGACGGTTACATCATCGAGGTCGGACAAAGCACGTCTCTTAAGTACGGCTAGGCTCGGCGCGGACCGTCGGCTCTACACGTTGTCGTGGCTTATGGCAATTGCTCTGCAGAAGCTAAGTTTTCGGGAAACAGATTCTATTTCAGAGAGGAGAACAAAGTGGCAACAAAAGGAAAAGTCTTGGTACTGGTCTCGAGCGGTCGCGGCTTGCCATTGAAAGATGGCAAGGTTTATGCCGGCGCTGGCTACTATCTCAACGAACTTACGGTTCCGGTTCGCGCCCTGATGAAGGAGGGCTACGAAATCACTTTCGCCAACCCCAAAGGCAACGCGCCCCAAGTGGATGTGCATTCAGAGGTCGCCGATTTCTTCGGCGGCGACGCGGCCAAGCTTCAGGACTATATGAT
>Ga0335077_10003926_pt1 | contig 18075 bp, 17 predicted proteins | sample Lox_Sample_31_FD_207151 | JGI IMG/M metagenome (GOLD analysis project Ga0335077, IMG submission 207151) | Soil microbial communities from Loxahatchee National Wildlife Refuge, Florida, United States - Lox_Sample_3.1 | ecosystem: Environmental > Terrestrial > Soil > Wetlands | place: USA... | reverse complement strand
TTACATCACGCTGACGAACGAGAACTACGTTCATCCGGCGATGCCCGAGGGCGTGGAGGACGGTATCCTCAAGGGCATGTATCCGCTAATCAACAGCAGCGCCAACGGCAAGGGGCCGCGCGTCCAGCTGCTGGGCTCGGGAACCATCCTGCGCGAGGCCATCGCGGCGGCCGACCTGCTGCGCGACGACTTCGGCGTCGCCGCCGACGTCTGGAGCGTGCCGAGCTTCACCCAGCTAAGGCGCGACGGGATCGACGTCGAGCGCTGGAACATGCTGCATCCTACCGAGCCGCAGCGGCTCAGCTACGTCGAAACCTGCCTCGCCGACCATCCCGGACCGGTGGTCGCGGCGACTGACTATATCCGCACCTTTGCCGATCAGATTCGCCCGTACATTCCCCGACGCTACCGCGTCCTGGGCACCGACGGTTTCGGCCGCAGCGACTATCGTGCGCGCCTGCGCAGCTTCTTCGAGATCGATCGCTACTACATCACCGTCGCCGCGCTGCGCTCGCTCGCCGACGACGAAGAAATACCCGCTTCCCGGGTCGCCGCTGCGATCAAGAAATACGAAATCGATCCGGAAAAGCCGAATCCGGCAACGGTGTGATGCGATGGGCCCGCTGATCGATATCAAGATTCCCGACATCGGCGAATTCAAGGACGTCGAGGTCATCGAGGTGATGGTCAAGCCGGGCGATCCGGTGCGCGTCGACGACTCGCTCATCACGATCGAATCCGACAAGGCCTCGATGGAGGTGCCGTCCACCGAGGCCGGCATCGTCAAGGAAATCAGGGTCAAGGTCGGCGACAAGGTTTCCGAAGGATCGCCCATCGTCGTGATCGAGACCGCGCCGGCCCCCGATGGCAAGGCCGCGGAATCCGCCGGCAAGTCCCCCGATGGCAAAGCCGCGGAATCCGCCGGCAAGTCTGCAGCTCCCAACGGCAAAGCGGCGCCGCCGGCCGAGGCAAGTTCTGCATCGACCTCGGCGCCTGCGGCCGCGGCGGCTCCAGCACCCGCGCCACCGCCATCCGCCCCAGGCGCCGTAGCCGCGCAAGAGGGCTCCTCGAGCGCTCCCGCGGCATTAGCGCTGGCCGTATCGCCTGAGGGCGAATCCGGGCACAAGCCGCACGCGAGCCCGGCCGTGCGCAAATTCGCGCGCGAACTCGGAGTCGACCTGGGCAGCGTCAAAGGCACCGGATTGAAGGGCCGGATCTTTCGCGGCGACGTGCAGAACTTCGTCAAAAGCGCGCTCGCCGCGCCCCCGCGCGCGGGCGGGCTGGGCGGGGCGCTCGATCTGGCGCCATGGCCGAAGGTTGACTTCGCCAGATTCGGCGAGATCGAGACCCGCTCGCTCTCGCGCATCCGCCGCCTCTCGAAAGCCAATCTCGCGCGCAACTGGGTGATGATTCCTCACGTCACCCAGTTCGACGAGGCCGACGTGACTGACCTCGAGGCGCTCCGCCACGAACTCGGCGAGGCGCACGCCAGGGACGGCGTTCGCATCACGATGCTCGCCTTCGTGCTCAAAGCGCTGGTCCGCGCCCTGGCCGAGTATCCGGAATTCAACTCGTCGCTCGACGGCGAGAACCTCATCCTCAGGAAGTATTTCCATTTCGGCTTTGCCGCCGACACGCCAGAAGGCCTCGTGGTGCCGGTGGTCCGCGACGTCGATAAGAAAGGCGTGCTGCAGATTGCGCGCGAGACCGCTGCGCTCGCGCAGGCCGCGCGCGAGGGCAAGCTCAAGATGGCCGACATCCAGGGCGGATGCTTTACCGTGTCCAGCCTCGGAGGAATCGGCGGAACCGCGTTCACGCCGATTATCAACGCGCCCGAAGTGGCTATTCTCGGGCTATCGCGCCTGGCGACCAAGCCGGTATGGCGCGACGGCGCTTTCGTGCCGCGCCTGATGCTGCCGTTCTCGCTCTCCTACGACCATCGCGTGATCGACGGCGCGCTGGCCGCGCGCTTCGTCACCTACCTGAGCGCGATCCTCGCCGACATGCGCCGCGCTCTGCTCTAGGCCGAAGCGGCTCCGCAAGTCACCGCGCCGCTTCAGTCGCGCTCCGCGAGCCAGGCGCCGACCTCGGGCCAGAAGTGTTTCTGCGCCGCACCGCTGACTATCATCCCGATATGTCCCGCGGGGAAGGTCAGGTTGCGCTTGTCTTCGCTGCCGACGAAATCGACGAGCGGCAGGCTGGAGGCGGGAAATACCACGTCGTCAAGCTCGCCGATCGCGTTGAGCAGCGGGCAAACGATGTTCGCCAATTCGACGCGCTCGCCGCCGACGCTGAACTCGCCCTGCTTGAGCAGGTTCTTCTGAAAAATCTCCCGCGACATCTCGCGGAAAATCCGCCCGGCAAGCGGGACGTCCCCGGACATCCACTGCTCGAACAGATCGAAGAACTCCGCGTAGTCTTCCTTCTCCTTGTTGCGGTAGAGCCCGACGTACTTGTCGATCGCGTGATGGACCACGGCGGTCGCGGTAAACAGTCCTCTGATGAACCATGCGGGGCAGTTGCCGTAAACGGACGTGATCAGATCGACCGTCTGCCCGCTGAAGCGGTTCTCGAGGTTGTAGAGCGGATTACCCTGGACCGCGGTGTCGAAGGGAGTAGTCAGCGTAATCAGGTTTTTGACCTCGTCGGGATGGAGCGCCGCGTACAGCAGCGTCAGCAGCCCGCCGAAACAGTAGCCGAGCATGCTGACTTTCGGCGCACCGGTCAGATTCCTTACCGCGTGCACGGTATCGCCCAGGTCCTGGTTCACATAGGCATCGAAGCCGCGCCAGCTGTCGGCGCGCGACGGCGGAATCCATTCGACCATGTAAACGTCGAAGCCCTGGCGCGTCAGGTTCTCCATGACGCTGCGCCCCGGATAGATGTCGAGGATGAAGGGCCGCTTGATCAGCGCATAAACGAAGACGAGCGGCGTGCGATGCGCCCTGCCCTGCGCCGCGTAGCGTCTGAGCCTGACCTTCCCGCCTTCGTAAACGACCTCGTAGGGCGTCACTCCTGGCGGATCCTCGCTGAGCGGATAATGGTCGCTCAAACCGCGGCGTCTGCCGTCAAGCGCGCGCACGGCGCCGTCCAGCCAGTACATCGGAAGTTCGGTTATCAACGACATCGCGATTTCTTCCTCTTGGCGCACGCGGCGCGTCCCGGCCGTCAGGTTTAGGTGGCGGGTTAGTGGCCGAGTGGAGCCGGTTTCTTGTCAGCGGCGGCGTTTCCATTGTGGCTGCGCCGGCCGCGAGGCGCGGCGACGCGCTGCGCCGCCACGGGCGCGATCGGCTTCGGCATGTCCGGCGCGGTGACCTGGCGCACCTCGCGCCGCAGACTCTCGATTCGGTCGAACAGCGCTTGCATCTCGGTGAGCGGAGTCAGTCCGACCAGCGGCCACAGCGGCGCAAACAGCGAACCGACGAGCGAGTTGCCAACCTGCGCCGCGCGCAGGAAGACGTTGAGCACGCCCGCGGCGGCGTCGCCGACCGCCGGCGTCGCGACCACCCTCTCGATCGAGGCGTGCGCCGCGCGGACCCACGCGTCGTAAGCCTTCCAGGCCGCGGCGTTTAGCTCGTCGCGATCGGCGCCCGACGTCGCCTTGTGCAGGACTTCCTGCACCTCCGCTCCCAGCGCCTGATACAGCGAGGCGATTTCGTCGTCGCTTTGTGGCTGTCCCATGCTCATCTCCTCCTGACTCAGGCGGCGCCGGAAGCTTGTTGAGCGAGGGCTTGCGATGCTCTCCAAGACTGTCTTGAAGGCTGCGCTCCTCTGCAACGCCCGGTCGATGCTTTCGCCTTTACCGGCGGCCAGCCGGCGGCGCGGTTACGTCATCGCTGAATCGCGTTTCATCACCTGTTCGGCCGCCCGCGCCAGCCGCTCTTCCACGGGCACGGCGTTTAGCGCGGCCGCCTTTAGTTCTTCGAACGAGTCCGCGATACACGACTTCATGAATTCCACATCGGGCATCATCCGCGGCTCCGCCATCAGCCCGAAGAACAGCCTTTGGTTGTAGCTGACAATCGCAACGCCGTATCCTAGCGTGCCCGCGAGCGGAACGAGGCCGACGAAATCGCGCATCCTCCGCCCCGCGAAATACAGCGGAACCTGCGGCCCCGGCACGTTGGTGGCGACGAAATTGATTCCGGTCGGCGCGCCTGCGATTATCCGCGCGATCCCGCCGCTCAGCTCGGAGAGCCGCGTCGCGGCGTCGAGCGCGGTGGCGGCCATGCGCGAGCTCAGCCCTTGAAGGCTCGGCGCGACCGCGTCGGCAGTCGCCACCAGCAGGTCCATCCCCTGCGGCTCGCGCGCAGCCTTGATTCGCTCGGTCTCGAGCACCACCGAGCGATAGCGTTCGATCGGATCCATCGGCGTAGCCATAAGCTCGGGAAACATCATCGAGACCCGGTTGCCCATCGCGCCGGATTCGCTTTCGCGCCGCACGCTGACCGGGCATCCGATGCGCAGCGGGAACCCATGGGACGCGACCTTGTGATGTTTCAGGTAGCGCGCCGCGCCTTCGCTCAAAATGGTCAGCACGACGTCGTTGACCGTTCCTCCGAGAGAGCCGCGGATCGCCCGCAGGTCGCCGAAGGAGACCCCCAGGTATGCGAGCGAACGCGAGTGGCTGACCAGGCCTGCGTTCCAGGGCGCGGCGACGATCGGCCGCGACATCATCTGGAGCATCTGCGCAGCCGCGGCGGCCATCGCGGCGCTCCGCTCGGCCAGGTCGGCCGGCGAGCCGAGAAGCCGTCCGGCCTCGCCCATCTCATCGAGGCGGCTTCGCACGAGCGCCGCCGCCGCATCGAGCAGCGACCTCGAAGTGTCGGGGAGTTTTTGCGGCGACCACGGCGGCTCTTCGGGCGCAGGCGCGTGAGCGTCGGGCCGCAAATCCATCGCGGCCGAGATCACCTGCAGCGCCGAGACGCCGTCCACGATCGAGTGATGGATTTTCCATAGCAGCGCCGAGCGCCCGCCCTCGAGACCTCCGAACAGATGCAACTCCCAGAGCGGACGGTTGCGCTCGAGCATGGTTTCGTTGAGGCGCATCGCCGCTTCGGTCATCTCCGCGTCCGTGCAACGGCGAGGCAGCACGTGGTGCCAGATATGGTTGCTCGGCGCGAAATCCGGATCGTCTTCCAGCGTCGCGTGCGCAAGATTGAACGGCGCAAACACCACGCGCTGGCGGAATCGCGGCAAAAGATGGACGCGGCGCGCGAAATGCTCGGTCAGCCGCTCGGGCTCGATCTCGCCCTCGAAGGTCTGGAGGACCCCGATGTGGAGCGGTCCGTTGGCCGTCTCGTTGTAGAGAAAGGAAGCGTCCTGGGTGCTCAGGCGGCGTGCAAGTTTGCTTCCCTCGGCCATCTCCGGACGCCCCCGGTTCTGATTCGTCGCAGGCCCTCAACGATGCGCCATTCGGCGCTTTCCGTCAAATTCAATCATCCCGCGAAGACGCGCGGAGCGTTCCACAAAAGCGTTACAGCTTTGATAACTTGTTCCGCAATCACCGATTTTCATGTCGTCGCCACCATCAGGGAGTAAACCGATGGCAAAACAGAGTACCGGCGAAAATTCCGGCTATCCCAGGGAATTGAAACTCTCCGACGGCCGGCCGGTCTCGTTCAGGCTGATGCAGGCGGGGGACAAGGAAAAAGTTCTTGGCTTTGCGCGATCGCTCCCGCCCGACGACCTGCTCTTCCTGCGCACGGACATCACCGAACCTGCGCTGGTTGACGAATGGATCGGAAATATCGAGAAGGGCGCGACGGTGACCGTGCTCGCGGAAGTTGACGGCGAGATGGCCGGCTACGCCAGTCTGCATCTCGAGCAGGCGCGATGGACGCGCAGGATTGGCGAAATTCGCGTCCAGGTCGGCGTCGCCTACCGCGGTGCGGGCCTCGGCCGTCAACTGAACGCGCAGATCTTCCGCCTCGGACAGGCACGCGGGCTCAAGAAGATGGCCGCGATGATGACGCCCGATCAGGCCGGCGCGCGCGCGGCGTTCGAGAAGATAGGCTTCAGCGTCGAAGCGCTGCTGCAGGACTGGGTGGTCGATCGCACGGGCCGGCCCCGCGACCTTCTAATCATGAGCCACGACCTCGAAGGGCTGAGCGATCACGTGACCGCGTAGCCCTCGCTCATCAGGGTTCCGGCAATGGCGGCCAGCAGCTATTTCCGCGATCGCAACGCGCTGATAACGGGCGCCTCGAGCGGTATCGGACGCGACGTCGCGCTCGGGCTAAGCCGGATGGGTGCGCGAGTCGCGCTGCTGGCCAGGCGCACCGCGCATCTCGACCAACTCAAGCGGGAAATTGAAGCTGGTGGCGGCGAGGCGCTGGTGCTCGGCGCCGACGTAACCCGCCCGAACGAAGTTCGCGCTTCCGTGGACTGCATGCTCGAGGCATTCGGCGCGATCGATATTCTGGTGAACTCGGCCGGCGTTCTGATCCAGGGAAGCGTCGAGACCATGAAGCCCGCCGACCTTCAGCGGATGATGGAAGTGAATCTCCACGGCACCTTGCACGCGATCCAGGCCGTAACTCCGTCGATGCGCGCGCGAGCGCGCGGGAACATCGTCAACATCGCGTCGCTCGCCGGCCGCCGCGGAGTGCCGCCGCTCGGCGGATACTGCGCCACGAAGTTTGCGGTAGTCGGACTGACCGAAGCGCTCCGCGTCGAACTGTACGGCAGCGGGATTACCGTGTCGCTGATAATGCCGGGGGTCGTCGATACGCCGATGATCCGGGAAGGCGAGAGCGGCCAGGGCGAGTTGGCGCCGGGGCTCCTCGCGATGCCGCCGCAATGGGTCACGTGGGCGGTGGTTGCAGCGATCGCGATGGGATTGCTCGAAGTCGATGTGCCGTCCGGAGCGGCCCTCGCCGAGAAAGTCGCCGCGCTCTTTCCGGGATTCACCGACGCCGCGATGGCGTGGGGCATGGAGATGCTCAAGTGGTTCAGCCCAAAACCCGGCTAGCCGCCCGCTGAGCCTCGGATCCTCAAGAGTCTGCCTGCTCAAGCCAGCGGCGCGCGCACATCGGATGGGCACAAGTGTCCTTCTTCCGCGCGCGCGCGACCGCAGATTCGTCGCACAAATGATGGCACAGATGGTGCTTTCATTCTTGAACGCTTGAACTTCGCTCGCGAAACCGGCGCGGCGCTTTCGCGAATGGCCAAAGGCTTCATCATTTGCGAAACCGTTGTAGGCCGATCTGTCCGTGAACCTCAGGCTGCGCGTCTTCTTTACAGCATCGGAGGAGGGGAAGCATGTGGATGTCCAGCGATTTGTCGCAATACTTCGCGAATAGGATTCTGCACGACGGTACGCCGATGCGGATTCGCGCGATTCGTTCGGATGACAAGCAACTGCTTGCGCGTCACTTCGACGGGCTGGGTCCCGATTCGCGTTACAATCGATTCTTCGGAATCAAGAACGGACTTAGCGTCCAGGAGCTGCGCTACTTCACGGAACCTGATTTTTTCCGCCATGTCGCCCTGGTGGCGACGCTCGCCGGCGGCGAGGAACCGGACCTGATTGTAAGCGACGGCCGTTACGTGGCATTGGAGGAGTGCCGGTCTGCGGCCGAGCTGGGGCTCAGCGTCGTCGATGCCTGCCAGCGCCGAGGCATCGGCGGACTCATGCTGGAATGTCTCATCGGAATGGCGCGCTACCAGCACGTGAGCCGCCTCGAGGCGAGCGTGCTCGCGTCGAACCGGGGAGTGATGCGCTTCCTTCAACGCCGCGGCTTCAGGTCGGCCGGAACGTCCGGCGGGGTGACCCGCATGGGACTGTCGGTGGAAAACGATGACGGCGGATCCGCGCTGGAGAGCATGTATTTTGAGGCTTCGCCTGACTTCTCGCCGGCCGGCCAGGCGGCGCCCGAGGTAATACGAGAAGCCGATACGAACCGGCAACGACGAATATACCTACGAGATCGTGGATGGGTGGGGGATGTCGCGTGCCACTGGGATTGACGGAACCTTCGACGTCGCGGGCGTGGGTATCGATTCGCGGGAAAACGTATATCTCTTCAACCGCGGTGAGCGGCCGGTCGTAGTGCTCGACAAGGACGGCGAGTTCCTTCGATCCTGGGGCGACAAGAAAACCTTTCCCAATGCGCACGCGGTCACGATCGGCCCCGACGACTCCGTGTGGCTCACGGATAATCTCGACCACACGGTCAGGAAGTGTACGGCCGACGGCAAGATTCTGCTGACGCTCGGGACCAGCGGCAAACCCGCTGCGGGCATGAGCGGGATGCCGCTATGCCGCTGCACTCATGTCGCGATTCATCCGGGCAGCGGCGAGCTTTTCGTATCCGACGGCTATGGCAACACCAAGGTCCACAAGTACACGCCGGACGGGCGCTTGCTGTGCTCATGGGGCGAGCCGGGCAACCGGCCGGGGCAATTCAGCCTGCCGCACAACATCTGCACCGATCGCGACGGCTACGTTTATGTCGCCGACCGCGAAAATCAGCGCGTCCAGGTATTCGCGCCGAACGGCAAGCTGCAGGATATCTGGACCAATATGGCGCGCCGGTGCGCGATGTATATCGACACGCGCGATTCGCAGTTGTGCTATATCGGCGAGCTCTCCAGTTCATGGTGGTGCCAGCTCGCGCCGGAGCTGTGGAAAATCCAGAACCATCCCGGCTACGGTCCGCGAGTGAGTATCTATTCGCTCGACGGAACCTTGCGCGCGAACCTTCTGGATAATGCCCAGGGCGAGGCTCCGAATCAGATGATCCCGCCGCACGGAATCGCGGTGGGCCGCGAGGGCGATATCTACGTCGGAGAAGTCGCGGCGACAGCAGGCCCGTGGCTTGCGCGCAAGGATCCGGCGCGCCCGTTTCGCATGGTGATTAAGCTCCGTCGGGTGAAAGAATCATCCACGGCGCCGGGGAACTGACCGCGCGCACGCCGCGGGCGCACTAAAGCGCCAGGCGCGCTAGGGATTCGGCGCGCCCGCGTAGGCCGACGGCGCATCGGGGCCGACCGTTACGCCCTTGCGCGCGCGCACCGTAAGCTCCGGCCTTCCTGGAACGTCCACGCGCAGGCTCCGGTAGCCCGGCATCGTTGGATCAGGCACGACGAAGCCCGCGGTGTATTGCTCGCGCAACTCGTTGCTGATCGCCATGCAATCCTGCCGCAACAGCTCGCCGTCGCCTACTTCGCCGAGCAGGAAGGTGCGCGCGCCGCTCTCGGTCGACAGCTCGCGCAGCATCTCCGCGTCCACGTGATCGCGATTGCCGCCGAACAGCAGCGAACCCACGCCAAAGCCGATCTTGCTCGAGTTGGGATCGCCGATTCCGATCGAATAGATCAGCACGCCCATCCGCCGCGCTCGCCGCACGACCTCAGGGAGCGTGGCACGGCTCGCGTTGTCCATCCCGTCGGTGACGACGAGCAGCGCCTTCTTGTCGTAACGGCCGCGGGCGATCATGCGAAGCGCGTCCATCAGCGTGTCGAAAATCGCGGTATCGCCGTAGGCGTGGAGCAGGCCGAGCCTGCGCATCACGAGGTCGTGATTGGTGGTGAAGGGCTGCAGCAGGAATTCCTGGTCGGAGAATGCGTACAGAAAAATATCGTCGTTCGGGTTGAGTTCGCGGATGAACTGCGCGATCGCGGCCCGCGCCTGCGGAATCTTGGGCTCCATGCTGCCCGAGGTATCCACCAGGATCCCAACCGACACCGGCGTGTTGGTGTCGCGGCGCAAAAATTCGAGCGGACGCTGAGTACCGTCGACATAGATGCGGAAATCACCCTTCTGCAGGCCGGTAACGTAGTGCCCGCTCTGATCGGTGACGGTTACAGTCAGCTGCTCGTAGCCGCTCTGGCCGCGGAGCGCCCTCGACGGAACTTCCAGCTCGGGACCCTGTTGCGGCGCGAGCGGCGCCGTCGGCGCCTCCTCTGCACCCCCCTGGCTTGCCGGCGCCGAAGGCACCTCGAGCACAGAATCGCCCTGGTGACGGACTTGCGGCGGAGGCGCGCCGAATCCGCCCTGCTGCGAGGTCGCCGGCGAGGCCCCGGCAAGGAGCATCGCGACAAGACCGAGCGCCGCCGCCCCAATTCGACCGCGTCGCATTCTACCCGGCGTCACGCCCTTGCCCGATTCCTTCCCCAAGATCATCCCCCGATCGACCGGCGCACGAACGTAGGAAATACCTTTTCACAGCTCCCGCAGCAATTAAAACGCCGGATGGCGGTGATTTGTTTCAGCCGCAAGCCCCCGCCGGAACTCGGGATCCGGTGCGCCGGCATGAGACCGCCGGCCTGAGGGCGCGAATGATGAACAAAAAACGAAGGACTCGGTCTAACGAAGCGAAGCGGCGTTCCTGATGTCCGACGCGATCGTCTCGGGGCGGGTCGTAACTCCGCTGTAACGGCGCACTCCGGCGCCGTCGGGCCTTAGCAGGAACAGTTCAAGAACGTGGTCCGACTTGTTCTCCTCGGCCGCCACTCCATAAAGCGCGAGGAGGTGGCGGATGTCCGCGGGCGCGCCGGTCAGAAACACCCATCCGTCCGAGTTCACGCCCTGCGCCTTGGCATAGGCGAGAAGTTCGGGCGACCCGTCCTCGTCGGGCTCGGTCGTGATCGAAACCATCGTAACTTCAGAATCGAACCCGGTTCCGAGCGAGCGCGCGACCTGCTTCATGTTGGCGGTAATCAGCTCGCAGGGGCCTTCGCATTGCGTATGGATGAAGGCGACGAGCGCGGGCTTGCCCTTCAACGAGGAAAGCGAAATCGCCCTGCCGTTCTGATCCGTAAAGCTTATCTTTGGCAGCCCGTCGGCGAGGCCAAGCTGCGTTTCGGACACGGCCTTGCCACGTTCGGCCCGCGCGGCGGGGGCAAACGCGAGCGCGAATATCGCCGCCACGGACACGATCCATACCGCCGCCGGCGTACTCCGCCCGCTAAGCCGACGCTGCGTCATTTTAGAGGTTCCGCTTCGCGCTCTCGGCGCCAATGTGATCGGCTTGCCTGATCGCCAGGGTCACGATCGTGAGCGTCGGGTTTTCGCCGCCGCTGGTAGTGAACTGGCTGCCGTCGGAGATGAAGAGATTCTTCACGTCGTGAGTCTGGCCCCACTTGTTGCACACGCCGTCGGCGGGACGCTCGCTCATCCGGCAGGTGCCCATGTTATGCGTGGACGGATACGGAGGCACCTCGATCGTTTTGATCGCTCCGACCGCATTGTAAACCGCAGCGCCCTGCTTGTACCCGTAGTTGCGCATCGCGACGTCGTTCGGATGATCGTCGTAGTGCACGTTGGGAATCGGCAGGCCCCACTGATCCTCCTCCGTCGGATGGAGGGTCACGGCGTTGGTCTCCTGCGGCATGTCCTCGCCGACGATCCACATCCCGGCCATGTTGGGATACTGTTCGAGGATGCTGGTGTAGTCGCGTCCCCACGCTCCCGGATCGAGGAACGCCGCCGCGAACGGCAATCCGAGCGAGACGGTTTCCATCTCGAACCCGCCGGCGAACCCGCGCTTGGTATTCAACCGGGCTTCGTCCGTGATGATTCCGGCCATCACGGTGCCGCGATACATGTGCACGGGCTTCTCGAAGATGGCGTAAACCGACCCGGTCGTATGCCGCATATAGTTCTTGCCGACCTGGCCCGAGGAATTCGCCAGCCCGTGCGGGAAAGTGGACGAGGCGGAATTGAGCAGGAGCCGCGGGCTTTCGATCGAGTTGCAGGCTACGCACACGATTCGCGCCTTCTGCTCAACGTGCCTGCCGTTCTTGTCGGCGTAGAGCACGCCGGTCGCCTTGCCGCTCGCGTCGTGCTCAATCCGGAGCGCGTGCGACTCCGGCCGCAGATCGAGTCTGCCGGTGGCCTCGGCCTTGGGGATTTCCGTGTACAGCGTGGACCACTTCGCTCCCGACTTGCAGCCCTGGAAGCAGAATCCGAGCTGCCAGCAGGAGGCCCGGCGATCGCGCGGCCGGCTGTTAATGGCCAGGTGCCCGGTGTGCACGGTCTTGTATCCGACGCGCGTCGCTCCGTTATACATCACCTTGAAGTTGTTGTTGCCGGGCAATCCGGGAATATCGTTGGTCCGCGTGACGCCCATCTTGTCTTCGGCCTTGGCGTAGTATGGCGCCAGTTCCGCGAGATCGAGCGGCCAGTCGAGAAGGTTCGCGCCGGCGACGCTCGAATAGGCAGTCTTGGCCTTGAACTCGTGCTCCTGGAAGCGGAGCGAGGCGCCCGCCCAGTGCGTGGTGGTCCCGCCGACCGTCTTGCAGGTCCACGCCGGCAGATTGGGAAAGTCCCTTGCCACCCGCCAGGTGCCCGAGGCGGTACGCTTGTCGAGCCATGCGAGCTGCTTGAACGCGAACCATTCGTCGTTGCGGAAGGTCTGCGATGACTGCCGCTGCCCCGCCTCGAGCAGCACGACCTTGAACCCCTTGTGGCAGAGCTCGTTCGCGAGCGTCGCGCCGCCCGCACCCGAGCCGATGACGACTACTACCGAATCGTCTTTGAGATCGAATCGACTCACGGCACGCCCCTTTGGTCAGCCTGCTTTCGGGCTTGCCGCTTCGGGTGGATCGGGCAGCCAGTTCAGGTCGTTGAAGCCATGATGCAGGTAGCCGCCGAACGGGTAGGAGGCGCCCTGGTAGCCGAAGACTTTCCAGACCTCCTGGTTGTTATAAAGCGAAACCAGCTCGACGCTGCGCACCTTCTCGAAGAACGGCGTATGCTGAATTTTCTCGAGCGCGGCGGTTTGCTCCTGCGCGGGCTCGGCGGCGAAATTTCCTTTCGCCGAGCGATCGAGATTGGCTACTCCCGCCTTTAGCATCTTCGCGGTGGCGGGCTTGCCTGACGCCTCGACGTCAAGGTCCTCGACCACCTTGACGTAATAACTGTCGTCGAGGCGGTCGTGCGGAAATATCTGCCGCGCCATCCGGAGCAGCGTTTCGGCTTCATGCGCGGTAAGCGTTTTCAGTTTCGCGGTCCAGTCGGCGGCAAGAGCCGGGACCGTGACGCCCGCGGCGGCGGCGGCCGAGACGCCCGCTACCACTATCGCGCTCTTTCGCAGAAACTCCCGTCGCTTGATCTTCACTTGGCTCCCTGTTCGGCGGCTACGGCAGGTACTGCGGACGAAATTCGGTCGGCACCAGGTCGGTCTTCATCGTCACCAGGTCCTCATGGCCCTGCAGATCGGCAAAGCGCAGCAGTCCCGCGATACGCTCCTGGGGATCGTGGAGCGGGATCAGCCGTTCTTCATCGAACAGCGGGCTCGAGATCTTCAATTGCACCTTCGCGGTCTGTCCCGGCTCGATGGGAGCGTCGGGTTCGACCTTCATCTGTCCGACGTAATGCGCCGGCCCCGCCTTTGCCTGCTCGTCCGGGCCGCCGTTGACGAACGTCGCCATCGCCATGATGTACTGTTTGAGACTGAGCGGAGCGCTGCCGTTGTTTTTGATCGCCAGATTGATCGTGAGCGTGTCGGTATTTTCGTCGTAGCTCGATGCGGAACTCATCACCTGCGCCGAATGAGTCGTCGGGTCGATCACCTCAGGCGTGAACCGCACGGTCTGCTGCGGCAGCCGCACCGGAAACTTGACCGCCATGTAGATCCAGCCGACGATCAGCATCGCGACCGTCGCGGCGGCCAGCAGATCCATCCACATGTGGTCGCGCGGCGTGATGAGCCCGATGTCGGGAGCGTCGTCATTGACCGGAATTTGCGTGGTCACCGCGAGACGGGTGACGGTGCGCTTGGGAACCGTCCAGTACACCATCCAGATCATCCCGATGATGAATCCGGCCAAGGACCACCACCATACGAAGCTCCCGCCGTAGTGCTCGAGGTTGACGGTCTCGCCGGTGAGCAGCGTCACGTCCATCTTGAACGGCTCGGCGGCCGGCTCGACCTTGACCCACTCGCCCGGACCAATCAGCGTGCCCGTGCCCTGTACCGCGATTCCCGGATGGACGTGCCATTCGCCGGGTTTGCGCCCGCGCATCACCATCTTGAAATGATAGGTCGCGCCCTTGTCGACGAGGATCGAGCCCGGAGCAGTGGTCCCGTTGATCTCGCGGTCAACCATCGCGAACACCGGGCCGGGAACTACGGGCGTGATATAGGCGGTCTGGGGCGGGTCGAGCGTGTAGGGCCAGGTCTCGAGAATCTTCACAGTGCCGGTGATGGTGACCGGATCGCCGACCTTTATCGTGGTGGGAGAGATGTGGACGTCGTAAAACGCGGCGGTGAGATCCTTCAGGAACGGCTCGTCGGCCGCCTCGCCGTGCGCGAACGCGCGCGGCGCGTAAGCCGCGGTCAGCAGAAAGAGCGCCGCCGCCAGAACTGCCGAAAATCGCCTTCGCATTTTCGTCTCCCCGTGCGGCGTGCGACGCCGCTCGCAAGTCCCCAGGCAAAGTCCCCTGGCAAATCCCCCGACAGGTCCCCTACTTCATCGCGCCGCGCAGCGGCCTGCGCTGCTTCTTGTCGTTGACGGCCGTGCGCCGGCGCGACGGCCACAGCTGCATCAGCCAATAGCCGCCGATTCCGAGCACAGCCGACGTGATGACCGGCGGTCCAAGCTCGTCGGGGCCAGCGATACCGCCGTGCGCCCAGGCGCTCGCAGAGCAGAGACCCGTCGCGACGAATGCGACGATGACGGCGCGAAAAGTGGTACGCATTGCCGCTGCTCCCGCGTCCCCTTCAGACGGTCTTGATGTATCTGCCGATAGGCCACACGGCGAGGTAGCGCCCGATAAACTGGCCAATCCAGTAGCCCAGCATTGCCAGCGTGCCGCCGAAGAGCAGCGACACGTACTGCGTCTCGCCAAGGAAGCTGCGCAGCGCGCCGCGCTCGATGTGCCGCATATATTCGGGCGTCTGGGTGCGGATGTAGACGATACCCTGAACGTCGGCGACGGTCAGAATGTGATGCATGAACTGCATCGGCTGCAGGAACGGAGCGAGCGGGATGTAATTGAAGCTCCACACCAGCAGTGCCCAGATCCCGCCGCCGAAGAGCGATGTCAGGACAAAGCTCTTCGTCCTCATCAGCAGCCAGTCAAGGATGATCGCGGCGGGGATCGTCGAGATCGGCCAGATGAAATTCATCGGATAGCCTTCGGCGACGTGCCACTGGAAGTAGCGCCCGATCCACGAGGCCATGAACAGGCATACGCAGGTGTAAGTCGCGCCGGTAGGAAATCGCCATGCGGCCCACTGGATGTATTGCAGCGCCGAAGGAATGATGATGGTGGCAAACGCGGTCACGACCGGCCACCATTGCGGGTCCTTCCAGTCCGTCCAGAAATCCCAGTCGCCGGCGAACAGCAGCCGCGTGATATCGGCGGCGCCCGCGACCACGAAGATCGCAGTGATCCAGAACACCGCATCCCACGAGCGGTCAATCCACTGATATTTCGCGTTGAGCAGATCGCGCAGCGCGAGCCTGCGCTGTTTCTCGGCCGCCGCGGCTGCGGCTATCGATGGTGCAGTCGCCATGCTTCCCCCTCGCGAGCTTCCCAGGACAGGATTCTCAGGATTCGATCAGAGCCGTCGCGCGCCCCTCAACCGCCGGCGGCAGCCGTATGGGTGGGGAACTCCTCCACCGCGCGGGCTCTCTTTTCAATCTGGTAGAGGTAGAGGATGGTTTCGCCCCAGACCGCGAACATCCCGCCCGCCAGCCATCCGTAGATAACGAAAGGCCAGTGGAAGGGCACCGAGAAAAACTCTTCCGACATCCAGAGGCTGTGACCCCACTCGTTGAACGCGACCTCGACGAATTCGAGCACCGCCGCCGCGATCAGCAGAAAGAAGGACCACGGAAACCCCTTCTCGGCTCCATAAACCGCCGGAAGCCGAAACCGCCCGTACAGATACGCGCCCAAGGCGAGCACCACCGACATCGGGAAAAAGAAGTAGAACATCGGGATGTGGGTCGGGGTCAGCGCCGTGTCGCGGACCATTGTCTGATGCCATGCCCCGTCCCAGTTGGGCCAGAAGCTCGCCTCGATGTAGATCGAAAGGCTGGTCGCTCCGATAAGTCCCCACAGGATGACGACGCGGCGAATCTCTTCGGCTGGCGCGACCGCGGTTTCGCCGAGAAGACCGCGACCGGTGCGCACCAGCCATCCGTACCACAGGCCGGCGAAGGCTCCGATGCTCAGAAGCTCGCCCCAAAACAGGGTGCGGTAGTGAACTGCGAAGGCGCGGCTGGAGGAATCGAGCCCCGCCGTGAAGGCAAAATTGTAGTCCCAAACCCAAAGAAAAAGATTGCAGGCCATAAGAAGGCCGCATCCGACAAATAAGGTTTTCCAGCCGATCAGCCAGCCGGTAGGAGGACGCCCAGCCACCACCTCTTCGATAGAGCTCATAAGCGGAACCTCGCCGAAAAGTTTGCTTTCCTTATGCCCGTTTAGACCGATTTGCTTCTGCCGTCAACAGGCGGAATCCCGCGCGAGCCGAGCTATGTTTGGATGGTTTTGAGGATTATGGCCGGCAGGGGCGCGGCCCGGCGATTGAACCTGGGCCGGACCGGATGCCGGTCCGGCCCAGGGTATTAGCGTCGGTTTCGCGTCAGGCCGATATCGACGCAAGCGCGTCGACATCGCTGACCGGCTCGGGGGAAACCCCGGCGCGCAACAGGCGCGAGCCTGGAGCGCGCGTGAACGGATCGACTAGTCCGAGCGCCTTGCCATGCTCGCGCATGGCAGGAATCACCTCGCTGTTCAGCAGCTGCAAGGATCGGATCCGGTCCTTGGCCGGGACCGGCCCGTCAAGCCAGAACGAAAAGATCCCGGGACGCAGAACGTCGAGGACCTTGTTGAGCTTGGGAATCACGTTGTCCGGCGTGCCCGCGATCATCACGTAGTCTTTGAGCACCGCCGGATAGCCGTCGTATATATGCTTCTTGACGGCCGCGATCTGCTCCGCCGTCTCGTCGTGACCGCCTTCGCCGTACGGCGATTGTGCGGCGGCGTTGGCGCCGAAATTGACTTCGGCGAGGCGCTTGGTTGCGGCTTTTGAATTGTACCCGGGCGGGAACATCCATTCCGGACGCGCGAAATGCGCAAACGCTCCGCCGAACAGGATTCGCTTGCCCAATTCCTCCGCCCGCTCCTGCGTATCCGCGACCACGACCGGCTGCAGGTAGCCGAAATTCTCCGGCCCCGCCTGATAGCCCTCCTGTGCCGCCGCCTTGGCATAGAAATCCCAAAGCTCGACCGTCGGCTGCAGCCTCGTGGCCAGGGCGACGTAGGGATAGCGCTTGCGCGCGCACCAGAAGGCCGTGTCGGGACTGACGAGGCCGGGAATCCAGAATGGCGGATGCGGCCGCTGGAGCGGAAGCACCCACGGATTCACGTTGCGGAAGTTGAAGTGCTTGCCCTCGTAGCGGAACGGGCCTGGCGTGGTCCACGCCTTGACGATGAACTCGACGCCTTCCTCGAACAGCTCACGGTTGAGCGCCGGGTTGGTATTGTTGGCGAACTGCTCCGAGCCCGCGCCGCGCACCCATCCGGAAACCAGGCGGCCTCCCGAGATGAGATCGATCATCGCAAGCTCTTCGGCCAGGCGCAGTGGATTTGCGACCGTGGCGACCGGATTGCCGAGCAGGACCATCTTCAGCCGCTTGGTGGTCTTGGCCAGGATCGCGGCTTCGACGTCCATCACGGCGCCGAGACAAAACGGCGTGCCATGATGCTCGTTGAGCATCACGCCGTCGAAACTCATCAGTTCGGCGTCCGTATAGATCTTCTCGTCGAGATACTGATTGAGCAGGTGGGCTCCGTGCTCGCGCTCGAAGAAGCGATTGGGGGTGTTGAAGAAGCTGCGCAATCCGACGATCTGGTTCTCCAGCGCGTCATACTTGGCCCGGTCGACCTCGGGATCGTAATGGTACGCCCGTTCCGTAAACCACATGAAATGCATCTTGTCTCTTCCGCTCCTTTAGCGACCTTGTACGAAGGAATCGCTGTGCTTTTGCTTAGCCTTTACGTTCCTCGATTCACGAAAATCTGTCCACATCATAACTCACTCGCGCCCGCGAGCGTAACGGTGACGGCGCAAAAACCGCTTCGGCGCATCGCAACGTTGGGTCAGCGCGAAG
>Ga0335077_10003924_pt1 | contig 18085 bp, 16 predicted proteins | sample Lox_Sample_31_FD_207151 | JGI IMG/M metagenome (GOLD analysis project Ga0335077, IMG submission 207151) | Soil microbial communities from Loxahatchee National Wildlife Refuge, Florida, United States - Lox_Sample_3.1 | ecosystem: Environmental > Terrestrial > Soil > Wetlands | place: USA... | reverse complement strand
TTGTTGCCACGGCCGGCTTTGACATGGCGGTCGACCGCCTCGTAAGCGATGTTGAGGCCGCCACCAGGGAGTCCGTCAAGCAGCGCCCGCGCCTGCGCCCAGGAAAACGTGCGCGCATACTCGTCATAGTCGCGAAGGTTGGCTCCGCTACAGTCTTGAGGATATTTTCGGATGCGCTCCAAACCACGCGCTTGCGTCGGTGCCTCGATAACGGTCATGGCCGCGCTCCGACTTCTTGCTGCCGGCCGGCAAGCGCAGCAGGCGCAGGCTTTGCGCCGTCGGCTGCGAAGATGGCATCGCACAGACGCTGGAGCATCGGCACACCGCGAACCTCGGCCTCGAACAGCGGCACGATGGCGCGGACGCTGTCGTCAAACTCGCGCCAGATCGTCTTCAGGTGCTCCTGCTGCATGGCCACGCGGTTCTTGACGAACTCCGCGGCATCCGGACCGACCGACTTCGCATCGATCACCATGTTGACGAGAACGCCGCCGACCGGAATCCCGAAGTCTTTGAACCACTGGATGAAGCGCGTCACTACCGCGATCGGGAGTGCCTCCGCCAGCGTCACGAAAAAGAACGTGGTGAGTGCGGGATCGGTCAAGAGCACGCGCGCGTGCTCCATGCGGTCGCGGAACGAAACCAGGTAGTCCATCAGAGGGTCGGTTTCCTTCTTCTTGGTGAAGGACAGCAGTTCCCGCAGGGTCCGCGCCTCCTCGCGGCTCTTGAGCATCTTGTTGACCCACAGCGCGTAGACCTTGGACATGCCGAGCAGGCGCCGCGCATTGGCGGTGGGGGCGGTGTCGAAGACGTAGACGTCGTACTCGTTCTTGAACATGAGGTCGATCATGTTCTCGAACATCGCCGACTCTTCGAACGCGGGGTTCATCGTCGCCGACTCGACGAAGTCGTCGGCCTTGGTGGTGATGTCCGCGAACTTGAGAAACCAGCGGATCTTCTCGCGGATCTCCAGTTTGCTGCGCTCGATGCTCTGCCGGGTGTCGATCTCGTAGGCCCAGAGGTTGGGCACACCCTGGACGGGGACATGCTTGCCGAGCATATCCTGGCCGAACAGGCTCGTCAGGCTATGCACGGGATTGGTGGATACCAGCAGCGTACGGCGGCCCAGGCGGGCGAGCCCGATGGCGGCAGCACCGGCGAAGACAGTCTTGCCAACGCCGCCCTTGCCGCCGAAGAAGAAATATTTCAGCGTCGGGCGCTCCCCGAGGTACCGGCCCATCGGCATCGTGATCTCTGCCATGGCAGTCTCCTAGGCGAACATCATGGTTGCCAGCTTTTCGATCAGTGGCAGCCCGGTTACGTCGCGCTCCATCTCCGGCACGAGCGCCAAGACCTTGTCGCCGAAGGCCGAGCGCAGGTCGCCCATGTGCTGATCCTGCATGGCGATACGGCGGCGCAGGTACTCCGGGATGTTCTGGCCCAACAATTCGTGCGGGATGACACGATTCACGACGTAACCGGCGATCGGCACGTTAAACTGCGCGAACAGCTGCGCCGCCTTCTGCGTGTCGTTGATGACGCCGGCCTCGGGGATCACCACGAAGAAGAATGCCGTCTTTAATTTGTCGGTGAGGATGCCGGCCGAAGTGTTGATCCGGTTTTTGATGTAGAGCAGTTCCTGAAGGATCTGGTCTTGCTCGCTCTCGTTTTCGTGGCGGAGTCGACTCACCATCTCCTCGTATTCGCGCATTTCCTCGCGCAGCTTGGTGATCTTGTTGATCCACTCGTCATAGACCTTGGCCATCGACAGGTAGTAGAGAGCGTGACCGAGCGGCACGAGGTCATAGATGTAGTAGTCATAGTCGCCCTGCATCACCACGTCGACGACAGCGTCGAAAATTGCGCTTTCTTCCATCGCCGGCTCGGCGCTCGCCGCCTGGATGTAGTTCTCGATCTCCTCCGGCACTTTGGGCAGGCCGTACATATCCAAGATCTTCTTGCGGACCTCATTCTGGTATCCGCGGATGTGGCTGTCCGCGTCGATCTCCTGGGCCCAGAGGTTATCCATGATCTGCACGGGCCCCTTGCCGAAGATGTCGCGCTCGAAAATGTCGGTGAGCGACGCCTGCGGATCAACCGAGAACACCAGCACCTTCTTGCCCTGGCTCGCGAGCCAGTACGCGGTCGCCGCGGAGAAGGTGGTTTTGCCGACGCCGCCGCCGCCGCCAAACATGATATAGCGGCGTTCGGGGTGTTGCAGAAATACGTCTTTGAGTGCCACTGCCGCCTCCTAGAACATCGCGTCCGCGACGTCCTTCTCGCGCAACATGCGCCGTTTCCAGGTGGCGATTTGCGGCACGACATAGGGCAGCAGCCGCAGGCTGTAGTACGGCGGCAGGATCGGGATGCCGAGCAAATCGCCCATCGTGATGAGGATAAACAGATGCTCCATCGAGGCGCGCGTGCGCAGCGCCGCACGACTCATGTCATGGGCGGCCATGCCGTAGATGGTCTCGCGGATCGCCTGTAACCAACTCTTCTTAGCCTCTGCCTTTTCTTGTTCAGTCATGATGATATCCTTCACAAGCCGTGCAGGTGATGCTCGTGGCTGCTGCCCAGCTCACGTTCGCGGAGAACTTCGCGCTTCCACGCCTCGATCTCCGGCACTACCCAAGGGAGCAGGCGCAGCCCGTAGTATGCCGGCAAGACCGGCACCCCGAGCATGTCGCCAAACACGCTGACCATGAACAGTCCCTCCATCGCGTGGCGCATTTCACCCGCCTGCTGGACGAACTCGAAGGTGGTCATTCCGTATATGAATTCGCGCAGCACCCGCATCCACCCGCTGGCCGCAGGCGTGCTATGGTCACCCCCGCCATGACCGTACTCATCGCCGCTGCCGCGGTCGCGATTGTCGCCTGGTTTGCCGCCGGGACGATTTGGAATATCCGTAGCGGCCACCTGCTGATGCGCTGGATGCAGGGCGGCTTGCCCGCTCTCGGCGAGCGCACCACCGTGCGCTGGCTGGGCTCGAGCGCGGTCGAGATGGTGATTCGCCAAGGCAAGGCACCGTTCGCTGGCGCAACCCTGGTAATCTTCCTCGAGCCGCGCGATACGCCCTGGATGTGGGCGCTCGGCCGGGCCGGCGGCCGCCGTGACACGCTCATTATTCGCGGCGTTTTGCGCCGGTTGCCCGAAGTCGAGCTCGAAGCGCTCGATGCCGGAAGCTGGTCCGGCCGCGAAGCGCTCAAGCGCGTGCCGCCGGAATGGTCGCTCCGCGATGCCGCCGCTGCCGGTGACCTCGTCGTGCACCATAGCAATGCCGCGGCGCTTGCTCGCGCCGACGCTCTGTCGACGGAGGCCCGGCGCGCCGGCTTGAGAGTGAAGCGTCTGTCCGTGCGCCGCACCGAGCCCCATTTCCAGATTCACATCGCTCTCCCCGATCAACGGCAGCCAGCGCGCGCCTTCTTCGAAACCGTGCACACAATCGCCGAGCGCGCGCTGGATTGACATGATCGGGCCCGTTTATTCCGCGGGGACTGAACGTGCCTGCGGGCCGGGCGTCACGTGGTAGCGTACATAGGCCTGGTATCCGTCCCATCCGATGAGCACGGCCGCCACAAACAAGAGCACGGAGACCACGATCATGGCCCACGCACCGTACACCGGCAGCCCCGAAATCGTCGGGTTCGCCGCAATCGTCACGTACAGGTTCCGCGCAGTGACGGCGGTTGCCGCCAGCGTAGTGACGTACATGAAGATCATCGGCAACAGGGCGTAGCTCGGGTTGCGCTTCTCCGACTTCAGCCACACCGCCACCACGAGCAGGCTCAGCGCTGCCATCAACTGGTTGGCCGCGCCGAACATCTGCCAGAGGTAGACCCAGGTGCCGGTGAGCACGAGGGCGGCGGTGAGCACCATCGAGATCATGCTCGACACGTGCATGTTGCGCACCGCGGGCATGGCGTCGCCGACCCATTCGGTGAGCGTTACGCGCATCACACGGAAGACCAGGATAGTCACGGTGAGCACGATGATCACGAAGGTGCCAAACCCGAGCGCAGTGCCGAAACTCTCGGGGATAAGCCCGAAGGTTCCAGCGTAGATGAGCTTGCCGACACCTAAGGCGAAGCGGCCACCGCCGCCGCCGACACCGGCGATGGAGACAGCGGTGAGGGACAGGAGCGCCAGCGCGTTCTCGCCGAACATGCCGCCGGCGCCGACCGGCAGACCATCGGTTTCGTATTCAAGTTGCCGCGCGGTACCTACCGATCCGACGAGAGCATGCCAGCCGGAGATTGCACCACAGGCGATGGTCACGAAGAGCATCGGCCATAGTGGCTGCCACGCTTGGCCCCTAACAATTCCAAACCCGAGGTCCTTGACGGCAGGCAGCGCGAACGTGCCGATCAGGTTGCCCGCCATGTCCTTGGTTCCAAGCAGCGGTGCCGCGATCATTCCCGCCGCACTTAGGAGGACGGTTATGAACGTGATCCAGAAGCCGATGTAGTTCACCGGCTGGGCAAACCGCCAGATCGGTAAATTTGCCCCCAGGTAGCTAAACGCGAACAGGAACACCATCCAGAACAAGTAGTTCGGCAGCGTCCTGAGCAGACCGGTAGCCGCGTCATAAGCAGCCGTGGTCGGGCGTTTGCCGTCCGCAGCAGGCGCCGGAATTCTCGGATCCGCCATCGTCGGGTCCTGGACCGAGATGATTGCCTGGTTGCCAGTAATGCTATCGACTTGCTTGTTAAGCCAGGTCACTGTGGCAGCGACTGGGCCTTGCACCAGTGTGCCGCCCGCGCCGGGGTGCTGCCCCCAAGGTCCGAGCGCCATGGCGCCAATCGTGATTGCAACGACCAGCGCTGTGACGCCAGTGATTCCCATCTTCCACCGGTACATCATCTGGCCGGCGAGCAGTCCCATCAGGCCAAGCATGACGATGCCAAACGGCACATCCGGCCGTGCGGACAATGTCGCCGCCAGAATTCCGATGAACGCGCCCGCCAACAGCATCAAGTAGAAGAAGATGAAAACGAACAGGATCGTACGCGTACGCGGAGCGATGAGCCGGTATGCGATGGCCGACAGGCTGTTGCCGTCGTTGCGCACCGCGACCATGATGGCGGAGTAATCGCTCGCCCAGCCAATGAAGCTGACGCCGAGGATCAGCCAGGCCAGCGAGGGCGCCCATCCCCAGAGATTTGCGGCGGTGATCGGTCCGACAATCGGCCCGGCGGCGGCGATCGCTTTGAAGTGATAGCCGAACAACACATTTCGGCTGGTTGGCATGAAATCGACGCCATCCATATACATACGGGCAGGCGTCGCTCGTTTTGCATCGGGCTGGATGACGTTCCGGTCGATGCGTTTGGCGTAGAGATTATAGGCCAAATAGACTGTTAGAACGCTGAGGATGACGATCCATAGGCTGTTCATGACTTGCCCCTTCCTCGATCAAATTGCCGTCGACGGCTGATCAATACCGACGTGGGGAGCACGAAGCCGAGCGACCTGCCCGCTGGGCGCTTCTCGAACGTTTTAATGGTTCACACCCTGTGAAGAAGCGCATTGATGAGGATCAAATGCTGTCACGCGTACAACTTCGCGCGTTGATCAGCACATCAAAAAAAGGGCAATAGCGTTGACTGATCTAGCTCAATGACATTTTCGTGATTTTTCGGCTTTGTTTTTCTCCCCATTGGAGAGGTTGTTGCTTGAGGAGCTTCGGCATCTCTGATGTGACATTTGCGGGCGCTCTCGGCATTCCCCACCCCCAACCGGCGGCCCAGGGCGCTCTACTGTTTTAATTTCAGCGAAGTTGTTACGAGGATGATGGCGCCTGTCGCACCGACCTGCATCGTGCAATCACATGAATGATGCCGTGAGCAGCAGAGAATTAGCTCCCAACTTCGCACACGCCGGCAGCAAACCGAGCTTCGCCGTAAACAGCTTGATCCAGGTCAATACCAATGCCGTCGAACATTCTGCCGTTGCCGGACGCGCTGAGACCGTAACCGGGGGCTCATCATGCTCATCGAGTTCGAGAAGATCGAGGGCGTGCGCCATTGGGAAAGAGAACTTGATCGGCGGGGACTGACTGCTCTGATTCAAGCCCAATTTAATGTACTTAAAGAATATCCGAAGGACTTCGAGCGCCTCGCCACAAAGGGATATCCGATCACCAGCCTGTACGCCGAAAAGCCGTCTGGGATGTCCCGTACGACGAGGCAGAATTATTTGACCTGCGGGGGGCATAAATCGGCGACTTTACCGTAGTGCGAACGTAATGCCATGAACGAGTTTACAAACGAAATCTCCGGCCACGTGTGGCGTTCCAAGTACCGCTACGCCGATTACGCAGCGAACGAACAAAATATTGCGGACAGTTGGCGACGGATCGCGCGCGCCCTCGCGTCGGCCGAGGCCAAGGACAATACGCTCTGGGAAGAGCGCTTCTTCAGCATCCTGCAGGGCTTCAAATTTCTTCCCGGCGGCCGGATTCAGGCCGGTGCTGGAACTGCCCGCAAAGTGACGTTGTTCAACTGCTTCGTCATGGGAATGATCGATGATTCGATCCCTGGCATCTTCCGGGCCTTGCAGGAAGGCGCGGTTACGATGCAGCAAGGCGGCGGCATCGGGATTGATTTCTCCACCCTGAGGCCGCGCGGCACACAAGCAATAGGTGCTGGCAGCGTCGCATCCGGTCCCGTTTCCTTCATGCAGGTCTGGGACGCGATGTGCGGGACCATTTTATCGACCGGCGCCCGCCGCGGCGCCATGATGGCCACACTTCGCTGCGATCATCCCGACATTGAGGAATTCGTCGCCGCGAAACAGCAGCCAGGGCGGCTACGCCGTTTTAATATGTCGGTGCTTGTGACCGATGCGTTTATGGCGGCGGTACGCAGCGATGCCGATTGGCCGCTGGTGTTTCCGGGTACGGCGTTCGAAGGAGAGGGCGAGACTGTCTCCCGCAAATGGCCGGGTTCGGCTGGCCCTGTTTCATGTCGCGTGCTCCGGCACATCCGCGCCGGCCACCTGTGGGATCTCATTCTGCGTGGAACATACGACTATGCCGAACCCGGTATATTGTTCGTCGACCGCATCAACCAATTCAATAATCTCTCCTACCGCGAGCAGATCAGCGCTACCAACCCGTGCGGAGAGATTCCACTGCCTCCGTATGGCGCCTGCGATTTGGGTTCGCTTAATCTAACGCGCTTCATTCTGTCGCCATTCACACCGGAAGCGCGTATTGATTTCGGCAGCCTTACAGCAACGGCGCGAATTGCCGGGCGGCTGCTCGACAATGTCATCGATGCATCGCGGTTCCCGCTTCCGCAGCAAGCGGAGAATGCACATGGCACGCGGCGCATCGGCCTCGGGATCACGGGGCTCGCCGATGCGTTCGTCATGCTCGGACTGACATACGGCAGCGATCGCTCATTGACTGTCGCGGCGGATCTCATGCGCCAAATCTGTCACACGGCCTATCGGGCATCAATCGAGCTTGCTCGAGAAAAGGGGAGTTTTCCGTATTTTGAACGGGACAAATATCTGCAGGGCGTCTTTATCCGTAGTCTGCCCGAAGACATTCAGAGTGGAATTGCCAGGGACGGCATCCGAAATAGCCACCTAATTGCAATCGCGCCAACCGGCACGATCAGTCTTCTGGCCGGCAACGTATCTAGCGGGCTGGAGCCGATCTTTGCCGCATCCTATCTGCGAAAGGTATTAGCCGAGGATGGCAAGCCGAAACAATTCACGCTCACCGACTACGCGGTTGACCGCTGGCGCGCCATGAGCCAAGCGCCGACGGCAGTTCCGAGCGCATTCGTCACGACGAGCGAGCTCCCAGTTCGCGCGCATCTCGACATGCAAGCGGCGCTGCAGCCGTTCGTAGATAATTCCATCTCCAAGACCATCAACGTCCCGGAACACTGCCTATTCGACGAATTTAAGCAAATCTACGATATGGCGTACGACAAAGGCTTGAAAGGATGCACGACCTTCCGACCCAATCCGGTAACTGGCACTGTTCTAAGCGAAGACGGCACAGGCATCGAGGCGCCACACTGTTGCGTCCTTGAGCGCGAAGCGGATTGAGCCTCAGCTTGCGCTGGCGACATCGGATCGACTTGTCACGCATTACAACTGCGCACCTAAAGCTTGCGACGCTTGCTTGACCTGAATCAACGCAATTTTTTCCAAAAGGACTAACCTCTAAAAATCCACTACCGTAGGAGGACTTTGCCGTGCCTGAAACCGTAACCAATTTGCCCGGGCGTCATCCTTGACGACATCCTGCCCGCGTTTTTCGAAAACGGGGGCAATTAATCAAACCTCGGCGCGCCACTATGACCGCTATTGTCGCACTTAACGCCGCTGTCGCCTCGGTCGAAGATTGGATCGATGATCTCAAAGAACGCCTTGGCTGGCGCGATCGAGAACGCGCTTATCAAGCTTTGCTCGCGACACTGCACGCCTTGCGCGACGATTTGCAGCGGGACGAAGCGATCTATCTCGGGGCGCAGCTTCCGGCAATGCTGCGCGGCTTCTATTATGAGGGGTGGCACCCCGGCGCACGCCCAATGAGCAGAGGCCGGGCCGCGTTTCTCGAACGAATTCATGACGGCGTCCACCGCGATCCTGGTGTGGATGCGGAACAAGTCGCGCGCTCAGTATTCGCCCTGCTCGCGGCGCGTCTGCCGGCGACCGAGGTCGAAGACGCAAAGGCTGGCATGCCGCAGAGTTTGCACAACCTTTGGCCAAGCTAACGCGGAACGTCGAGGCCATGAACGGCTCCGCCCGGGCGCGCGCGATGCGACTTTTTCTGTGCGGGGACGTGATGACCGGCCGTGGCATCGACCAGGTCTTGCCGCACCCATGCGAGCCAACGCTGCACGAGGATTACGTTCATTCGGCGGATGATTACGTAAGCCTTGCGGAACAGACGAACGGCCCAATTCCGCGTCCGGCTGATCCTGCCTATATATGGGGCGCCGCGCTGGACGAATTAAAGCGGGCGCAGCCGGACGCCCGCATCATCAATCTCGAAACCAGCATCACGCGCAGCGACAACTATGCGGCCAAGGGCATCAACTACCGAATGAGCCCCGAGAACGCGGATACGTTTGCGGCTGCGGCCATTGATTGCTGTGTGCTTGCCAACAATCATATCCTCGATTGGGGGCGCGAGGGATTATTCGACACCTTGGCGACGCTACAACGTCTGCAGATCAAGGCCGCAGGCGCCGGCCGTACATCTGCCGAAGCCAGCACGCCGGCGGTGATGGATATCGTCGGCAAAGGTCGGGTCGTCGTTTATTCATTTGCATCGACGACGAGCGGAACGCCGGTAAACTGGGGCGCAACGCCGAAAACCGCGGGTGTAAATCTGCTCGCGAATCTTTCGCAGGCTACTGCAACTCAAATTTCTAAACGAATCACACGCGACCGGCAAACGGGAGACGTGATCATTGTGTCCATTCATTGGGGAAGCAATTGGGGGTATGACGTACCGAAAGACCAAAGACGCTTTGCCCATACGCTGATCGACTGCGCCGACGTCTCGATCGTTCATGGTCATTCTTCGCATCATGTGAAGGGTATCGAGGTCTACCACAATCGGCCGATCCTTTACGGATGCGGCGATTTTCTGAACGATTATGAAGGCATTCGAGGCTACGAGAGTTTTCGCGGCGACCTTGCATCGATGTATTTCGCCGATGTCGAGATCACGAACGGTAATTTGATATCGCTCGAAATCGTCCCTCTCCGAATTAACCGCTTCCGTCTTGTGCGTCCAGCTGCTCCAGATATCGAATTTCTGCAACAAACACTTGATCGCGAAACACAACAATTTGGATCAAATGTTGCGATAAATCTGAGAGGACATCTCGCATTGTCGTGGCAAAGGTAACAATAACGGAGCCGGGCGCTAGTCGGGCCGCAGCAAATGATAGCGCGTGAGATCGCCTCGGGTCCACAATGCAAGCCCTGCTCGACCATCAATCGTATCGATGGCAACGACCGCATCCGGATTGGTGAGCGATATCTTGCTTGCCATTCCAGCCTTCAGGGTCGCTTCCATGATTGCATCATCGAACGACCGCTCCGCATCCTGTGTTCGTAAATCGTGTTTCGTACCACGTTGGTGTAGCCGCACGTGAAACGAGCGTCCTGCCAAGTCCGGAAGCCATTCGGACAAGATGGATTTTACAGTCGCCACAAATTCCTCGGCTGAGTGGAAATAAAAGCAACGCATGCCTGGCGCGACACGCGAGAGCGCATCGTAAAGCGCGGTATTTTCCTGCGTACTTTTTTCGATTGCCGCGAGCAAGGCAATCGGATTGTCGACCTTCATGACCAGGACGTTGTGGTACGGGCTGCGCTCGATTGGCCCAAGGCGGCGCAAGCCGCGCAACGCTAGTCTGAAACCGTCCTGATAGACGCTTATGACGACGTTCCAGTCTTTCATGGTCCACCGCTCAACATTAATGCAGCAATGACTATCGTTGCTTGCGTCTATCAGAGAGGAGCCATTGTTGTTTCAGGCTTTATCAGTTGCGCGAGGTCGGGTTCCCCGCAGCGTCTGAGGATGGCATCGCGCACCGTGTCCCGCGTTCGAACGATCGATGCAAAATCCGTCCCCAAAGGATTGATCGGTTCTTCGATCTGAACACTCACCGGAGACCAGCGGGGGAACCATTGGTCGCTGCGCAGAATCGTCCGCGTGCCACGGATGATTCCAGGCAAGATCGGCAAATGCGCCTCGGCGGCAATCTTGAATGCACCCAAATAGAACGCGGAAAGTCCGGGCCTGCGCGTAAAGCTGCCTTCCGGGAAAAAGACGATATTGCGGTCGTGCCACGCTCCGGCGATTACCGCTTCGGTATCGGCCAACCGGCCGCTGAGGTCGTAGCGCTCAACAAAGAGGACTCCCAGCCGCCGCAGCAGCATGCCGGCAAGACGCTGTTGCGCCAGTTCTCGCTTGGCCACATACAACGGTTCGCCCGGCAGGAGTGCCGCGAGAACGATAACGTCCATGTAACTGCAATGGTTGAAGACCAGCATGGCATTGCCGTGTGGTATGCGTTCGAGGCCGGCAACGGTAAGTGGGATTCCGAGCGCCGCCAGCCCGCAGCGGGCGAACACGCGGACGACCCGCCAGCGCCAATCGAGGCGCGGCAGCAGCAGGCACGCTAACAGGGCGAGAAAGTAACCGGACGCGATCACAATCCACCACCACACCGCATAGAGCGCGTCCCCGGCACGTCCCCATAGACGCACGAGCTGATGGCCGACGCCCGTCAGTAACAAACGCAAAATTTGCAGCCAGACCGCGCGCTGTACCGGGCCTATGCGCCCGCGGGCATAGAGTTCCTTGGCAGCGCTGCGGCGGATCTTGCCGCTCGAGGTCTTCGGTACTGTATGCGGCGGGGCGAGCACGATCTCGTCCGGCGGGGTCCCTGCAACGGCCGTGACAACCTCATGCGCGCGCGCTTGCAGGCGCGCGCGCGCCGCAGCATCCGCTTCGCGCGTCTCGGCGAGCACGATGACGCGCTCTGTACCCGAGCGCTCGTCACTGGCGCTGAAAACCGCTACGCCACCCTTCCGGATCCCGGAGATCTCGGCCACCGCTTCTTCGATTTCCTGCGGGTACAGATGACGCCCGGCGCGAATGATGATGTCCTTGACGCGCCCGGTGATGCAGACATCGCCTCCTGCCATATAGGCGCGGTCGCCGCTGTCCAGCCAACCGTTATGAAAGAGCTCGCGGGACTTTGTCTCGTTACAGAAATAGCCGTGTGTCGTCGAAGGACCGCGGAACTCAAGCCGACCTTCCCGGCGATCGCCGAGCTCATGCCCGGCCTCGTCAATGATGCGAATCTCGTGGCCGGGCAGCGGTTGACCGCAGGCGACGATTTCCACTGACCGCGGATCGTCAGCGCTGGCCGACTTGGCGATGCCATGTCGGCTCAACTGATCGCGATCGACGCGGTCGATCAAAGGAATGCGCCCAAGTGGCGGAAACGCAAGTCCGACCGAACATTCGGCGAGCCCATAGACGGGCGCCATAGCTCCAGGGGAAAAGCCAAAGTGGCCGAAGCGTTCGATAAAGCGGCGTATCGTCTGTGGGCTAACCGGCTCCGCGCCATTCGCCACCATCCGCAATGAACTCAGATCCAGCCCCTGCAAATCGGCGTCGGCGATCTTATTGATGCACAATTCGAAGCCGAAATTGGGCGAGGCCGAGAAGGTCGCGCGGAAGCGATGCATCGCCCAGAGCCAGCTTTCCGGTCGAACCAGAAAGCTCAACGGCGACATGACATACAGCGGCGCAGCAAAGTGCATGCAGCCGAGCCAAGCTCCGATGAGACCCATGTCATGGTAGAGCGGCAGCCAACTGACGAATACATCGGCGGAACTCGCTTGCATGACCTCGCCCATGGCGCGGATATTGGCGAGAAGATTCGCGTGGCTGAGGACAACACCTTTCGGGTCGCCGGTACTGCCAGAGGTGTATTGGATCAACGCGATCGAATCGGCGCCGAGCGGCGCGGGCAGTGCAACCGCCCGCGCCGCTTGCAGGTCCTCGACGCTCTCGACTGCACTCAAGTCCTCGAGCTGACTGCGCAGCAGCCCGGCAAGCCGTCGCCCCTCGGGCATGGTGACGAGCAGGCGCGCGCCTGCGTTATGGAGAATGCCGACCTGCCTGCGCAGATGGTCTTCCAGCTGTGAAAGCCGCAGCGGCGGGTAGATCGGCACCGGGACTGCCCCCGCGTAGAGCGTGCCGAAATACGCCGCGAAGAAATCGATGCCGGTCGGCAACATCAACGCGATACGATCTCCGGGCGCAATATCGCGGGCAATCAAGCCGTAGGCGACGGCGCGCGCCCTATTCGCGAGCTCAGCATAGGTCAGGCTGCCGAGAGTGGTCGCCTCGTCCTGCAGCACCGTCAGGTGCAGACGATCGGGATGCCACGCGGAGTGCCATTCGAGCACCTCGATCAATGTTGATGCATCGCTTGCCGGGGGCACCGACGGAAGCGCAGGCGCCTGCGCTTCAACGGCACCGCGGCCGCGTGCAGGGCCAGCCCGCTGCAAGGCCGCTATCAAGTCCTGCACGGTTTCCGCCTCGCCGATGGTCTGCGCCGGCAGACGCACGCGAAATGCCCGCTCGATCCGCAGGATCAGTTCGGTTCGGCCGAGACTGTCGATGCCCAGATCGCGTTCGATGCGGCTCGACCGCATGACGTCGATGAATCGGAAACGTTGCGGATGCAGTTCGCGAACAAGCGCGCCGACGACCGCAATCAGGTCGCGTTCGCGCAGAGCTTCCTCATCCGCTTTGACCGGCTGTGCAGCCACACGGACCGTTTGCGACATTGGTATAGTCTGCGATGACGCGGCTGCGGCGCATTGATGTCGATCAACCTCAAGTCGCGGCCGAGGCGCTAACCAATTCGATCGACGGCGTATATCGGTGGATTAGTATTGCCATGGGTCGCGCGATTACAGCACAGGCTGTGTCCGCTGTTCCGGACGCCGACCGGATTACCGCCGGGCAAGCCCGCACGTTATGGGGCCTCTTTCGCGAGCGTCTCCGACGCAGCCCGCACGCGGTAGCCTACCGGGATTACGATAGCGCGGCCGAACGCTGGCGCGATCACACCTGGGCGATGATTTCCGACCGCGTCGACCGATTCCGCGGGGCCCTGGTGCGTGAGGGTGTGAAGGCCGGTGATCACGTTGCGATTCTGCTGCCGAACGGAATCGATTGGGTCTGTCTTGATCTAGCAGCTCATGCCCTGGGTTTGGTCGTCGTCGGCCTATATCCGCACGAGACCGCTGCCACGAATGCTAACATCCTTGGCCATTCCGATGCGCGGCTGGTCCTGCTTGATAGTGTCGCGCGGTGGAGATCGCTATCGCCTCTCCGCGCCGAATTCCCATGCCTCAAATGCGTGTGGATAAACGATACCGGCGAGGTTACCGAAATAATTGGCGGACCGAAGCTCTGCAATCTGGCCGCCATTCTTGCAATCGCGTCGGGACCACCCGTCCAACACCCGGCGGCGCCGGGCGATGTCGCGGCCTTGATCTACACATCCGGTACGACCGGCCGGCCCAAAGGCGTAATGCTCTCGCACTTTGCCTTACTTTGGAATGCGCAAGCCTCCGCAGCTGTGGTACCGCCGCGTCCGGACGACGTGTTTCTGTCGATCCTGCCACTGGCACACGCTTTCGAACGCACCGTCGGCTACTATCTTCCGATGACCGCTGGCTCCACAGTCGCCTATGCGCGCTCGGCGCAGGACCTGCCTGACGATTTCTTGGCGCTCCGCCCGACAGCAATGCTCGGCGTTCCACTTCTCTTCGAGCGAATGGCCGCTGCGGTCCGGATGAAGGTCGCACGCAGTTGGATACGGCGGCAACTGCTGCAAATCACCATGGCCGTCGGCTATCGTCGCTTCTGCGCCCAGCAGCACCGGTCCAAGCTCCCGCCCGAGATTTCCTTGCTCTGGTCTGTTCTCAACCCACTTGTCGCACGGCGCGTGTTGGCGGCCTTCGGCGGTCGGCTGCGGGTCGCCATCAGCGGTGGAGCACCGCTGGAACACAACGTCAGCCGGATGCTGATTGGCCTCGGGCTGCCGCTGGTGGAGGGCTACGGCCTGACGGAAGTGGCGCCAGTCGTTGCAGCAAACGGGCTCGATGACAACCTCCCCGGCTCGGTCGGGCGGCCGCTGCACGGCGTCGAGATTAAACTCGCAGCGCAAGGCGAACTGCTGGTGCGTTCCCCTGCGATCATGGCGGGTTATTGGAAGGACGAGCGCCGAACCCAGCAATCGCTCGATCCAGACGGCTGGCTGTCGACCGGCGATATCGCGGAGCTTAATGGTGAGGGCCGCGTCTTCATTCGCGGCCGCCTTGCCGATGTGATCGTTCTGTCAATCGGCGAAAAGGTCAATCCAAACGTCGTCGAAGCTGAACTATGCCGTGATCCTTTGTTCGAACAAGCCGTGGCCGTCGGCAACCGCCGGCCGTTCCTGGCAGCCGTGATCGTGCTCAATGCTCAGACCTGGGACCTCTTCGCCGCCAAGCGAGGTCTCAATTCCGAGCAACCTAATCACCCCGCTAGCAAGATCGAGTTGCTTGCCAAGATCGCGTCGTTGCTCGCCAAGTTGCCGCGCTATGCCCAGGTCCGTGCGGTGCATCTGACCCTGCAGCCGTGGACGATCAAGGCCGGTCTGTTGACCCCGACGCTCAAGGTCAAACGCGAGTTCGTCATACCGCTGTTCGCCAAGGAAATTGATGCTCTATATGCGAAATATGCGAAGCAATAGTTCTCCTGCGCGCATTTTTTTAGAGCCGTTCCATTTCAAATTCCTCGCACGAATGGCCCAAGGTCGCGAGCCCCTCCTCCAAGAAATCGCCGACCTGCGGAATTCCGAGCAAATAAGCAGCAGTACGTCCGTTGTAGGCGCGTGCCGCCTCCTCGCGGACGGCTGGCCAGTCATCGGCGGAAGTATCGTCGCGACCCAACCAGGCGAGCGCCACCAAATCGATCTGCTCATCCACTGACAACGATTCGATTAGCGACGTGATTTCCTCGACAACAGGATCGTCGGGTTGATCCTCCAGCACGGCCACATCCTTGTCGTCCGCAGGATTTGACCCTGGATCGTTTTCGTTTGCCTCCTCCTTGACGTCGAACTCGCGCGCTTTGACGATGAGGAAGCAGACCTTTTCTGGAGAAATGTTGAGCTCTGTTTTCTCGTCTTCACTCGCAATAGATCGGTCGATCGTTTTGTTTGGCATCTGCATCACCTAAGTAATCACAGCTATCGTGGCCTTATATGTGACCGACCGCGACGATGCATTGAGATAGGACAATTCGAGCCGCACCGCTCTTTCTTGCGAATCCCGAAAAGCGTTCATTCCCATTCACTTTTTGATTGAGATCAATGCGCGTATGAGGCCGATGTCGTCAGCTATTTTTACCGTCGTGCAGAGGTAAAGTCGGCGAAGCACAGCAGTGAACCGTCTACGGGCGCGGATCTGCCTACGCGATGAACCGGCCTGCCGATGAAGCGTGGCGGAAGGGCCCGTGGCTTTCGTGTCCGAGAACCCCGGAGGAGACTCTGGCTCGACGGACGGAGGGCGCGGGCTCTGCCATTTTCCAAGCGGCTACCGCGTACCGTGCGGAGGTGAGCGATGGAAACCTATCCAGTCGACATCGATGCGGGCCAAGTCGTCCGGTGGCTGAAAGCTGAAACTGATATTGCGCCCTCGGCCTTCCGGATCTCGGCCAGACGTACCGCTTTCCCTCAAGACATTCCGCTGCGCAGCGAAAGCCATCTTGGCGACGTTGAACGCGAGGATTTGAGCGAGGTCGAAACGATTGCGACGCTGGATGTCATGCCGCTCCACGCGAGCGAAGGTTGGTTGCTCAGTGTGGTGGTGGAAGACGAACTCGGACCGCGTCTGTTCGACGAAACTTCCGCGGAAAACGCTGATCAAACAATCGATCTTGGTACTTTTGCCAAGGAGTTCATCCGCTCCGGACGCGGCACCGCCAGTGTAGTGGCGGAAGTGCAGGATGCAGCGGCCAAAGCGGAGCTGACGAAGCTGATCAGCGCGATCGAAACCAACCGGCATGCCACACCTGCCGGCAGCGCGACTGGTTGAGGCCGCCGCAGTCCCCCAGCCGAAGAGTTGAGAAGGTTATCATGATGACGCGCCGGCAAACCAATACAGCCCTAATGGCCGCCGCAATCTTGTCAACGGCGCCCAGCTTGGCCGCGCAGGACGGCGCAGAGCGACGACTGCCGCCGCCACGGCTTGATGCCGGCAAGCCACTTATGCAGGCACTGAAACTGCGTCGATCGACGCGCGAGTATTCCGATCGGCCGATATCCGATCAGATTCTATCCGATCTGTTATGGGCCGCATTCGGGGTTAATCGTCCAAGCGGCGACCGCACCGCGCCCTATTGGCGCCACATCATGGTCATCGATGTCTACGCGGCGATGGCGAACGGCGTTTGGCTTTACGAGCCCACGCGGCATGCGCTCATACGGCATTTGCCAAGTGATATCCGCGCGCAAACCGGCGAGCAGGATTTTGTCGGCCAAGCCCCGCTCAACCTCGTATATGTGGCGCACGGCGAGCGGATGCATGACATTCCGCCAATGGATCGGCGGCTCTATGCCTCCGTTGACACCGGCTTCATCGGTCAGAACGTCTATTTGTATTGCGCCTCGGAGGGTCTCGCCAGCGTGTTCCGCGGCGCGGTCGATTTCAAAGCGCTCGACCGCCTCATGCAGCTTGGCGCCAATCAGTTTGTTACCTTCGCTCAAACCGTCGGCTACGCGCTCGCGTGATGGCCTGAGTTCGATGTGATTGAACTTATTCAAACGCAGTTCGATGGCCAGCAATGATCGCCGTACCGGCCGCTTTCGCAGTCACGGAATGAAGGGATCTCCATGTCCACCCCCATTTAACCGCCGGCATTCTCGACCTCGTACCACAATCTATTTGACGTAACTCAATGCGCAAACAAATCATCTCTATATAAATCTGCCACTTATGGAGTTCAGCGCGAGCTAGACGAAGCGGCATAGCTCGCGCGCCTGCGTCCTGTCATGTCGCGGAGGCAAGCATGGCCAGCGAATAATCCTCCGGCCGCGCGTTTGGTTTACCGCTCGCCGCAGTTTTCGTCGGCATTTTCAATTTAAATGCGGCATCTGCGGCGGCACATGTCAGGAGGCCACTGTAATGCCTCACAAACAAATTCTGTTCCGCTCGGCCGCCCGCGAAAAGGTCTTGCGGGGCGCTACTCAACTCGCCGATGCGGTGCGCGTGACCTTGGGTCCACGGTCCAAGGCGGTATTGATCGAAAAGAAATGGGGTGCGCCGATCGTATGCAACGATGGCGTCACCATCGCCAAGGAATTCGATCTCAAGGACCCGGAAGAGAATCTCGGCGCCCGCATGCTTCGGCAGGCAGCGGAAAAGACCGGCGACATGGTTGGCGATGGAACCAGCACGGCGACGATTCTGGCGCACGCCATATTCGCTGACGGCGTCCGCAACGTGGTTGCCGGTGCCAGCG
>Ga0335077_10003922_pt1 | contig 18086 bp, 15 predicted proteins | sample Lox_Sample_31_FD_207151 | JGI IMG/M metagenome (GOLD analysis project Ga0335077, IMG submission 207151) | Soil microbial communities from Loxahatchee National Wildlife Refuge, Florida, United States - Lox_Sample_3.1 | ecosystem: Environmental > Terrestrial > Soil > Wetlands | place: USA... | reverse complement strand
GCGGCTTCCCAACGCCACTACGGTCAAGGCCATGCGCGCCGCCGACCGGCGCAAGGGAAAGCGGCACCGTTCCGGGGACGGGCTCTTCAAGGAACTTGGGATCTGATCGTTGCGGCTCCCGATCAGCAGTGCCCAGTTCTGCCGCGATGTAAAGCGCGCGCAAAAACGCGGCAAGGACCCGGCGAGGCTGCGCGACGTCATCTTGCGAAGGAGAACCGCCCGGCTCGGTACAAGGATCACCCGCTAAGTGGCGAGTGGAGCCACTTCCGCGATTGCCACATCAAGCCCAACTGGCTGCTGATCTATAAAGTGGACGGCGAAGACCTGTACCTGGTCTGTACCGGGACGCACTCCGATCTGTTCTGAACGCGGCGCTCACTCCCGCCGATACGACCCCGTTCGGCTTCGAGCACCCGTCGTCCCCGCCGTACCGTCCAATTCCTTTCACAGTTTCCGGGCGCCGTTGTGGTCTTCCGCACCGCGCTCGATTGCCCGTCTGGCGGTTCTGTATCTGTGTATCGCCTGCGTGGCATCTATCATATGGGTACCCGCGATGCCAGCTTCGGTCGTCGAAAAGTTAGGAAGAACGGATTTCGAGAAACTCCGGAAGCTCGACACGTGCACGGTTTCCAACGCGATCGAGCGGCTCAAAGGGAGAATGCGCAACGAGGGGCAAGTTTCCGGCGATGCCGTGCACTGCATCTTCCCGGGCCTTTCCAACGTGCTGGGCTACGCAGCCACCGGCCGCATGCGGTCCACCACCGAACCCGTGACCGGCAGAGCCTATCACGAGAACATCGGCTGGTGGCGATATGTGAGTTCGATGCCGGAACCGCGTGTCCTCATCGTCGAAGACGACGATCCGTATCCGGGCGCGGGGGCCTTGGTCGGTGAACTGCACGCCGAAATTGGTAAAGCGCTGCATTGTGTAGCGTTCGTCACCAATGGGTCGGTGCGGGATTTGCCCGCGGTTGAGGCCATCGGTTTCCAGTTGTTTGCTGGCAGCATCGCGGTCTCGCACAAATATGCACACATCGCCGAATTTGGGAAGCCAGTCGAGATTGGCGGACTGAAGATTTCGCCAGGCGATTTGATTCACGGCGACCTTCACGGTGTCCATACAATACCCCTATCGATTGCGGCAGAGATTCCGGAAATGGCATCGCAAATCCTAAGAGAAGAACAAGAGCTGAAGCGATTGTGCCGGTCTGCCGGCTTTTCTGTTCGGAAGTTAGAGGAAAAACTGCAGCAGTTCCCTGGCGACCGGCGCGAAACACCGCTCGACGGATTTTAGCGGATAACAAGCCTCCCCTGGATGTATGATGAGTTAAACCAAAGGAGAGATACGTCATGCACTCGAGGCTCTCGCTTTCAGTTCGAGTTGGCATCCTCGCCGTTTCGCTCTCAGCCATTCCTGCCTCGGCCCACCACGGATGGGGAGGCAACTTAGATGAGGAATTCGAACTTACCGGAACGGTGGAACGCGGAGTCAGTCTCGCCGGCCCTCATGCGACGATGCAAATCCGCACGTCCGACGGGAAAGTATGGGATCTCACGTTGGCTCCGCCGGCTCGAACCGAACACGCGGGATTGAAGGAAGGCGTGATTCCAGTAGGCGCTACCGTGACGATTCATGGCCATCGCAATCGCGACGTAAATAAGTTCGAGGTCAAGACCGAGCGCGTAATCTGGAACGGCCGCACGTTCAACGTCTATCCCGAGCGCAAGTAATTCGCTGGAGACGGGTTTTGCACGAATTCATGGCGTGGCTCCAGGCATCCCCTCTCGGCCACGCGATGCGGGAATCGGGCGTGTGGACCTACGGTGTCGTAAACCTGGTACACATTCTCGGCGTCGCTACACTGTTCGGTTCCGTGCTGGTTCTCGACTTGCGATTGCTGGGTGTCTGGCGCACGGTCGCCCTCTCTGCGATCAGCAAGCCAACCGTTTCTCTCTCCGCCGCCGGCTTTGTGATTGCCGCGGCCAGCGGGATCTGCCTGCTGGCCACCAAGGCCACTGACTACGTCGGCAATCCGTTCCTGTACATCAAATTCCCGGCAATCGGCTTAGGCCTTCTCAACGTCGCTGTGCTGAGTCGTGTGTCCGCCTGGAAGCAACATCAGAGCCGGGATCTTACTTCGCGCGAAGAAACAAAGCTGGCGGTGTTCGGTGGCATCTCACTCGTATGCTGGCTCACTGCGATCAGCGCCGGCCGCATGATCGGCTACTGGTAAACGCCGCGGGCGCGCTCCGGTGTTGATATTCTGGAATGCGCAGCCAGGAGGGTCTATGAGAAGGAAAGCAACGTTCGCGGTTCTGGGTATGTTCGGCGTGACTGTCGCCTGGTGCCAGATTCAAGCACCTGCCGGACTGAAGTCGGGACCTGGAGTCCAAGCGCCCCAAGACGCGAGGGAGCCGGAAGTGCTGAAGGCCTGCAAGATTCCGCCTCCGGCCAGAGGCGGGCGCGGCGGACCAGGCCGGGGCCCTGCTCCCGCGCCAGCGCCGCCCGGTCCGCGCGAATACACGGTAACGGAAATCCCCGGCGTCGTCGCCGCCGGACAGCAATGGAAGGACGTTTGGGAGGTTGACGGCAACAACGCGGACGGCATCATCGCCACCAAGGATGGCGGTATTCTGATCGCGCAAAACGACAAAAGCGATGTCGTGAAGCTCGATAAGAACGGCAAGACTTCCATCGCCTACACAGGCACCAATACCGGCGGGTCGGTGGCAATGAGTTCCAAAGGAACGCTGTTTGTCATCAATCGAGGGCTGAACCCGTCGATCGATGAGCTTGCACCGCAGCGCAAAACCCTCGCCGCCCGCTACAATGGCGATCCTCTCGATTGCCTCGGCGGCGTGATGAACGATCTGACTGCCGATAGCAAGGGCGGCGTGTACTTCACCAATACCACCGTGTTCTATGCTGACCCGAGTGGCGCCATCACTAAGTACGGCGATAACTTGTTCACCAACGGGATTGTCCTCAGTGCCGATGAAAAGCACCTTTGGGTAACCAACGGCCAAACACTTGCAGAGTTTGATGTTCAAAAGGATGGCTCCCTCACCAACCAGCGCGAGTTCGCGAAGCTCGAAGGTGGAGGCTTCGGTGATGGCAGCACATTTGACACCGCAGGACGAATCTATGTGACTACTAATGCCGGTGTGCAAGTCATCGGGCCCGACGGCAAGTATCTGGGCCTGATACCGACACCTCGCGGCCTCATCAGCGTAGCTTTCAGCGGCCCGGATCGAAAGACCTTGTACGCCGTATCCAGAGACAATGCGCAGAATAAAGACTGGATTATCGCTATTCCGATGATCGCGCAAGGTCCGAAGGGCCGGGCTAAGTAGTTTTCAGATCGGCGATGCAGCCGTATAGTGATACCCGGAGTAGGTCTCGTCATCTGTCGAGCGGCGTGAGAAGAACATGATCCTTGCGTTCACTCGTGTCGAGAAATGGCTCGGCAGCCACACATTCCCTTGTACCGGTTGCTGTTCCAAGGTGAGCTCAGTGCCGGGTTGCACGTGGGCGATAAATAGCCCGAACGCGACTGGCCGAAAGACTTCTGCCTGTATCTTCACCCATTGATACTGTTCGGCATCGATCCACATCGTTCCCCGCATGCCCTTCAGTACTTTGGTGTCTCGACTGACAGGCCGGTAATCGGGCCGTGGCGTTGCTGCTAAAACGTAACATCTCCGCCCATCGATCGTGTCCTCCCCAGCCATTGTGAAGTGGAACGCTTTCACCATTTCTTGTACAGTTGCCGGTCTTGCCGCCGCTCCCTTCGATACTCGGCAATGCGCTTCTGTCTCTGAGCCGGCGTCTCCGTCTGCCTGCGGCGTGTTTCCTGCCGTAGTTTTCTCTCTTCAGTAGTGGCCTGAGCCGTCGGAAGTTCTTAATCGTTGGTACCCGTTCTGTGAAGCTGAATTCGGGTGCCGCAGCCCAATCCGCGTTGGTGTTTTGAACCGAGCGTTGAACGAGCTCAGTGACATTGATTGGCTCTGCCGCCCACGCGCAAAAAGGTTCGTCCACAATCCGAATATGACAAATAAGCCGGCCCTTCCCACGCCTCAGCTGAAGGCACGTTAGCTACCACTCGCGCGAACCTTCGCAGCGCTCCGGCACTTACGCCCCCTGCCGGCCCGTCTTTGGGATTTGTTTCGTAGATTGATTGAGCCAGTCCTCGAAGCGCGTCTCGCCGAGTCGCGCCTCGTCGTTAGGAACCAGCGTCCTCTCGCTCACCTGGATACCGTAGTAGCGCGCTTGCGGGTCAGAGATTACCTGGCGTGGATCCTTGCGCGCAGCCAGGTCCCGCCGGATGAGTTCATCCAGACGAAACTGTTCGGGACCCCCTAGTTCAACCGTGCCATTCACAGGTGAGCTCATTGCGATTCTGCCTATTGCACTGGCGACATCATCGGCTGCCATAGGCTGGAAGAGCACTGGAGGCAGGCGCACCTGGTTGCCCTGTGTGGAAATGTCGGCGATTTTCGCAACGAATTCAAAGAACTGCGTCGCGCGTATGATTGAGTACGGAATAGAGGAGGCTTTGATCAGGCTCTCCTGGACGAGTTTTGCGCGGAAGAAGGCGCTTTCGAGCAGGCGTTCGGTTCCTACGACCGACAACGCAACGTGATGCCGCACGCCCGCGGCCAATTCATAGTCGAGAAGGTTACGGGTGGATGTCTCGAAGAACTTCAGCACTGCCGCATCCTCCCAGGAAGGGGAGTTCGTTACATCGACGGCCACCGCGGCGCCCTTCAACGCATCCGCAAGTCCCTCGCCTGTGAGGGTGTTGACGCCAGAAGAGGGCGACGCGGCTACTACTTCCTGCCCCTGCTCACGAAGCTTCGTGACTAGCTTCGATCCAATGAGTCCGGTACCGCCAATTACTACGAGTTTCATGATTATCCTTTCGTGTGTAACCGAGCAAGCTAAGTTGCCGGTTATTCGCTAAGACCGGACCGCACATCGTCTCGGTGACACGATGCTGGTTCCCGGTTGTTTTCAGACGATGTGCGATGAACTACGGTACGCCGGGCGCGATAAAGCCGGTGGATTTGCCGTATGGAGAGCTTTGGAGAACCTCTGTCATTAGCGATCGCGCCTCTGAGTTTCTATCCGAAGCTACAGGCCAATTATCGACTCCCCTTGGTCGGAGCACAAGGGGGAACATTCTCCCCGAGGTGTCGGAGAGTACCGCAACCACGGTGGTGCTTGCGCTCGTCGGGATCTATCGATCGTCAACCCTGCTCGCCAGCTTCGCCGAGGCAAAATATGGGTGCACGGACGTGCCGGCCCGGGCGTCTTAGGATGAGAGGAAACGCTGATAGATGACACGAACACCGCCAGGCACGAGTGCTTTGGCACGCCCAGGAATGGTTTTATCGCTCGCCGTCATCATCCTGAATGTGCCTCGCTGCTTGGCGCAGGATGCGACGGATTGGCAGGTTAAGGCCGGAGGCAGGATGTCGTTCGACGTTGCTTCCGTTAGGCCGAGCCAAATCCCGGCCGTTGTCAATCAACCCCCGAGGCCCCCCACCTTCAGCCTTGGCCCGGACGATGCAAAACCGCGTGGCGGCTGCTTCTACGCAAGGTTTCCGCTGGGGGCATTCCTCAGATTCGCGTATAAGCTTGCGCCCTTTCAGACAGCGGATGCGCTCGCGAACGCGCCAAAATGGCTGCGCACGGACCTTTTCGAAATTGAAGCCGAAGCACAGGGCAATCCGACGAAGGACCAGATGCGCCTGATGATGCAGTCGCTGCTGGCAGAGCGGTTCAAACTGGCCGTGCACTTCGAAAGCAACAAGGTTTCTGTTCTAGCGTTGAGGCAGGTTAAGGCAGGCAAACTGGGGCCGAAGCTGCTGCCACATTCTCAGGGACCACCCTGTCCGGAGTATAAGGGATTCGAGCTGGATTTGTCGGATCCAAGGAAAGAGATCTTTCCACGCAACTGTGTTGCGGGGTACATCCGCGGCGAGCCGGATGGGACGACTTTCATGGGAAGCCGGGATACCACGATGGCGACTGCCGCCTATTACTTTTACGCCGAAGGATCCGGGGCGGGGGAAATAGACCGGCCCGTGGTGGATCAGACGGGTCTAAAGGGAACATTCGACTTGCTTCTCGAGTACAAGCGTTCTAATAATAATCGTTTCCCGGCCAACCTAAGCTAGGCGCCCGACGCCCCTCCAGGCGCTCCCGCGCCATCTGACGAGTTTGGAGGAGCGCCATTTGTGGAGGCGCTACGGCAGCAGTTGGGATTGAGACTGGTGCGGACGAAGGCCCCGGTGCGGACGCTGGTGATCGATCATGTCGAAAGGCCGTCCGAAAATTGATCGTCGTTCCAAAGAATAGCCGCGGAAAGTTTGCCTGCCAGCAGATAACCGGGTTGCGGGCCGGTCGTCGGAGATGACACGCTCGATGAATGCGGGTATCCGGTCCCTGAACTACGCCTTGGGTTGGGATTCTGCGGCGACAACACGGACGCAATGAGCCAAATCATTGCTGAGACGAACGGGATCAGGACCAGAGCCTACCCTGAGCGCGAGGGACCCGGCGGAGTTCCTCTGCTCGATGTTCACGGCGACGCCGGGCCTCAGGCCTAGCCGTTCCAGTTCGCGGAGAGCAGATGCGCTACGGTCCGAAACGCTGCTGATGACACCGGGCGTTCGAACCGGCCAGCGGACGAGGAGCACTTCGTCGCGAAAGACCCCGTGTTCATGTTTCTGGGGAATCAGGTGTCCGTGGGGATCGATTTCCGGATCGCCAAGAATAGCAGCCACCCGGTCTTCGAACCTTTCGGAGATGAAGTGTTCCAGCCTCTCTGCCTCCTCATGCACCTCGTCCCAGGAATATTTCAGAACATCATGGAGGAATAGTTCGAGCAGGCGGTGATGTCTCACGAGCTCCCAGGCCCGCCGCTTTCCGGTGGCAGTGAGGCGAACGCCCCGGTGCTTTTCATACAGCACCAAAGCCGGCCGCTCGGATGCAAGCCGCTGAAGCATTCCAGTCACCGAAGGCGTCCGGACGTAAAGCCGTTCCGCAAGAGCGTTTGTCGTGACGCGCAATTCCTCCGCGCCGCCCAATTCGAGAATCGCCTTCAGATAGTCGTCAACAGATTCTGAGATCGCCAGTGATAATGGTTTAGCTGCCACTATTTCAAATCGTACGGCAGTTAACGGCAGCATGCAAGCATTGCATATCAACCGAGACGCCTTGACGTGAACGATCGTATTAGGCTAACCTAAATTTCGCCTTTGATGCGTACAGGACTCCTTATCGCTGGCCTGGCATATTTCGCCTGTCTTCCAGGCCGCCTTCCCGCGCAGGGAGAAACGACCAGTGCCATTCTCGGCACAGTAGCGGATCCGAGCGGAGCAGCCCTGCCGCGCGCGACCGTCACGATCATCAATACCGAGACGGGATCAAAACGTGGCGCAATGACAGATGATGCCGGCCGCTTTAGTTTCCCTCAGCTGAAGCCGGGATCGTACACCGTTAAGGTCGAGGCAGAGGGGTTCGAGACGCAGACTGCTCCCGGCGTCTCCTCGGGCTTGGGTCAAAAGCAGACGGTCAACTTCACTCTCAAACTCGCTGCTGCAAAAGGTGAGGTGGTCATCTCCGGTGAGGCTTCCCTGGTGAATTCGGAGAACCCGAACACAGCCACGACGCTGAACGCGCCGGCACTGGAGAACCTTCCCAATCCCGGCGGAGACATGACCTATCCGTTGCAGTTCGCCCCGGGCGCCTTGATGAACACGGCCGGTAGCGGCAACGACTTCGTCGGCGGCACGAACGGCTACGGCAACGTCCAGTTCAATGGCCTGCCGGCGCTCTCGAATGGCTACATCGTGGACGGGCTGGAAACCAATGACCCGCTCACCAACCTGAACAGCGGTCTCTCGACGAATCTCGTCCTGGGGCTCAATTCTATAGCGGAAGTCACGGTCAATACGCTCTCATACACGGTCGACCAGGGGCGATATGGAGCATCACAAGTCAACTACGTCACAAAATCCGGAACGAACCAGTTCCACGGAAACCTGTACGAACTGTGGAACGGGTCGGGATTGAATGCTGCCGACTTCTTCACCAATGCCACTCCGGCAAATCACAAGCCTCGCTCCACAGTGAACCACTTCGGCGGCAGCCTGGGAGGGCCGATCGTTCACGACAAGCTGTTCTTCTTTTTCGACAGCGAATGGGTGCGCATCGCGCTGCCGATCGTATCGGCAACCACCGTCCCAACCCCTGCGTTCCAACAATACGTCCTGCAACAACTGCCGTTGGGAGGGACGGATTCCGTGACCGGCTCAACATACAAGGCCGCGCCACAACTGGTGCCCTTCTATCAAAAGATGTTCAGCCTGTATGGCAACACAAGCGGAACGCCGCTCGCCGTTCTCGGCTGCCCGCTTAACAGCAATGGGACTCGAGCGGATGGGTTCCCACCCAACGGCGATGGATGTGCCAACCGGCAAAGCATCTCACATTCCAGCGATGATCGCGAACAGGTGCAGACCGCTCGCATCGACTACAACATCAACGAGAGGAACATAACATGGTACCGGTTTCAAGCCGATACCGGTTTGCAGGCTGCCTACACGGACCCGATCAATCCGTTGTTCAATTCCATTTCGCCGCAACCTCTGTATTCATTCGCAGCGGGATACACGCATGTCTTTTCTTCCAGGCTGGTGAACTATTTCAATCCCGCATTCTCCTGGTACGAAAGTCTATTCGGCCCGTCGGACTTTCCGAAAACGCTGTCCGCTTTCCCGATCGTCCTCGAGGGCAGCGGCGCGAACGCGCCCTTTACGACCATTGGCGGGCTCGACAACACGTGGGTTCAGGGCCGCCGCGCGGCGCGCCTGTTCATCAATGACAACCTGGCCTGGGCCAATGGCAGCCATGAGCTCCGGTTTGGCGCCAACACGCGAATCCTTCGGCTGAATGATTATGACTTCGGTGAAGGAGCCGTTCCCCTTGTCACCTACACGACGATGCCTCAGTTGATCTACGGCGTGGCCTCAACGGCGTCAAAAACATTTCCACTCGCGAATTCCCAGCCGTACCATTTCCTGAATTTGGATCTGTACGCGCAGGACACCTGGAAGGTAACCTCCAAGCTGACGTGGACCTTTGGCATCCGTGCCACACACAATTCCAATCCACTCAATCCCCACGACGCGGTCGCTCGTCTCCCTGGTTCCTTCGCGGCGATCTCTCATGATGTAAACCAGCCATTGAGCACTGCGATTCATACCGGCCTCGGAAATGTTTTCGATTCAACCCCGCTTGCGATTTTACAGCCCAGGACAGCGATCGCCTGGCAGATTGCGCCAAAAACCGTGTTGCGGAGCGGCTTCGGCCTTTTCAGCGATATTCTGCCCGGAAGTATTGCGGATCTTGTCGGCGTCAATCCACCGTATTCGCAGACCTTCCAGGGCGGTCTGCTCGGAACCGTCGGTGGAACAGCGATTGCGCCAGGAGTCCCGAACAGCGCAATCGATGCAACCGTCACCGCAAATCAGATATTCAGTACAGGATTTGCAAAGGGCCAGCTCTCCTGCGCTTCGCTCCTATCAAACCCAAACACCTGTCTCCAACCGGTGGCAATTACAGCCGTGCCGGACGGCAAACTGCATGCGCCCTACTTCATGGAGTGGAGCTTCGGTCTGGAGCATCAGGTTGGAAACACGATCAATTTGCGGGCACAATACGTCGGCACTCGGGCCGTGAACCAGCCCTATACCACTCAGGTGAACGGCTATCAAACAGTGTGCGATGGCTGCTTAGCGCCGTTCCCTTATGGCGCGTCGACTGATGCGAGATTCGGTGCCGTCACGCAGCTCTCGACTGGAGCGAACAGCCATTACAACGCCCTTCAAGCCACCGCTGAGAAGCGGCTCGGCCATGGTTTGGAAGTCCAGGCGAACTACACCTGGAGCCACTGTATAGACACTGTATCCAATGGCGGCTTCCTCCCGTTCTCGGCGGGCGGAATTCTGTCGCCAATTCCCGGCGATCTTCAACGCGATCGAGGTCCTTGCGACTACGACGTTCGGCACAATATTACGGCAAGCTACGCATATGAACTTCCGATCAAAGTACGTGGCTCGTTGGCACCCGCGCTCCATGGATGGCAGGTATCCGGGTCGGTGTTCTGGCGCAGCGGTCTCCCGTTCTCGGTACTGAGCACGCCGTATTCCGCGAATGGAAACGGCATCGTAAACGGCAGTGGTCCACAGTTCGCAAGCGTAGTTCCGGGAGTGCCGCTCTACGAGCACAGTCCGATTCCCGGTGTCACGCAACCGGGCACCATTCAGTGGCTGAACCCTGACGCGTTTGTTTCAACTGTCGATCCGAGCACGGGCGGATGCCTTGGCGGCGACAACCCGGAAGGCTGCCAGTTTGGAAATCTGGGACGGAATCGATTGCGCGGCCCCGACTTCGCGTGGAGTGATCTCTACCTCACCAAATGGTTGCGGTTGAATGACCGGGCGAAGTTGCGGATCGATGCGCAGTTCTTCAATTTGTTCAATCATCCGAACTTTGGGCTTCCGGTACTTGGCTTTGCCGGAATTCCAGGCAAGCCATCGACGCAAACCAGTTTCGGCGCGCTAACCTACTCGACGTCCCCACCAACCGGCCTCCTCGGAGTCGGCCTGGGCGGCGACAGTTCTCCGCGGATGATCGCGTTCCAGACGCGACTTGAATTCTGAGTACTCGCGGCAACTGCAATGGATCGCCCTACGCCGATCGACGGCGCCAAGAAGAGGGATGTAGCGTGTCGGATCCCGAACAGGAATTTTGGCCTCAGCTCTGCTCCGCTGGACAAGCTACAAAGCGGTAACCCACGCCGCGTACTGTCAACAGGTGCCGAGGGTGTCTGGGATCGCGTTCTATGTAACGGCGCAGCCGCACTACAAAGTTGTCAATGGCGCGCGTGTCCGTGTCCTCGTGCAGTTCCCACACTTCTTCCAACATCAGCTTCCGGGAAACTGGCTGGCCTTCATGCCGGATGAGGCAGCGAAGGAGGTTCGATTCCATCAAAGTCAACGGAAAGACCTGGCTCTCCACGCGGAGTTCCAAACGGTCGAAGTGTACCGTGGTTTCCCCGAAAGTAAACGTATTCGCCAGTTCGGCCGGTGGATTGGGAGCGTCCAGGGACGCGTGCAGCCACTGCCGCCGCCGCACCAGACTGTCCACGCGGGCAATCAGGATCGACAGCTCAAATGGTTTCGTGAGGTAGTCATCAGTGCCGGCCGCGAAACCTCGCAGTACATCCTCCGGGTGTCCGCGCGCAGTCAGGATGAGCGTTGGAACATATTGACCGGCGCGGCGCATCTCGGAGACCACGGTGAATCCATCTTTCCCGGGTAGCATCACGTCCAGCACCACCACGTCGAAGCGCTGCGCCTTGGCAACTAACAGATCGAGCGCGGCTTCTCCTGTATCGACGGTTTCCACCTGGTAACCCTGGGACTCCAGGTTGAAGCGCAAGCCATCCGCCAGGTGCTTTTCATCTTCTACGATCAGCAGACGATTCATCGCGTAATGGGAAGTTGCAGCACGAACGTGCTGCCGTGGCCCGAGCCTTCGCTTTCGGCCCATACCCGGCCACCGTGGCGTCGGGCCACCGAACGCACGATGTACAAGCCGAGGCCGGTTCCTTTTACGCGTGTGGCGAGCAAACCTGGTACGCGGTAAAAGCGTTTGAAAATGCGCTTTAACTCGGAGTCCGGAATACCGGCTCCCCGATCCATGACGCGTAGGGTCACAAACCTGGCATCGGCCCGGCGGATCTCGACGGTTACACGGACCTGCTTGTCGGAATACTTCACTGCATTATCGATCAGGTTCGAAACCGCGGCTTGGATTTCGTCCGGGTCGCCCTGGATCGTGACACGTGGTCCACGATCAAACTGAAGGGATTCCTGCGTAAGGTTGTAGAGCGTCCGCGCGCGGGCCACGGATTCCTCCGTCACGGCCCCTAGTTCGACATCGGTGAAATTAGGCTTACGGTTTCCGGGGCCCAGGCGTCCGGTACGCAAGATCTGTTCGATGGTTCCCAGGAGCCGGTCACTGTCCGCCAGCATCGTGCGGTAGAACTCGCGGCGCTTGGCATCCTCCAGCGCGTGGGTTTGCAGGGTTTCGAGATATAGCCGGATCGACGCGACCGGCGTCTTGAGTTCATGGGTAACAGCGTTAATGAAGGCGTCGTGCTGCTCATTGCGGCGGATCTCCCGCACCAGGAACAGCGTGTTGAGCATGACACCGCCGAGGACTACGCCGAGCAGCAGGACGCCCAGGAAAAATAGCACTCCGGTCCGCCAGTTGAGCAGGACCCAGCCGATATAGAGGAGAAGAATGACCGAGATCAGGCCGGCGCCGAGGGCAATAAAAAGCGCGATCGACCTGCGCCGGCCGGCGAAATCCATACTCTCAGCTTATGCCCGGCCGAGGCCCGGGCGCATCCCGGTGTGGGTGAGCTACATGTACTGAAAGATTGGGCGGCGGTCTCTTCGTGGCTCGCGACCTTGGTCGATCCCGCTGCGGAGGCCACCGACACGGTGCGGGCCAAAGCCGTTCAACTGACCGCCAATGCTCCAAACAATTTGGCTAAGATTCGTGCCATCGCAGCGTTTACGCAGCAGACCAATTACGTGGAGGTGGCGCTGAATCTTACCCGCGGCGGCGGATACACACCGCATCGCGCGCAAGACACGCTGGCAAAGAATTACGGAGACTGTAAGGATAAGGCGACGTTGATGCGCGCCCTGCTCAAGGCCGTCGGCATCGATTCGTACCTGACCACCATCACCGCCGGCGATCGCACCTATGTGCGCCCGGAGTGGGCGTCTCCCATGCAGTTCAACCACGCGATTGTGGCGGTGCGAGTGGCCAATGACGTGACGCTCCCGACCGTGCTGCCGGAGACTCCCATGGGCCGGTTGCTCATTTTCGACCCGACCGATCCCATCACACCGCTGGGGGATCTGCCCGACGAAGAGCAAGGCAGCCATGCATTAGTTATAGCCGGTGATCGCGGAGCGCTGCTGGAAATGCCGCTGCTACCGGCGAGCGCCAAGAGGATCGAATCGACGGTTGCCGGCACCCTCGATACGAGTGGGCACTTGGAAGCCAACATTGACCGGCAGTACTTTGGACAATCGGCGGTGCCCCTGCGAGGTGTGGAAAAGCTTCGGGGCGGCGACGAGCTCAAGAAACGCTTCGAGCGCGGCTTCACCAGGAGCCTCGGCGCGGCTACCGTTCGTGCAGTTGCGACCGCGCCTGGCACGGAAGAAAACGGGCTTTCCGTTCACGTGGAGGTAGCAGCCGAGCGGTTTGCGCAGAACATGAGCGGGCGCCTCTACGTAGTGCGCGCCGGAATGCTGGCGAGCGGCGGCGAATATTCGTTTTCATCGAAGCAGCGAAGTTCGCCGGTAAAGCTGAAGTCGGATTTGCGGCACGATTTGATTCGCATCCAACTGCCGGCGGGCTTCCAGGTGGATGAGATACCGCAGCCGATTAAGATCGATGGGCCCTACGGCCGCTTGGAGGCCTCCTGGACGGTGCGCAACGGCGAGATCGCGATGAGCGACACGCTAGAGGTTCGCGAACAGGTGGTGCCCGTTTCGGACTACGGAAAGGTGCGCGAGTTCTTCGAACAGGTGTCGGGCGCGGCATTCGCGCCGGTTGTGCTCATCCAGAAGTAGAGCTGTCGGCTGCCGCGACTCACCCGGCCAGGACTCAATGGGCTAGAAGCCCGAGCCTTACGCTGCTCTCCGCGCGGCGCGTGCGCCGTCTACGGTGACCGCCCGGACCGCTCTGGCGATGCCGAGAGATTCCAGCGTGCGGATCAGAATCCAGGATGGATCGAACTCGTACCACGCCAGCCCATGCCGCGCCGAAGTCGGGTGTGCGTGGTGGTTGTTGTGCCAGCCTTCTCCGAACGTAATGAGGGCGACCCACCAGTTGTTGCGGGAATCGTCTCCCGTCGGGAACCGGCGCGAACCCCACATGTGAGTAACCGAGTTCACCATCCACGTGAAATGCAGACCGAGCACCACCCGAAGGCAAACGCCCCACAGGACCATGGGTAGCCCTCCCAGCAGAAACAGAGCTGCCGTAAGCACGGTCAAGGGGAGCCAGTGATAGTTGTTCAGCCACACGTAGAAAGGGTGTTTGGCCAGATCGGGCGCATACTTCGCCATCAGGCGGGTGTTGTTGTGCTTCGACTCCCCGATGAGAATCCAGCCCATGTGAGCCCACCAGGCGCCATCGCGCGGCGAATGTGGGTCGCCGGGCTGGTCGGATTTCTGATGGTGAATGCGGTGCGTGGCAACCCAGAAAATCGGCCCGCCTTCCAGCGTCAGGGCTCCGCAAACCGCGAAGCAATACTCGAGCCATCGCGGAACTCTATAGGAACGATGAGTATGCAGGCGATGATAACCCATGCTGATGCCAAGTCCGGTGGCCATCCAGAGTAAAAAGAGGGCCATCCAAAAACTGGGCCAGTTGAACATAAAAAAGGCGGCGACCGCGCCGATGTGGAGAAGCGCCAAAGTGATCACTGTGGGCCAGTTCATCTTCTGGCTGTTGCGGATGTCGATAACGGGAGTATTCACGGATCCTCAGGGGTGGAAATGACGGTACTATTCCAAACTAACAGGGCACTCGCCCGTCATTTGTAAGAGTTGTGTAATATCCGCTACTGCCTTTGGTATGTACCGCGCTCGAAACCCGCTACCTTCGTGATTCGGAAGCGTCTCGCCATGGCGCTCAAATGACGTTGCAAGTTTCGGCCGTCCTGATCGCGCCTGAGGTGCGTCCCATGCGTGACGCGGTATTTGGTAGAAATCGGAGGCGCCGAATTCCGCCCGTGAATCTGTCAGGCTTCAGGTTCGCCCCTGCCGCGCTCGGGCGCTGCGAGGTCGGATGCGATCTGGGCGAACTGGTCGAGTGCGGCCTGCAGATCTTCCACGATCTCAGCGGCCAGGACCGCGGGATCAGGCAGATCGGAGGAATCGCCCAAGCTCTCATCCCGTAGCCAGAAGATATCGAGATTCGCCTTATCGCGCTTCAGAAAATCTTCGTACGAGAGCCGGCGAAAGCGCTCCGTTTCCACTCGCTCATGGCGGTTCGCTGGATTGTAGTTGTGAACAAAATCGTCCAAGTCGGCGCGCGTGAGGGTATTTGTCTTCAGGGTGAAGTGCTTGTTGGTGCGGAGATCGTAGTTGAGCGCGCGCGGCCGATTGCTGGCGAGGGACTGCTCCAGATTGGCGATCACGCGATACTGATGCTCCCAGAGGCCATCGCGGGCGAGAGGGGGCATAATGCGAAGGCGGTTACGGAGGCCCGAGCCGGCGGATCTCAGGTCGGCTTCGAGTAGCCCAGCGAGGGTTTCGGGGCGATGGAAACCAAAAACCGGCCGGCTGCGGGCGTCGGGTTCCAGCAGGTTGGTGAATCGGGTTTCCACACCGGTGGGCTGGTAACAGAAGGGCAGGGGGCGGCGCGGAGCGGGAAGGCCGGTAGGGAGGCCGTCGCTGTATCGGTCCGTCTGAAAGCTCGACCTCGGTTAGGGGAACGCCAGCCTTCTTGGCTTCGACCACGCCGGCGGCGTAACCATCCACGTAGAGGAGGTAGTCGGCAAAACCGTAACCCGGGGCGAGCAGGAACTCGCGAATCGCCACGCCGCGGCCGGCTTCGATGTTAATGCTGTCGCGATTTTGGATGATCCACCCGGCAGCGTTTAGGAGGCTGTCAATGCCAGTGCGGGCGCGGTCTTCGGGTCGGCCCCGGCTGGAGGTGGTCATGCTTAGACCACACAGCATAACGCACCAACGCGCAGCCTGTTTGTGGCGTACCCGCTAATCCCCTTGCAATATGCCCCGTCCTGAGGGATGTTTGTGGATGCTCACCCCACGTTCGTCCCGCTCGCCTGCTCACTGGCCGCCATCGACGCCAGCTCATCGCAGCGATTGTTATCGGCGTGCGAGGCGTGGCCCTTGGTCCACGACCACGTGGTCTTATGCCGCGCCACCTGCTCGTCCAGCGCCTTCCAAAGGTCCTGGTTGACAACCGGTTTCTTCGCTGCCGTCATCCAGCCCTTACGTTTCCAGCCATGGATCCACGTGGTGATTCCGTTCTTGAGATATTCGGAATCGGTCACTACCTCCACCTCGCAGTCTTCTTTGAGCGCGCGCAGGCCCTCGATCGCCGCCCGCAGTTCCATGCGATTGTTGGTGGTGTGCGGCTCGCTCCCCCACAGTTCCTTCTTGTGCCCGTTGTAGCGCAGGATGCACGCCCATCCCCCCGGCCCGGGGTTGCCGAGACAGGCGCCGTCTGTGATCAGGTGGACCTTCTTCACTAGACCAGCGCCGGCTCCGCAAAGAATTCGTCCACCAGGTTGAGAATCGCTGCGGCTTCCTGCGCCTTGTAGATTTGCGCGCGCAACTGCGCCCCGTGCCGCACGCCGTGCGTGAAATAAGTGGCGAACTGCTTCATCTTTCCCACCGTGTCCTTCTCGGGGTGGTCCATCAGCATGGCGTAATACCGCCGCATCATTTCATAGCGGTCGCGCTGCGTTGGCTCGTCGTAGGTTCCAGTTGCCAGGTACTGCTGGAATTGCCGGAAGATCCAAGGATTCGAAGAAGCCGTGCGGCCGATCATGACGGCGTCGCACTTCGTCTCCTCGACCATGCGCACGGCATCCTCGGGAGTCACGATATCACCGTTGCCGATCACCGGAATGTTCACGGCTGCCTTTACTTCGGCGATGCGTGACCAATCCGCCCTGCCGCTATAACCTTGTTCGCGAGTTCGGGGATGCAGCGCGATGGCCTGGAGACCGCACTCCTCGGCCAGCTTCGCCATCCGCACCGTCACCAGTTCGGAATCGTTCCAACCCGCTCGGTACTTGAGCGTGAAAGGAATGGTGATGGCGCGGCGTACTTCCCGCAGCAATCGTTCCACCAGGCCCAAGTCACGCAGCAGCCCCGAGCCGCCGTTGCATTTGACAACTTTGCTCACGGGGCAGCCGAAGTTGATATCGAGGATGTCGAAACCCAGGTCTTCGCACACGCGCGCCGCATCGGCCATGATGGCCGGATCGGCGCCGAACAGTTGCGCAGAAATCGGATGTTCCTCGGGTTCGAACGCCAGGTATTTTAGGGTCCTGGTCGGCTTGCGCGCCCCCCGGGCAGCGCTCACGCCGTGGGAGCTGGTGAACTCCGTCATGATCAGGCCGCACCCGCCCAGGTTGCGAATGAACCGGCGGAAGACCGTATCGGTCACCCCCGCCATGGGTGCTAGTACCGTGGCCGGGGCGATTTTCACCGCGCCGATGGAAAACTCTGCAGGAAACGAATGCATGCCCTTTTATTAGTTCATTTTAACGGGTCACCCCCGAGAAACGAAAATCACCCGCCGAGCGTCATAGTTGCTGAGGACAACAAACGCAAGGAGAATCGAACGCATGAAGCCAATGCAGATTGCCCTCCTGATCGTGGCTGGGGCAGTTGGCGGCGCCGTCGTGATGAAGGTGGTTGAGCGGCCGCAACCCGTAGCCCCCCCGCCCGTCGCGGCGCAGAGCCCGCTGCCTGCCGCGCAGCCGGAGTCCCAGGTTGCTGCGCTCCCAGCGCCTGCGCCGGCCGCCGAGCCCGAGGCCAAGCCGTCGCCGATTCCAGGAAAGCGAGTCCAGTCAAGGCCGGTTCGCCGTCATGAAACCGCTCGTCCGGAACCGGTCGAAGTGGCGCAGGCGGCACCCCCGATTCCTCCGCCGCAGGCTGCTCCTGTTCCCGTTGCTCAGCCGCAGCCCGCACCGGAACCCGCTCCTCCCGCGCCCCAGCCGGAGAACGTGACTCCGCCGCCTCCCCCTCCGCCGCCACCGCGACAGGTGACGCTGAACACCGGCCTGCTTCTGTCGGTGCGCCTGATCGACGGTCTCTCGTCGGAGCGGAACAATCCCGGCGACAGTTTCGCCGGAACGCTCGATCAACCGCTGAAGGCCGATGGCCTGGTGATTGCCGAGCGGGGCGCGCGGGTTGAGGGTCGAGTGGTTTCCGCCGAT
>Ga0335077_10003919_pt1 | contig 18090 bp, 11 predicted proteins | sample Lox_Sample_31_FD_207151 | JGI IMG/M metagenome (GOLD analysis project Ga0335077, IMG submission 207151) | Soil microbial communities from Loxahatchee National Wildlife Refuge, Florida, United States - Lox_Sample_3.1 | ecosystem: Environmental > Terrestrial > Soil > Wetlands | place: USA... | reverse complement strand
CTGTGAAACGGTCGCGCGCCACTTCGACAGCTCTCAAGCGGGAAGGACGTAGCGCGGCATCGCACCAGGCGCTTTCGAAGCAGGCGCGCAGCGCGGCGGCACGGCGAAAGCGTTCATCCAGCAGGAAGAGGGTTGCCTGAAAGGCGGCCAATGAGGGCGGCCGGCATCTCGGACACGCTCGTTACCGGCAGCACTTCGAAACCCGCGGCCCTTCCGCTAGCGATTCCGGCTGGCGAGTCCTCGACCACCAGAGGCCGCTCAGCCCCGAGCAGCCGGGCTGCCAGCAAATACGGGTCAGGCGCGGGTTTAATGCGCTCCACATCTTCGCCAAATACGAGCGCACCCAGATAGCCGCGCAGCTTGCCAGCTGCGAGCGGCGGCTCGATTTCGATTCGCGAGCTGCTGCTCACCACAGCCAGCTTGTAGTCCGCATAGAGTCTCTTCAATAATTCCGGCAATTCCGGCGGAAATTGCGCCCGCTCCATCTTCTGACAGAACAGCTTTAGCTTGGCCGGATACTGCTTCCACAACTCCTCCCAGTCGAGGGGCGGGTTCGCTGCCGCGGCGAGGCTTTGGAGCATAACGCGATCATCGATTCCGCGGTAGCGGTCACGATAGATCTCCCATGCTAACTGAACACCGAAGGGTGCTAGCACCTCGGCCCAACTGGCGCAGTGCAACGGTTCGCTATCGATCAGCACGCCGTCGAAGTCGAACAAGATGGCATCGAAGCCTCGCATGAAGTGAAGTTTACCAACGTAACATTCGTCTCGTGTTGTGGTATCACTGAACTAATCGCCATGCCAACTGATGAAGAAATGCAAGCCGAGCTGGAGCGCCTCCGAGCGGAAAACGAAAGGCTGAAACGGCCCCGCGGACAGATGGGGCTGAAGGTGAGCGAAAAAGGCGCGCTCTCCGTTTACGGCCTGGGCCGCTTTCCCGTGACCCTCTACCGGGAGCAGTGGGAAAAGCTCTTGGGGATGTCGGATGAAATCCGCCAGTTCATTCAGGACAACGACACACAACTGAAGCGGAAGGAGTAGCAGGACGTCGCCGAACGCTAATGGAAGAGCCATTTGAGGGGCCCGGCGTTCGCGGCGTTCTGCATCGCCCCGATGCCGGCAACGGCCATGCCCTGGTTCTGACGCACGGGGCTGGTTCCAATTGCCAGGCGCCATTGCTGGCGCGGCTCTCGCGAGCTTTTGAGTCGGCCGGTTATCTGGTGCTGCGCTACGATCTGCCCTTCCGCCAGCAGCGGCCGTCCGGGCCGCCGTTTCCAGTGGGAGCAGCACGCGATCGGGAGGGCATCGCGAGCGCTGCGGAACTCGTCCGCAAGCTGGCGCACGGCCGCCTCATCGTGGGTGGTCATTCGTACGGAGGACGCCAGTCGGCAATGCTGGCTGCGACCTCGCCGCAACTAGCCGACGCCCTGTTGTTGCTCTCCTACCCGCTGCATCCGCCCAAACAACCGGAGAACAGACGCACGGCCTTCTTTCCAGAGCTGCGAATCCCCGCCCTTTTCGTGCATGGGACCAACGACCCCTTCGCTTCGCTCGAGGAGTTGCGCGACGCCATGGCTCTTATTCCAGCGCATACGGATCTGCTGGCGGTGGAAAGCGCGGGGCATGACCTGAAGCGCGCCGCCGATCTGGCCAATGAAGTAATCGCGCGTCTCGAAACGTGCGCAGCCACACGTTAACTGTCGCCTTTCCGGGCGCATGTTATTCTGATTACTAACTCCCAGAGGGTTCCATCATGAGCGAATATTCCTATCGAACTCCTCACGGGATCGCTGTCACTCGCACAGCCTCCAAGGCCAACTTTGCAAAGGGCCTGCGACATGTGCTGCGCGATTTGGACCGCCACCGTGGGATTTACCTTTCCTCGGGATACGAGTATCCCGGTAGGTATTCGCGCTGGGACATCGCCTCCACTTGCCCGCCGCTCGAGATCGTCTCGTACGATCGCGAGGTGCAATTCCGGCCGCTGAACACGCGCGGTGAGAAGGTTCTGGAAATTCTACAACCAGTCTTGTCCGGACACCCGCACTGGGACGAATTCGAATTCCAGCCGAAGCTCATGCGTGGACGGCTGAAACCCCTGCCGGCGCTGTTCCCCGAAGAACAGCGCAGCAAGCAGCCTTCGGTGTTCTCGCTGCTGCGGGCGCTCACCGAGGAGTTCCGGGGCGAAGAAAATTCACGGCTGGGGCTGGTAGGCGCATTCGGCTTCGATCTGCTATTTCAATTCGAGCCCGTAGAGAAGAAACTGCCCCGCGAAGGTCACAAGGATCTGCACCTGTTTCTCTGCGACGACATCTGGTACATGGACCGCAAGAAGGAGCAGATCGAGCGCTACCGGTACGAGTTCGAGCGCGATGGCATTTCGACTGCGGGTTTGGAGCGCGACGGCGAAAAAGTGGCGCCGCCCAAGAAGCGCGCCGCCGGTCCGATCGTCTCCGACCACACTCCCGAAGAGTACATGGCCAACGTGGAAACGGTGCGCGAGGGCATGCGGCGCGGCGACTACTACGAGGTCGTGCTGCGCCAGACGTTTCAGACGCCATACTCCGGCAAGGCGTCCGAATTATTCGAGCGCGTGCAGCGCGCCAGCCCCAGCCCATACGAATTCCTCCTGCAATTGGGAGATGAGCAACTGGTCGGCGCATCGCCCGAAATGTTCGTAAGGGTCGAAGGCCAGCGCGTAGAGACTTGTCCCATTTCCGGCACGGCGAAGCGCACCGGCGACCCCTTACAGGATGCCGAGAACATCCGCGAACTCCTCAAGTCCACCAAAGAAGAATCCGAGCTGACCATGGTCACGGATGTCGATCGCAACGACAAGTCGCGGATCTGCGAGCCGGGCACTGTGAAGGTGATCGGGCGCCGACTGATCGAATCGTACGCCGGTCTGTTTCACACCGTGGATCATGTGGAGGGCATGCTCGAAGAGGGTTTCGACGCTTTGGATGCGTTCCTCAGCCACATGTGGGCCGTCACGGTGATCGGAGCGCCCAAAAAGGCGGCAGCCCAGACCATCGAAACCCTGGAGAAAAACGCGCGCGGTTGGTACGGGGGCGCGGTGGGAATGATCTCGCTCAACGGCGACATTAACACCGGCATCCTGATCCGCACCACTTATCTGCGTGACGGTATCGCCTCTTATCCGGTGGGTGCGACGCTGCTCTACGATTCCATTCCGGCGATGGAGGAGCAAGAAACACGGCTCAAGGCCACCGGTTTCTTCCGCACATTGGACACAACTCCAAAGGCGCCTCCGACCGCCTCGGTGGAACGCGAATCCGCCGGCGCGGGAGCTAAGCTCCTGCTGGTGGATAACGACGATTGCTTCATCCACACGCTCGCCAATTACGCGCGCCAAACGGGTGCGGAGGTGGTGACGTACCGCGCCGGCTTCCCCGCGGAGTTGATCGCGAAGATCGCGCCTAGCCTGTTGTTGATTTCACCCGGCCCCGGCCGTCCCGCCGATTTTGGCGTGCCCGATCTTGTGAAGACCGCTGTGCGCCTGGGCGTTCCGGTTTTCGGCGTGTGCCTCGGACTGCAGGGCATCGTGGAAGCCTTCGGCGGCGAACTCGATGTGCTCGGTTATCCGATGCACGGCAAACCCTCCACAGTGCGCCACCACGGGGCTGGCGTCTTCGAAGGGCTGCCGGCCGAGTTTCAAGTGGGACGCTACCATTCGCTTTTCGCGCGCCGCGAGACGTTCCCGGCTTGCCTGGAAGTGACCGCGGAGAGCGATGACGGCGTCATCATGGGTGTGCGCCACAGACAGCTCCCGATCGAAGCTGTACAGTTCCATCCCGAATCCATCTTGACCGCGGGCGACAACCACGGGTTGAAGCTCATGGAAAACGCCGTGCGTCTCAGCAAAACGGCGCGAACCACGGTATAGTCAACAAGACGAGGAGGGAAGCATGTCCAACGCTTCAGCGCTGCGGCGCGTGTTGCAAGTTACGGTTGCGATCGCTTTGTTCGTGACGGTCGCCAAGATCCACGCCACCAATCCCGACCCCAAGGTGATGTCGTTCCAGACTCCGGATCAGATCAAGTGGGTCGAAAGCCCCGCCGGTTCGGCGAATGCGGTGATCGCAGGCGATCCATCCAAGCCGGGCCTGTATGCGGTTTTGACCAAGTGGCACCCGCATCACATGAGCCATCCGCATTTCCACCAGAATGACCGCTACATCACGGTGCTCTCGGGTACCTGGTGGGTGGGCTGGGGACCCAAATGGGATCCCGAAACCGCCGCGCCGATGAAGGCAGGCACCGTGGTTACGCACTTCGGCAAGCAGATTCACTGGGACGGCGCGAAGGACGAAGAAGTGGTACTGGAGATCGTAGGCATGGGTCCGGCGACTTCGACACCAGCCGAACAGAAGTGAAGGCATGTGGGACAGACCGTCGCCCTTTGCGGTCTGTCGAGCGCCCAGGCAGACGACAAACATCGATCGTCTGCCCTACGGGCCGGATGTTGCTACGCGGACCGCGGCGCCACTTCCAGCCTTGCGCCCAGCGTGAGGAAGTTGAGAGCTGTAGAGGCTACGGCACATCAGTGCCGATGAAGGCCGGCAGCGTGGTGACGCATTTCGGCAAGCAGATCCACTGGGACGGGGCGAAGCGAAGAGGTGGTGTTGGAGATCGTAGGCATGGGCCCGGCGACTTCGACGCCAGCCGAAGAGAAGTGAAGGGCATGTGGGACAGACCGTCGCCCTTTGCGGTCTGTCGAGCGTCCTGGCAGACGACAAACATCGATCGTCTGCCCTACGGGCCGGATGTTGCTACGCGGACCGCGGCGCCACTTCCAGCCTTGCGCCCAGCGTGAGGAAGTTGAGAGCTGTAGAGGCTACGGCACATCCGGCAATGACGTAGGCCATCGGCACTACCGGATTATCCAGGAAGCCCAGGAACGTGGTAGTGATGGCGGCGATCAGAAACTGGTTGGTGCCTAGCAGCGCCGATGCCGTTCCCGCGATCTTGCCGTGACGCATCATGGCGATGGCGGAACCGTTGGGAAATACGAAGCCCTGTGCGGCAACGTACACAAAGACTCCCGCGAAGACGCCCGGCAGGCCGGCCGCGCCCGTCAGTACGTTGACCAGCAGGAACAGGCCCGCCGCCAGCTGAACCAGGTTGGCGATCCTTAGCACCTGCCAGATCGGAATGCGATGCGGCATGCGCCCGTTGATTTGCGAGGCGACGATCATGCCAGCCGCGATGGCTCCGAACAGCCAGCCGAAATGCTCGGTAGGAACTTTGTAGAGGTTGATAAAGACGAACGGCGCGCTGGTGATATACGCGAACAGGCCGGCCGAACTAAAACCGCACACGACCGACGCGCCTAGAAAGGTGCGGTCTTCGAGAAGCTGCCGGTATGCCGAAGTGATGACGTCGAAATGCAAAGGGCGCTTGTCATCGTGTGACAGGGACTCGGGCAGGCGGAAGTGCATCCCGATCATGCACGCCAATCCGATAGTTGCCTGCGCGAAGAACGCGGCGTTCCAGCCGAACCACAACAACAGATAACTTCCGATCAGCGGCGCGATCACCGGTGAAACGCCCAGCACCAGGATCAGCATGGAAAAGATCTTGCGCAGATCCTCGGGCGGGAACAGGTCGCGCACCATGGCACGCGACATCACCGACCCTCCGCACGCGCCCACAGCTTGCAGCAACCGGAACATCGCCATCGCGCGGATTGACGGCACTACGGCGCAGCAGAGCGAAGACACGATGAACACCAGCAGGCTCGCGTATAGCGGCGGCTTGCGGCCAAAGCGGTCGGTAAGCGGCCCGTATAGCGCCTGGCCGAGCGCGAAGCCCATGAGGAACGTGACCATGGTGAGCTGCACCGCGGCCGTCGAGGCGTGGAAAACTTTCTCCATTACCGGCATGGCCGGCAGGTACATATCGATCGACAGCGGGGCAAAGGCCTGCAGCATGCCGAGCAAAACCAGGAGTTCCAGGTAGCGGAAATGCGAGACTGGAGCTGCACGCTGGGCTATCATGCGGAACGAGACAAGTGTAGCAAGTTGGAGAACGCGGCTTCCCGCACGGAGTTCGACTCCGCTCAATCGACCTGTCCCAGGGGACAGTGTCTCAACCTTGCGTCACCAGCACCAGACCCGAGGGCAGCTCTTCTCCGAAAATCCTCCCGAGTGTCGCGTCGTCGTCCTCCTCGCCCTCCAACACAGCCACTAGCCGATCGGCGCGCGGCAGCTTTTCCAGTTTGCCCTTTACCGCTTCCCGCGTCGCCCCGGCAACATCGCGCGTGGGGTCTCCGGTGCGGCGCGCCATCGCCGCCAGCGCGTCACCGGCAGCCGGCACATTCAGCAGCGCTTCCACCCAGCGCGTCGCGACGGATGGCGCAACGGCCAGATTGATGGGCCCGTAGAATAGATGGCGCGCGCCCAAGCGGGACAGGCACCAGAGCTCGCTCTCTTTGAAATCTCCCGCTTTCACGCGCTTGACTAATGCGTCGCCCATTTCGGTTTTGGTTCCGATCGGCAACAACTCCAGGCTCGCCGCGGTGCGCCACATTTCGCGCAGCAAAGCGGCATTGATGCGCTGTGGTTTCTTACTTCCGCGGGGCAGGAGGAACGCGGCCAGGCGCTGGTAAATGTCGGTCTGCTGGTTACGATTCAATCCCCCGGCAACGCGCCCCCAAAAAATCCACCAATCGATCTCGCACTGCACCTGGTTGCCGTATGTGATCCCGGAAGCGAAGAGGCGCCGCACCTGCTCGACGCGGAAATCGTCGCCGGGATATCCGAAGCCCGGGCGCAGCGAGAAACCGCACAGGTTGAACCAGCGGATTTCGTACGCCGGGCTTTTCTTGCGTCCGTCGGACACGGCCATGAGCGCGTCGGCCATCTGGCGAATCGATGACAGCGGCCAGGAATTCTTGCCCAGACCCATGGCCTGTTCCAGTTTGGAAGGCAGTTCTTCCGGAGCAATGGGGGACTTGGCGGAAGGAGAGAATACCGCCGTGAGCAACTCGAGCGAAGCCTTTACCGCGTGCTCGCTTACGACCGCGGCGGCCTTGCGCTCCGTGGGCGAGTGCCCACTCGACGCGGCGGCTCTTCGCAGCTCGAATTGAAGGCGCCAGCGGTTGTCGCTGATTTTCGATTCGCACCAGGTTTCGAGCGTGCCGATTTCGGTGAGACGCGCGCCCAGCTTCACCGGAATCAAGCGCTCCTCCGCTTTCTTGCCAAAACGAATCACCGCGTGAAGCGGCGCGTGCTGGTGCAGTTCGGTTGAACCAGACTGGAATTCCACCACGTCTCCGAGTTTGTCTTCCGCGCGGGTGAGCGAGCTATAGAGACGGAACGAAACGGGACGGTTGGCCACCAGTTGCAGGGCATCGTTATCGATTTCGAGCGATACGCCTTCTTCGGCTCCGCGCGGCACCAGGCAGACCGCTGTGAATTGCTCCTCGCGCGGTTCTCCCAGGCCGATGTAGTAGGTTCGTGGCAAGCCGCCGCGCACCAAAACGCCGCTGCCGGTGGAGCGTACGTACGAGTAGTAGGCGGCGCCGCGGGCGACCGCGAGGTCGAGGTCGATATTTTCGAGGATCTCGGGCCGTCGGCCGTACCAGTGGGCCACCACGTCCGCGACGCGTTCCTGCAGAATCGCGGGAATGAAGAAGCCGCCGTTGAAGAGCACGCCATCGGGCGCCTGTCCCGCGGTCTCGAGGAATGCATTCAAGTGCCGTGTAATCGCCGCATCGGAGACGTAGGGCAAACCGAGCTCTCGAAACAGACTGCGCTTGTCTTCCTTGGGCGCTTCGCCGCGTTCGGTCACCGGCAGGAATCCCTCGAGCGCCAGCTCCAGCGCCTCTTCGCGCAGAATCTCGGTCTTCAATGCTTTGCCAATGACCGCGGAACCCGAGCCGAGGACCGTGATGTCGACGCTTTTCAGGTCGGGGTCGTTGAGCAGCTTCTCTTTCGCGGCTGAGCACTGGCGGCGCAATCCGCTGCGTTGCCGGATCGAAAGCGGCACGCCCAGTTTGGTTTCGACCAGCCAGGCGAGCGTGAGGTCCAGATTGTCGCCGCCCAGCAGCAAGTGCTTGCCGACGGCCGTGCGCGTGAAGTTCACCAGGTCGCCTTCCCGCGAAACACGGATCAGGCTGAAGTCGCTGGTGCCTCCGCCCACGTCGCACACGAGCACGATCTGTCCATCGAACAGCTGCTTGCGCGATTGCGCCAGGTTATTCGCGATCCAGGAATAGAAAGCCGCGGCCGGCTCTTCGAGCAGCGTCAAGCGATCGAGGCCGGCATCACGCGCCGCCATCACGGTCAGCTCGCGAGCCTCTTCATCGAAAGAGGCAGGTACCGTGAGAACGATATCCTGCTCGGCCAGGGGAACGCCTCTTGCGCGGTCCCACTCTTCGCGGAATTTGCCGATGAACCGCGCCGAGACTTCGACCGGCGAAAGCACGCGGCCGCTATCCTGGGAGTCCCAGGGGAGGATCTTGGCGGTGCGGTCCACATCGGGATTGGAGAGCCAGGATTTGGCGGAGTGGACCAGGCGCGTCGGCACCAAGGCACCCTGTTCCCGCGCGTAAAAACCCACCGGCTGCCCTTCCTCGAGAAACAGAAACGAGGGCAGCGTGCGGCGGTGCTCGACCCGGCCGGCGGCCACCAATTGGGGCGTTTCGAAGATGTGGACGGGAGGGAAGTCTCGATCTTCAGCCTCACGTTCGTCGATATAAGCGAGGGCGGAATTGGTGGTGCCGAGATCGATCCCGATTTTCATGGTTGTCTCTTCTAGCTTACGAGATGAGTTGCTGGGCGGCAGGCTCGAGCCAGGATTAGCCAGGTACTCTCGCTGGGGCCATCGTCAAGGGTGAGCGCGACGACGCGCCGGTCCGGCGAGCCACCCCTAGACCGACGGGCCGAAACTTGCGAAGCGCGTCTGCGCACGGCTCAGGCGAGGAACGCGGACGCCCCAAGGACACCAGTGCCCGATGCCGTCTCGAGGCGGAACTGGCGCTGGCGGTCCATGGAACTTTCTATTGTAACCGTGCGGATGAAAGACGCAGCGGGGTGTATAATTAACTCGCCATCTCCCGCAAAAACTTGAGGACTTTTTCCATGAAGGCTCTCTATTTGCGGCTGTGCGCGTTGGGTTTTGGTTTGGTCGGGCCGCTGGCGGCGCAGGTTTCGGTACCTCCGACCCCTGGCCCCGTGGCAGTTATTCCACAGGTTGCCGATGGCGGTGCGTGGCAGACCACGCTCGTCCTAACAAATCCGAATACTGAGGCAGCCTTGGTCAGTTTGGAGTTCTATCAGAGTACCGGTGGCGGCGCCACCCAGAGTTGGAATCTCCCGCTTCTAGAAACCAGCACTAAGCAGGAACTTACTTTGCCGCCGGGCGGAACGCTCTTTCTCCACACGCCTGGCACGGGGCCAACAACCACTGTGGGCTGGGGCCAGGTCTTGTCGTTTTGGACAATTTCCTGCTACGCCATTTTCACGCAGCGTGTTTCAGGACGGCCCGATCAAAATGGAACCGCCGAAGGCGTGTCGAGCTACAGCCATCTCCTTGTACCCTTCGACAACACCGGCGGCTTGGTGACGAGCCTGGCAGTAGCCAACTCTTCGTTGAGCTCCGCCGCGATCTACGTGACGTTCCAATCCACTGATGGCGCGGTTTCCCATTTGCCCCCGATCTCCATCCCGGCTTTAGGACAGATGACTTTCGCCCTCCCACAACAATTCCCGTCAACTTCCGCAAAGGGCGGACTGCTGGAGTTTTACGCACCTACGGGCGCCATTTCGGCTTCCGCGCTTCGTTTCAACCCGGGCGGCGCCTTTACCGCGTCTCCCGTTTACCAGGATGACGGAACGCCGATCATCGGTGCTTTGTCTGCGCCGAAACCTCCCGTAAGTGTGGTGACATCTCTGTTGACGTTTCAGCCAAAGGGGCTTCCTTCGAGTCAAATCCCGCTGGTTCTCAGGTTGCCGGCATACGGTGCCGCCGCCGCTCAACTCAGCACTCTCCCCCTTCCAAACGGCCTGGTGTCCAATCAAACTGTCATATTCAATTCGCCGGTTCTGGCCGGTGAGGATAGTTTCTTGGTGAACGGCAGTCTTCTGCAGGTGACCGGCGCGATCCTCACTTTGACGCTGGCCTACGACCAGACTCAAGCCAACCCTGCGTATCCCACCGGAAAAGTGAATGGCACGCTTACCGTTTCCGCCGTGCCGCTTCGCGGCGGGGCGAATATGACCGTTTCTGGAAGTATCGCCGGGGATTTCTTGGCACATTAGTGGCAGGTATGGAGTCTACGCACCCGCTGCTGGAGTGTGGGGTGGCTTACTAGTTCGTGCATACGGTGCTAGCGGCAGCCGGGGCCTCGGATGCGGCGGCGGCTTCGGTTCCGGCTGGATTGGCTACAGGCGCGCCGGCCGAAAGCAGGAGCCGCTGCAACAAAGTGTTCTGGGGAGTGTGTTCTTCCACATAATCCACGCCCGCGGCCGTCAGAATGAAATCGGAGTTGTCTTCTACCGTGATGTAACCCTTCGATCGGAGATACCAGGTGGTGAAATTTAGATATTCGCGGGGGAAGCTCATGCGCTTCTCCATCTCCAGGACGGATATGCCCGGGTGCGCTTCGTCGACCCGCCTTTGTTGGTAAAGCAACGAGAGCACGCCTAGCCGGCGATTCATTTCGCCTTCAATTCCATCCACGAAATCTCGCGATTCGAAAATGGGCATCGCCGCGTCTTGTTGCGGTTCGAGACTGATGTCATACTGGGCGCGTTTCTCCGGATCGGATAGCACCTCAAATGCTTTCTTAAGTTTGATGAATCTGTCGAGATCCCCAGTCTGCGTGTTGTCCGGATGAAAGCGCGAGGCCATAATGCGATAGACACGTCGAATCGTCTCCGCATCTGCCCGCCGGCTGATTTGCAAGACCTCATAATGGTCGTCGATCGCGACGGGCTTCGAGCCTCCAATCTCCTCCACCACGAACTCAACGCCGATACCGAAAGCCGAGCCGCGGCGCAGGCAATATCGGACCACGCCTGAGTCGACCGGTTCGTGCCCCTCAGTTTCGATGCTCACACGAGTGCCTGCGTCGATCGGGGTGTTGGACTCGAGACCCATTCCGGACTTCGAAGAGTCCCGGCCTTTCATCAATATCGCTTGCGACTTGCCTAGCGCATCCTTCCAACTCACTAAGTAGTTGGCACTGATGCGGCGTCGTGGTTTGCTTCGTCCAGCCATCGGTTTGACATCAGAGTAGGGAATCTTCCGGCGGGGAGACAAGCCTCCCGATAGTGAGTGCGGAAATCGCAACCTCAGTTATCGAGGAACAACGCTGTTAGGGTAAGGATGTGCGGCCCCTTCTCCGGATTAAGAGATTCTGGGAGGATTTGACATGCCCTAAGCCCCATGGGGACCGCAGTTCTATTCTGCCAGAGCAAATCCCAGCCACAACAGGCCCAAAAGTACTACCTTTGGCGTTATTCGTTCGATAGTACCGCTACTTAAACTGCTTTTTGTAGAAGAAATCTAGACCGAACAGGCCATTTTCCTCGCGCTGCGCCAGCACCGAGAATTGCTTGCTCACCGCCCACTCGACGCTCACCACCTGGGGATTTGCGTTAGACACATTGGTTATGTAGGTGAAGGTAATTTCCGGTGTCACCTGCTGTTCCAGAGTCAGCCGGGCTAAAGGGTTGTTGGTGATTCCCGGCAGGGTCGGATCGATCCGCACCTTGCTGATACCGAAGAAGCGCTGCAAACGGCCCGAGACCGGACTGGAGATCACCTGACCCAATAGTGCCGAGGCGGACTGCTGGAACGGCTGCGGGGTAACATTTTGCACCGCGGTGAGATTCGGATCAGTCGAAGGACTTACGCCCGTGGCCAGGAGCGACACAATTTCACTGAATTGGAGCGGCGGGTCGGATCGAGGCGTCACGTTGAGGCGGTTGAGCGGCCCGGTCACCGACAGGGTGATATCGATGCCGCGGGCCTTGGTTTCGAGGTCTATATCGAGGACCGGCTCGATCCGGACGGCATTAAAAAAGGAGATCGAACCCTGGTCGATGGTGTACTTGGTTCCAAAAAACAAGATCTGCCCTTGGCTGATGTGAATGCGCCCCAGCATGGCCGGGTTGGCTGGTGTGCCGCGCAAACGAAGGCTTGCATCGGCGACAATCCCCTGCGCGAGGGAACTCTCGAACTGAACATCCGGCGCGGTATCGATGGTGACATCGAAATTCAGCCCGTCGAGAAAGCCCGCCTGGGAGGACGGTGTGCGCACCGGTTCGGCGGATTTCGCGAGCAGAGAACTGAAATCGGATTGCACGTTGAACCCGGAACGCAGAATGCTGATGTTTCCCGTAAGGAGGCTTCGTTTGGCGGTGCCCGTTATGTCCAGGCTCGCGTTGGCCACTGTGCTGACACCTTCGGGATAGCGGACGCGTACTCCCATCGCATCAGCGTGCACCCGAAACGCCGGGTTGCCGCCGCCGTAAGCGGCAAAACCCGAAAACTGTAACTTACCGCCGCCGGTTTCACCGGCCATGTTCTGAATCGTCGCGCGGTCACCCGAGAAGAGAATTACTCCGCTTGCATTGGATAGCCCATTGGGTACGTCCGCATAGTTTAAGGCGGCGTTTTCCACTTCCAATCGGCCGGTGACTTGGGGTGCATCCAATGTGCCGCGCACTCCGGCGTCCAGGTTGACCCTGCCCGAAGAAGTGATACCGCTATCGAAGTCGTGTAGGAGCGCCAGGTCCGCTTGCCCGTTGACTCGAAGATCGAGGGGTTGCTTCTGCTGTAGCATCACTTTGGCGGCCACGGTCACGTCGGTCGAGCGGCCAACCAAGTGTGCGTTTTGAATCGTAACTGCGGAATTTGCGATTTCGGCCACAATGGGACCGGAGTTGCGCAACGTGAAAACATTCTTGGACGCCGTGCCGGTTTGGGACGCGGGCGCCAGCTCAAAACTGGGAATGGTCAATTTCGCTTTGAGCAACTCGGGCTTGAGTAGCGGGCCCGCCATCTGCAATTGCCCTTCCGCGAAGCCGCCAATCTTGTCAAGCACACCCGATTTCGCAGGCGCCAGCCAGGCGTGCAATTCGGTTAAGTCCAGTCTGGAAAACGTAAGCTCCGCGCTTCCCGGGTAGTCACCATCGAGGCGCCATTCACCTTGTCCTTTGACCATGGAATCGGCCACATCGGAATCGAGTGAGACTCGCAATGATGCACCCTGCGAGCGCGCGGTCACGTGCGCGTCGCCTAATGGCTGGCCCGTCAATCGAAGGCCGCGGCCGGTGAAATCGGCATTGAGATCGACCAGGCGATAGCCCGCCGGCGAGAGATCGGCGGCGCCGCGGGCGGTGAATTGCACCGTCCCCGCCACGCCCGAACGCGAGTTGCGGATCGTCTCAATCTGATCGAGTGGCATCGCATCGCTTTGCAGGTCGAAGCGCAAGCGGCCGGTGCGGAAACTTTCGGCCGCATGATCGAAAGCGCCCTCGAATCGAATGTGTTTGGCGCCCGCCGCTACTTCACCTGCGAAAACCTGGAGAGTGCGGCCCGTATAGCTCACGTGCGCTTCGAACCGGTCAAATGGCTCCGATTGGAACGCCCCTTTGATCACCTCGATGTCGCCCGTTCCGTGCGGATCCCCGAGCGTCCCGGCAACTTGTCCGGTTATCGAAACAGTTCCGGAGGCGGGCAGCTTGGTCTGATCCACCAAACCCGCGAGATCACTCAGCGCCGCGTTGTGCACCCCGCCCGTCGCGGCGATGGAACTGGTTTCGTCAGCCTTCCAGTTCCGCAAGCCGAGAGTCGCCTGGAATTCGGCCCGCAGGCGGCCGCGGATCAGTGTCGCGTGCTCCAGTTGGACGGTTTCTGGTGATGCGCGAACCGCGGCCTGGAGCGAATCGAAAAGTTTGCCGTCATACGCAAAGCGGCTCAAACTGAGGCGGCCCGCCACTTGCGGATTCTCCATATTGCCGGTCACGGTTCCATCAAATAGAACGGAGCCACTTTCCAGTTTCACCGGCAGCGACGCAGAGCTTTCCCCCAAAACCGGGAGGAAGTCTCCGAGGTCACGCGATTCCAGGTGGACGCGCATCTGCTTTCCGATGGAGCCGGAAATAACGGCGCGCGAAGAGGGCAGGTTCACGATCGAGGTGCCTAGATCCAGCACGCCGTTACGCGCATCAAAAGTGGCGTTGACTTCTCCCCATACGGCGGGCCCTCCCGGTACAGGCGCCAAGGTCAGGTTCGCGGAAGCTCGGATATCCTTGCTCCGGCCGAGCGATCCTTCGAGGTTTATGGGCCCTGCGATCAGACTGTCCCACGGCAACATCTGGCGTCGGTTATATACAGCCACCACTCGCCGCGCCTGAAAGCCTTTGATGGCGCCGGTAACACGGAATTCGCGGAACGACTCAAGCGATCCGTCTCCCTGGAAGTTTCCTCCCAAAAGAGCCAGCGAGGCGCCGCGGAAGCCGATGTTCTGATCCCGCAGCGAAAGGTTGGCGACAGTACCCTGGATGGGAAACCAGTCGGCGTTGTACGCGGTTTCCCCACTCAGACGAATGCCGCTGAGGTCGAGTTTGCCGGCCCCGGCCCGCAGATCGCCCTCGGCTCGAAAATTCCGGATCTGCACTTCATCCTGGCGGAAACCGACGCTCGCAGCGTGCAGTTTGCCGAGGACCGCATAATTCGAAGCCCCGGCCCAGGTGGCGCTACCTTCCAGTTGCGCGGTTCCGCGTTCCAGACCGGGCACGTGAAAAATCCGCGCCATTTCCGGCATCGACGCAGCGGCTTGGAAGCGAAAATCGGCGCGGGGCGAGGCCAGATTCTCAATGGCTCCGGAAAACTCGACGCGCGAATTGCCAGTTGTCCAACTAGCCGAAGAAATCGCGATACGGTTGCGTTCCAGCGTAAGCTCGATTCCGATGGTGAGCGGTACAGGCTCAACACCGTTCCACCGCACATCGAGCGGATCGATCGAAAGATCGCCGCGATAGAGCGGGCTGGCCGGATCGTATAGGAATTTCGCTTTGAGGTTGCGGCCGTTGGCATCGAAAGGAGTCTTGCCGCGCGCTTCCATTTCGAAGATGCCGTTCTCGATTTGGAACTGGCCCACGGCCAGGTTCAGCAGCGTTTCGATGGCTGTGCGCGCGTTGGGCGATTTGATTTTCGGCTCCGGAATGTTGGTGCGGCCATCGGGGTAAACGATGAGGTAGATATGCGGCTCCCGCACCTCCAGAGACTGAATGTCGATATCGCGCCGGAGTGCCGAAACGATTTTCAGACCCACCGCGATGGATCGAGCGCGCAATAGGGGCGGCCGGTCCGCCGGCTCGTTCCCGTGTAACGTGAACCCATCGACTTCCGCCCGGAGTTGCCTCCAATCGAACTGGAAGCTTCTGACTTCGGCTCGGCCGCCAGTAGCGGTTTCGATGGTATCAACGATGCGCGCGCGGACCTTTTCGTGAAACCAGTCGCTTCGCAACACCAGCACGGCCGCGGCAAAGCCCGCCACCACCACGGCCAGCAGCGAACCGAAAACAATCCAAACGACGCGACGGCGGCTCACTGGAGCGCCTCCTCATGGATGACGATATCGGTGCGCTTGCGCGCGTCTCGAAGCCACTGGTCCATTTCCTGATCAGCCCGACTGCCATTGAGCGTCTCTTGCATCTGGCTGCGGTAGTCTTCGAATTGGACCGGTTCTCCCGGGTGGGCTGCTTGTGCAACGGGCCGAACCACTTTTTCAAAGTAGTCGTGAAGCTCCTGGTCGGTGACCTGCACTCCCGGGCGAAATCGCACATCGACGAAATTCAGCAGCGTCAGCTGCCACAGCAATTCGTCCTGCAAGTCCTGCTCAGTGATGCCGGCTTCTTTGAGGGCCTGTTGGAAAGCTTCCTCGTTCGGGAATTGGTTTTTGCGGAATTCGAGAAACATCGGCATCGCCGCCGATGCTTCGGGAGTCACAAAACGGGTGAGCTCCAGTTCGCGCCGGATCAGGTTCTGCTCGATGAGCCGCTGGGCGGTGGCGCGTTTTGTAGCGGAGCTGAAATCGGGTTTGGACCCGTTGAGAAAGGCAGTCACGCGAATCTCGCGGTCGATGTCGCCGGTAGTGATGACGCTGTTCCCAACCGATACCGCGACCCGGTCGATGATCTCGGCTCGGGCCAGCGAGGAGATCGCTAACAGGCAGACGATCATGGGGCCAGGCCTTCGGGTCTGCCGCCGGGCTTTCCGGTCTGCGAACCCGTCCCGGGCCGCCCGGCGCTCCCGGGTCTCGGCGTGCGCGCAACGCCGGGCCGAAGCCCGGCGGCAGCCTGAAAGGCTGACCCCACCGATGGTGCCTTGCCGCATCAAAATGTCTGCCCTATCGAAAAGAAGAACTGAAAATGGTTGACGCTCTGCTGCACGCATTGGCTGGCATAAGCCGAAGTCGGCGCACAGGGACTAACGCCCGCGTTGACCAGGTCCTGCTCACTTCCCTGAAAACCGAAGAACTTCGGCGGATTGATGCTATACGCGAGGTCCAACCGCACCGGCCCGATTGGAGTCCGGTAGCGCAACCCGAAACCGACGGCATGCACCATATAGTCGAAATCCTGGAGATTGTGCTGATCCACGCGAAACGAAAAATTGCCTACGCTGGAAAACACGTTGCCGAAATCGTGAAACAGCACGCCTCCCACATTGTCGCCGATCAAGGGAAAGCGCAGTTCGGTCTGGTTAAAGAACAGGGCGCCGCCACCCAGCGGGAACCCGGTTTCCGTGTCGCGCGGGCCGGCCTGAAAATCCGGGAACCCGCGATCGGAGTTGGCGCCGCCGGCAAAAAACCGCTCTGGCAAAGGAATAGCGTCGAGAGCGTTTCCCTGGTAGTGAAAAGGGTAGATGTCGCCGAATTCGGTGCTTCGCGCCAAAACCAACTTCTTGCCCAGGGGATGGTAGGTGGAATTGCGCGCCAGGAACCGCATAAAGTCTACGTCCCCACCGAGGAAGTGTTCGGCCAGGCCGATATCCAAGGTATTGTAGATACCCCGGTGCGGATCGAGCGGATCGTCACGGCGATCTTGAATCAGGTTGCCCGAAATCAGGCCCAGGAGTACGGGTTGCGACAGCAAGGGAATCAATAGCGGGTCGATTTTTAGTGTCGCTTCATCCACGCTCACTCGGCGGTAGGTGTAGCGGTACAACAGAGTAGTGGCTTTCGAAAGGCGCTCGGAAAGTTGCGTCGAGACTTCTTCCCGTCTGTAGGTGAAGGTGCGAACATCGCGCGAATCCTCCCACAACGCGGTAAACGAAAGATTCAACTTGTCGTTGTTTCGGAAACGCGGCCAGGAATAGTTGAGCAGCGCCTGCTGTTCCAGTGTGGATACGCGTGTCCGCAGGCTCAGGCTATGGGCGAGACCCCAAATGTCATTGCGCGAGATGTCGAAAGAAACGCGCGGAGCAAAACCGGTCGCCCCGGCCGGAGCATCCAGGCACGTCTGGCATCCTCCGATTCGCGCCAACTCCGCGCCGAGTCCGACCGCCGCCGAGTAACGGTGCGCTTCATCGAACTGGTACAGAACATATTTCGACGGCGTATCGCCGTCGGGATCCTGAATGGCGGCATCGATGCGCTCGAACACGCCCAGGTCATAGAGGCGGCGCTGTGTATCGGCAATTGCCGTTGGCGACAGCGGACCGCCGGGATTCATGCGCAATGCGCGGAACACCAGCCCCGGCCGCGTGGTTTGGAGTCCTCCCACCAGCACCTGGCGGATGGTTTGCTGCGGCCCTTCATCGATCACGAATCGCAGGTTAACGCGATGCGGTTGTTCGGCCGGACTGGAGCTCCACTCAAACGTCACTTGCGGAAATCCATCCCGGAAATAGCGGGCCAGAATGGTGTCGCGATCCACGGCAACGTTGAATTCGCTGAAGGGCTGTCCCGCGGTAGAACTGAGAGTCGCCAGGATCGCGGCTTTATCCAATTTTTGGATACCTTCCACCGTAAGGTCATTGACGAAGTACTGCGGCCCCTCGTCAATCTGGATAAAAACTCCGAGCTGGTACTTGCGTCCCCGAT
>Ga0335077_10003915_pt1 | contig 18094 bp, 21 predicted proteins | sample Lox_Sample_31_FD_207151 | JGI IMG/M metagenome (GOLD analysis project Ga0335077, IMG submission 207151) | Soil microbial communities from Loxahatchee National Wildlife Refuge, Florida, United States - Lox_Sample_3.1 | ecosystem: Environmental > Terrestrial > Soil > Wetlands | place: USA... | reverse complement strand
GCAGGCCGCGGCGGAACAGGCAGCGCCGGGTGCGACCGTCTGGGTGCACGACTACCAGCTCCAGCTGGTGCCGCGGATGCTGCGCGAGCAGCGCGACGACGTCCGGATCGGCTTCTTCAACCACATCCCGTTCCCCGGCTACGAGATCTTCGCTCAGCTGCCGTGGCGGCGGCAGGTGGTGGAGGGCCTGCTCGGCGCCGACCTGCTGGGCTTCCAGCGCCGGGCCGACGCCACCAATTTCCTGCGCGCCTGCCGCCGGGCCGTCGGCCTGACCACCCGGGGGTCGACCGTGCGGGTCCGCGCGCCGACCGGCTCGCGAGAGATCCAGGCGGCCGCGTTCCCGATCTCGGTCGACGCGAAGGGGCTGGCCGAGATCGCCCGGCGGGACGACGTCAGGAAACGGTCCGCGCAGATCCGCGAGGCGCTGGGCGAGCCGGGCCTGGTGCTGCTGGGCGTGGACCGGCTCGACTACACCAAGGGCATCCGGCACCGGCTGCGCGCCTACGGCGAGCTGGTGGCCGCCGGGCGGCTCGGGCCGCGGCCGGTGCTGATCCAGGTGGCCAGCCCGAGCCGGGAACGGGTCGAGGCCTACCAGACGCTGCGCGACGAGGTCGAGGTGATGGTGGGCCGGATCAACGGCGAGCACGGCGAGGTGGGCTACGCCCCGGTGCACTACCTGCACCAGTCCTACCCGCGCGAGGAGATGGCCGCGCTGTACCTGGCCGGGGACGTGATGCTGGTCACGCCGCTGCGGGACGGCATGAACCTGGTGGCCAAGGAGTACGTGGCGTGCCGGAACGACGAGAACGGCACGCTGGTGCTGAGCGAGTTCACCGGCGCGGCCGACGAGCTGGCCGGGGCGTTCGGAGTCAACCCGCACGACATCGAGGGCCTGAAGGACGCGATCGTGCGCGCGGCGAACACCGGCCCGGCCGAGGCCAGGCGCCGGATGCGCGCGATGCGCAAGCGCGTCCGCGAACACGACGTGGCCCGCTGGGCGGCTGGCTTCCTGGACGCGCTGAGCGGGACGGCCGGCGCGGATCAGCCGGCCTGGGAGCCCGAAGGTCACTGACCTCGCCCGGACACGGCCGCGATCAGGCGGCCCGGCCGATCATCCGGTTCAGGGCGCGCCGGGCGGTGTCGGCCCAGCTGGTCCGTTGCGGTGGCGCCGTCGCGGGAGCCGGAGCCGGGGCCGGGTCCGGGTCCGGGTCCGGATCCTGGGCCGCCGGGACGGCGGGCTTCCCGGGCCGCTGCGCGTGGTCCTCGCGGATGTGCAGGTCGAGGAGCGACTGAGCGGGGTACCTGAGCCCGCAGAGCGAGCAGGTGTAGCTGGACATGTCATCCTCCTAGTTCGCCGAGCGTTACCTGGACGTCCTGGTCCTGGCCGGCCCGGCTGATCGTCACGGTGACCTGGTCGCCCGGCTTGGCGGCGGCCAGCGCCTGGGTAAGCGCGGTGGTGTCGGGGGTCTGCACCCCGCCGACCGACTTGATGACGTCGCCGGGGCGAAGTCCGGCCCGTTCGGCCCCGCCACCACTGGTGACGGCGACCACGCCCACTCCGCCCGTGGAGCCGTCCGCCCCGAGGACGGTCGCGACCTCGGCGCCCAGCGCGGCCCGGTGCGAGTTGGTGACGTGCCCGGTGTCGATGATCTGGGTGGCGATGTCGCGGGCCAGGTTGGACGGGATGGCGAAGCCGATGCCCTGCGCCTGGCCGCCGCCCTGCGGGCTGCCCGCGGCCAGCGTCGGGATGCCGACCACCTGGCCCGAGGTGCTGACCAGCGCGCCGCCGCTGTTACCCGGGTTGATCGGGGCGCTGGTCTGGATCGCGCCGGGCAGCGTGGCCGCGGGCGAGCCGTCCGCGGACGGCTCGGTGACCGCGCGGTCGGTCGCGGAGATGATCCCCTGGGTGACGCTGCCGGACAGGCCGAGCGGGTTACCGATGGCCAGCACCACGTCCCCGGCCTGCACAGTGTCCGAGTCACCGAACGTGGCGGGCTGCAGTCCGGCGGGGTTGTCGGCGCGGATCACCGCGAGGTCGTCGGGCGGGTAGCTGCCGACCAGCCGCGCGGAACGCGGCGCGGTGTCCCCGGCCACCTGGACCTGGAAGTTCGTGGCGTTCCCCGCGACGTGAGCGTTCGTGACGATGTTCCCCGACCGGTCGAGCAGCACCCCGGAACCGAGCCCGTTCCCGGTCCTGATCAGCACCACCGAGGGCAGCACCTGGCGGACCACGCTCGCGTAGCTGGCCGGGCCCGGGGTGGCGGGCCCGGGCATGGCGGTGGCCGCGGCCGCGGTCGCGGTCCCCGACGCGCTCGAATCGGCCGCGGCCGCGCCGATCGCGACGCCGCTGCCTCCGATCACCAGCGCCGCCACCGTGGCCAGGCCCGCGCGGCGCACCCGCTGTGCCGTTCCCATCGCCTTGTTACCTCCGTCTGTCCGTGAGGGTTCCAGTCAAGCCGGGCGCTGCGCAGTCGCGGTGACGTGGCGATGGGGATGGTGTGGAGGAAGGGTGAGGCTACGCCGAAGGCAGGCTGAGCGTCATCTGAGTGCCGTGACCGAGCTCGCTGGCGGCGGTCAGCCGGCCGCCGTGGGCCTGGGCCAGTTCGGCGGCCACCGTCAGGCCGATGCCGCTGCCGGAGATCTGGGCGGCCTGCTGGCCCCGGAAGAACCGGTCGAAGATGCGGGGCAGGTCGTCGTCGGGGATACCGGCGCCGGTGTCGGCGACCCGGAGCACCGCCTCGGTGTCGTTGCTCCTGGTGCTGATCGTGACGCGGCCGCCGGCCGGGGTGAACTTCAGCGCGTTGGTGAGCAGGTTGGTGATCACCTGGTGCAGCCAGTGCGGGTCGGCCAGCACCGGGCTCGCGGACAGCTCCCGGTCCAGCGTGATGCCGGCCGCCTCGAACCTGCGGGCCAGGCTGTCGGCCGCCGTCGCGGCGAGCTCGGCCAGGTCGGTCGGGGTCCGGGCCAGGTTGAGGGCGGCGGCATCGGCGGCGGCCAGCGTCTGCAGGTCCCCCACCATGCGCGCCAGCCGCAGCACCTCGTCGCGGAGCGAGCCGAGCTCGGCCGGGGTGGGTTCGGCCACGCCGTCGAGCAGCGCCTCGTGGCCCGCCTGCAGGATCGCGATGGGGGTGCGGAGCTCGTGGGCGACGTCGGCGACCAGGTTGCGGCGGATCTGCTCCTGCCGGTCCAGGGTGCCGGCCATCTGGTCGAAGGCGGCCGCCAGCTCGCGCAGCTCGCCAGCCGCGTGGATCTCGCCGACCCGGGCGGTGCGGTCCCCCGCCGCCATGGACCTGGTCGCCGCGATCAGCCGGGTGACCGGGCGGGTGATCCGCCGGGCCACAGCGAGCCCGGTGAGCAGGGCGAGCAGGGCCGCCAGGCCGGCCGCGCCGGCGATGGCACGCAGCAGCGCGGTCTTCAGGCTGCGGTCGGCGGCGTTGAGCCCCGAGCCGGTGGACCGCACCAGCGCGGTGCCCACCTGCTGGCCGCGGACGTCGATCGGGACGATCGACTGCGCGCCATCCTTGAGGCCGAAGCCGGACGAGGACGCGACGACCTGCCCGGCCTGGTCGCGGATCTGCACGGCCGTGCCGGTGCGGGTGGCTTGGTCGAAGACGGGCGTGAGATCGGCCGCGGACCAGGTGTTGTCGTTCCGGTCCCACACCACCCCGGCCCCGGCCGCGATGGCGCGGGCCAGCTCGCCGCGCTGCTGGCTGGCCAGGTTGGAGACGTCCGCCGAGGCGAACGCCGCGGTGAGCCCGGCGAGCAGCGCGATCGCGGCCAGCGCCACGCCCAGGAAGGCCAGCGCCAGCCGGAGGCCGAGCGTTCCACCCCGGGGGGTGGCCTCGGACGCCTGCCCCGACGCGGGATCAGTCATCGCGGGCGAGGCCGAGCCGGTAGCCGCCGCCGAGTACGGTCTGGACGATCCGGGGATTGCCCGGGTCCTCCTCGACCTTGCGCCGCAGGTTCTTCACGTGCGAGTCGACGGTACGCTCGTAGCCTTCGAACTCGTACCCGCGCACCCGGTTGATCAGCTCGAACCGTGAGTACACCCGGCCGGGGACGGTGGCCAGCGCGGTGAGCACGCCCCACTCGGTGGGGGTCAGCGCGACGGCCGCGCCGCGCACCATGGCCTGCCGCTGCGGCTCGTCGATGACCAGTTCGCCCTCGCCGTAGCTGGCCACCCCCTGGGCGGCGGCCGACCCGCCGCGGCGCAGGATCGCCTGGACCCGCAGGACCAGTTCGCGTGGGCTGAACGGCTTCGTCACGTAATCGTCGGCACCAAGCTCGAGCCCGCGGATCCGGTCTTCCTCCGCGGTCTTGGCCGTCAGCATCAAGATCGGCGTGCCGGACGTGGATCCGGTCCCCCTGAGCTCACGCGCCACCGTCTCGCCCGGCACGTCCGGCAGCCCGAGGTCGAGGATCACCAGGTCAGGAACGGAGGCCAGGGCCATTGTAATGGCTTCCGCCCCCGAGTCGGTGGACAGCACGGTGAACCCGGCGCGCTCCAGGTAAGACCGGACCAGGTCGCGCAGCTTGCGCTCATCCTCGACCACCAGCACCGTCGCCGCCATCGCCGCTCATCCCGCCTTCCACCTCGTCACCTGACGCGCCTGGACGTTCCCATCATCCTCAGATAGGAACCGGCGGCCGCCTCCACACCATCACCATGGCAGCTTCACTGCGCCCGCATGAACACCGGGTGCACTGATCATGACCGCACCAGCAGCTGGAGGGCGACGCGGATGACCGGAAGCGACCTGCTCGTGCTGGCCCCGTGGATCGTCTTCATCGCCGGGCTGGCCGTCATCTGCGTGCTCCTGCTGCGTTCCCGCAGCTAACCGCCAAGACCCCCAGGAAGCGAGATGTCGCGAGAACAACGCACAGGCCAGGCCGCAATGACCGGCGGACAGAGCGCCGGAACCCCCGGCTCGCGCTGGCGAGCGCTGCTCGAGGCCCGCTGGCAGGCCCAGGTGCAGGAGGTCACCGAGCTGTCGCTGGCCTACCACGTCGCGGCCGCGGCCGTCTCCGATGACATCGGAGACGGCCGCGGCCAGCCGGAGGTATCCGCGCTGCTGCGCCAGGTGACCGCGGCCCGGCGGAAGCTGGCGGACGTAGAGGAGGCCCTCGGCCGGCTGGCGGCGGGCACCTTCGGCTCCTGCGAGCAGTGCGGATCCGCGATCCCGGCCGGCCTGCTGACCGCGGCCCCCGAGACCAGGTACTGCCCGCGCTGTGACGCCCTGTCCCCGGAACCGCCGTCCCCCGAAGCAGGGCCGGGTGAGACCGCCGGAGTCAGGTGGCTGGCTGGACGTGCCACCCGATGACGACGGTACCCCTGTGGGCGTGGGGCGCGACCCTCGCCGCCCTCGCCGTGCTCATCGTCGTCGACCTCGTCCTCACCAGAGGGCCGGAAAACGGACTGCGCGCCGCGGCGGTGGAGAGCGCGCTGTGGCTCGCCGCCGCGCTGGCGTTCGGCGGGGTGCTGTGGCTGTGGCGCGGCCCGGCCATCGGCAGTCAGTACCTGGCCGGTTACCTGCTCGAGCGGGCCCTCAGCGTGGACAACGTCTTCGTGTTCGTCCTGCTGTTCGTCTCGCTGCGGGTGCCGGCCGAGCTGCAGCGGCGGATCCTGTTCCTCGGCGTGGTCGGCGCGCTGGTGCTCCGCGGTGTCTTCATCGCCGCGGGCGGCGCGCTCATCCAGCATGTCAGCTGGATCTTCTACCTGTTCGGCGCGACGGTGCTGGTGGCCGGGGTACGCATGTTCCGGTCCGGCGAGGGCGGTTCGGGGAACAACCTGGCCGTGCGCGGCCTGAACCGGGTGCTGCCGGTCACCGAGCACTACGACGGCAGCCGGCTCATCACCCGGGCGGGCGGCCGGGCCGCGGCCACGCCCCTGCTCGTGGCGCTGGTGGCCATCGCGGTCACCGACGTGGTGTTCGCGCTCGACTCGATCCCGGCGGTGTTCGGCGTCACCAGGGACCTGTTCGTGGTGTTCACGTCCAACGCCTTCGCCGTCCTCGGCCTGCGGGCGCTGTACTTCCTGCTGGCGGGTTCGGCGGACCGGTTCGTCTACCTCAAGCCGGGCATCGCGCTGCTGCTGGTGTTCATCGGGGTGAAGATGCTGCTGTACGACGTGGTGCACATGCCGGTCTGGGTCAGCCTGGTGGTGATCGCGGCGGTCGCGGGCGGCGCGATAGGGGCCAGCGTGTGGCGTGACCGGCGGGTGCGCCGCCTGCGCGAGCAGCACCGGCACGAGGAGCACCGGCACGAGGAGCACCGGCAGCAGCGCGATGGCCGGCTTCCGGCGGCTGAGCCGCGCGGACCGGTGCGCACGTGAACGCACTGGCCAGCCTCCAGGTCGACGCGCTGCTCTCGTACGCGATCGCGATCGTCATCCCGGCACTGGACGCGATCCTCCCGGTGCTGCCCAGCGAGACGGCCATCATCACGCTCGGCGTGGCCACCGCGGGCAGCGCCGATCCCCGCGTCGGGCTGCTGGTGGCCTGCTCCGCGGCCGGCGCGTTCCTCGGCGACAACCTCTGCTATCTGCTCGGCCGCCGGTTCGGGCCGCAAATCGAGCGCCGGTTCTTCCGGAGCGAGAAGGGCGCCAGGCGGCTGGCCTGGGCCGAGCGCTCGCTGGAACGGTACGGGATGCCGCTCATCGTGGCCTGCCGGTTCATCCCGGGCGGGCGGACAGCGGTCACGCTGTGCTGCGGCATCGTGCGGTACCAGCAGCGCCGCTTCGTCATCGCGACCGCGATCGCGGGGGTGATCTGGGCGTCCTACTCGTTCTTCATCGGCCGGCTGGGCGGCAAGGCCTTCGAGGACAAGCCGTGGGCCGGGCTGCTGCTCGCGCTGGGGGTCGCCGTCGGGATCAGCATGCTGGTCGAGCTGGCCCGGCGGATCAGGTCCGGGCGAGCCCAGCGCCGGGCCGCGGTCAGCAAAGCCGTGGCACCAGGGCGCGAGGGGACGGGCGTCAAGGGGTGACGCCGGACAGGTTCAGGCCGATGACGCCGGCCAGGACCAGCCCGATCGAGACCAGCTTGAGGGTGGACACCGTGTCGCCCAGGAAGGCCATCCCGACTACCGCGGTGCCCGCGGCGCCGATCCCGGTCCAGACGGCGTAGGCGGCCCCCACCTCGAGGTGGCGCAGCGCCATGGTCAGCAGCGCGAAGCTCAGGAGCGCGCACACCGCGAACACGACCGTCGGCCAGAGCCGGGTCATCCCGTGACTCATCTTCAGCGCAACCGCGAAGCCGGTCTCGAACAGGCCGGCGGCGAGAATCGTCAGCCATGCCATCGTGTCGCCTCCCTTGTCATGACCCTTTTTATGCGGCCGACAAGGAATCGCGATGTGCCGGCGATGGAGCCCGGATGGAGGCTGGTCAGCTGGTCAGGCAGCCGGCCAGGAAGACCAGCGAGGGGGGTTCCTGCGCAGTGAAGAACGAGCCGTCGTGGCAGCCGGGCCCGACGGCGACTACGGCTCCGGGCGGCAGCGCCCGGGCGAGGGCCCGGACACCGGGGTAGAACGGATCGCTGCGGCCCGCCGCGATCCGCACCGGGCGGCGGCCGAACGCCGCGGCGTGCGTGACCACGTCGCCGGCCGCGAACGCCGCGGCCGAGGCGTAGGCGCTGGGGTTGGCCTGCCTGGCCTGCGGGTAGCTGGTCCAGACGGCCGGGCTGATCGCGGCCACCGCGGCGAACAGGTCCGGGTACTTCTCGGCCAGCAGCAGCGCCCCGTAGCCGCCCATCGAGATGCCCATCACGGCGGTCCGCCGCGGCCGGCGGCCGAGGCCGAGGCGCTGGCAGCGCGGGATGAGCTCACCGGTCACCATCGCCATCGGGTCGTCCCCGGGGTGCGGGTTCCAGTAACCGTCGCCGCCGTCCACGGTGACCATCGCCATCGGGGCCAGCGGCCGGCCGCCGGGCTTCAGCGCCAGCGCCTGCGCGGGCGACATCCCGGCCAGGGCGTCGGCGTGGCTGCCCCCGTAGCCGTGCAGCATGACCACCAGCGGCAGCTCGTCGCCGCGGCGGTGGCCGGGGCTTTGCGGTATGAAGCGCCGCCGCGCTGAAGCATACCCCCAGTACCCTCAGGCCGGGGCAGGAATCGCTTATCAGGCAAACCCGCGTTCGCCAGCATGGTTCACGCTGGGCTGACGCGCCGGCAGCAACCTGCGAAAACGCTTTCCGATTGTGCCATGCGGCACAAATTGTTACCGTCTAGTAAGGCTCAGCCGGCCGGGGAATGCGGAAATTCGGCCGCCCCTCGCTCACCTGCGATCACGGCTTTACTCCCAAATCGCATGAGCGCCACTAACCAGGTTGAACTCGTTGTGGATGGGATCACCAGGGTCTGAGCTTTGAGTCCCTGGTGCGGGGTACTTCCGCGCGGGGGAGAAGGAGGTGCCGGGCGGTGACGTCCAGGTAGCGGTAGTCCGGAGCTTGGCACGCACGCGCCGCCGGGGCGACAATGCCGGGATGGCTGGTGATGACAGCGGGGACCGGTTGCTGCGGCGGCTGGCCTTTATGTCCGTTCTGGACGGGATCCGGCCCTCGGGGATACCCGGATGGGTGTCCCCGGTCGCCCCGGCTGTTACCCAGGCCGCCGTCGGGGCCGGGCACTGGGCCGCCGGGCGCCGGCAGCGGGCCCTGGCCGCGTGGGTAAGCGCGGCTGGCTTCGGGCTGGTGACGTGGGGCCTTGGCACCGAATCGCCGACCCGGGCCGAGGCGCAAGAGTACATCGAGCAGCAAAGGACCTGATGCGCAGGCGTGGCCTGCAGGTGCCGGCCACCGCCGCCCGGACGGAAACATCCGCGGCCAGCAGGCGATGGCAGAACGCCCTGGGCGTCCTCGGGCCCTCGATGCAGATGGTCTTCGGCGTGCGGTCGGGCCTGCGCAACCCGCGGCGGCTGACGGTGGGCGCGATCGCCGGCGAGACCTGGAACGAGGTGTTGGTTGCCCTGCGGGCGGCCCGGGCCGTGCAGCGGCGCAGGCCGAGGATCGCCGCCGGGTCAGCCCTGGTCGTAGCCGGATCAGTAGCCCGGCTGCGGGCAGCCGCGGCCGAACCGCTCCGGTAACAGCAGGCCGCAGCGGGCACTGGTTACGTCCCACGAGAGGCTGGCCGCCGGGCACGGGATCTCCACACGATCTCCATGCCGGTGGCCTAGCCTGGCCACGGCGGTCGCGGCCGGCCTGGTGATCACGCTGCTGATCAGGCGCAAGGCCAGGACGCTGACCCGGCAGGCCGAGGCGCGAGCGAAAGCAGAGGCGGAAGCAGCGGATGAGCACGGTGGCGCTACGGCGCCGGCGGCGGCGCGGCCGGCGCCGCCGCGCCGTGGAATTCGATGCTGATGACGGGGTGCAGCTCGATCGCATTCGGCGCCACCCCGTCCTGGCCATGGGCGAAATCGAAAAAGCCGAGACCCTGCAGGGTCACCGACTCCGCCACCCGGGTGAGCGCTGGGGCCATGGCGGCCATGGAGAATTCCGCGGCAGCCGGCGCGGCAGGTGCAGCGGCCTCGTGGAGGCCGAATTGTTCGTCGAACGCCTGCCGGGCGGCGGTTATCTGCGCGACGAAGAAACTGCCCGCAGCCAGATCGGCCGGATCCGGGATCTCCGCGATCATAGTATTGCCCTGATCATCGGCTATGACCAGGTGATAGTCACCGTCGGATTCACGTTTGTAGCCGGTCAGAGTGGCGCTCAGCTCCCACACGGTCTCTTCCGTGCCCGGGGAACGCCCGTCCTTCGGAAGAACGGCGGGCACGGCGAGTGCGCGCATGGCAGCAATGGTCGTCGTGACCGGGGCCTGCCCGACCAGGTTCCCGGCCTGCGGGTCCGCGCCGGTCTTTACCGACCACCTCTGATGCACGGCCGCCGTGAGCGCTTCGGCGCCGCCTGCCATCTGCAGAGCGGCCTTCTTCGCCGTCGCGAGATACTCGTTGATCGGGTCAGTCGCCATCATCGCCCCCTCGGCTCGCGGTACGCCCAGTATCCCGCATCCGGCGCCGATGTCGAGAGCCTTCGCCGCGGTAAGCGCCAGCGACCTGCAGCCCTGGTCAGGTGCCTGGCGCGGCGGCCCGCAAAGTCGCTTCGACGGTGCCCCAGGGCACGCCCGGCGGCAGGAGGATCGTGACGATATCGGCGGCGCGATCCCACGGCTCGAGCTGCTCCCGGACCCGCTCGGGGGTGCCGTAGGCGGCGAGCTGATCGAGGACGACCCGGGCTTCGGCGGGGATGGTGCCGCGTCGCGGGCTGGGCCGCGGGTTCGCGGCGATGACCGCGCCGACCTCGGCGGCATAGCCCTGGCCGGCCATGGACTTGGCGTAGACATCGCCCATGGCGCTCAGGTACCAGGCGGTGCAGGCCGCAGCGATCTCCCGCGCCGTGCCGGGGTCTTTGTCGGCGACGGTGATGGGCCCGGTCGCCACGGTGAGGGCACGAGCGCGCGGCGCGGCGGTTTCCCGCTGGCGGCTGAGCCGGGCGGCCCAGCTGGCAAGGTGGTCACGGGCCACCAGCGCGGGGATCCAGCCGTCACCGAGTTCGGCGGCCACGTTCATCGTGTGCTGGCCCAGCGCGGCGATCCAGATCGGCAACTCGGGAACAGGCGGCTGGCCCAGGCGCAGCGCACGCGCCGCCGGGGCGTGGCGGAGCTGGGCGGGCAGGCCGCCGAGGAGCGCACGGACCTTGGTCACGACATCACGCAGCTTGCCGGCCGGATGCTCGAACGGCATGTCATGGAAACCCTCGGCCAGGGCGCGGGTGCTGACTCCCAGGCCGAGCACGAAACGTCCCGCGCAGACCTGGTGGAGGGTGGCGGCGGTCATCGCCAGCGTCGCCGGGGTGCGCCCCCAGACCGACAGGACGCCGGAGGCGACCTGGATCCTGGCGGTGCGCAGCCCGATCTCGGTCAGCACCGGGGTCGAGTCAAGGCCCCAGGCCTCGGGCACGGAGAAGGTCTCGTACCCCAGCTCGTCGGCGAGCACGGCGGCCCGGACGATGACATCCCGCCGGGTCTCCATCGGCGTGAGCGCCACGCCACGCCGGGACGAGCTCATGATGCCGCCGCCGTCCCGGCGGCCTGGACCGCCGGCGCCTGCTTCGGGTGCGGCACGGTCAGCCACAGCGTGGCGGCCACGGCGAGCACGTCACCGTCGGGCCCGAGCAGCGCCGACCCGGCGGTGAACTTGCGGCCGTCACGCGCTTGCGGCCACGCGATCACCCGGCACCGGTCGCCGGCACCGGGCCGCGCCGCCAGCCTGACCGTCATCCGGCCGAGCAGGATGGCGGTATCCCAGCCGGCGTCGCCGGCGCCCAGGCCGGCCGCCTCCGCGGCGGCGATCCCGCTGGGACAGTCGAGTGCCGCCCAGACCACCTCGGGCCGTACCTTCCCGCCGACGTCGGCGACCGAGGGATCCGGTGTCCACGGTGCCGCCCACAACCCCAGGCCGGCCACTGGGCCGGGAAAGATCCGCAGCCCATCGCCTGGCGGGCGGTTCATCCCGCAGACGAAACAGTCGGGGAAGACCGGGTCCTGGAAGTACCGGGCGCGACCGGCCGCCGCGCGGGCCTGCGCCGGCGACACCGTGACCGCTAGCTCCAGTGCCTGGCCGCCCGGCGCGGGCACAGCCGCGCCGATCAGCGTGCGGTCACGGAAGACGCGGACCTGACCCTCGTCGTGTTGCTCGACGGCCATCGGAGTGTCCAGCGGCGGTGGCCGGCGCAGCGTGACCGTGGCCGGGCCGTCCACGTACGCCGCGATGCGACCGCAGACGTAGCCGCCGTTGCCGGTGCCCGCAGGGCCGCAGAAGCGGGACGGGATGGTCAGCGCGTTTGACATATCTTGACGCTATGGTCACGCGATCGGGGCGGCAATCGGGTCAACTACGGGCCGATCCGCGCTTCTTACCGGGTCGTGGCGCTCCTGCCGGTGCCCGCGTCGGGGGAATTACCTACGCGCTCACGAGCGCGGCTGGTGCCGGGTGACCCACGCCGCGATCTGGGCCCGTGAGCGCACCTGCAGCTTGCGCCGGATGTTCTCCACGTGCGCCTCGGCGGTCCGCGGCGCGACGGACAGGCGCCGGGCGATGGCCTGATTGGTCAGCCCCTCGGCGACTAGTTCGGCCACCTGGAGCTCGCGATCGGTGAGCCGGGGCCCCGAGCCCGCTCGTTCGGCCAGAAAGTCGATCACCGTCTCCGCTATGACCGGCCACTCGCCGTGATAGAAGAGGTGGCTGGAACCGGGCAGCGGGATCAGCGTCGCCCCGGGGATGAGCGCGGCGACCTCCCGGCCCAGCTCGAACCGGGTGCCGCGGTCCGCCTCGCGGTGCAGGACCGCCGTTCGCGCCCGGATCTGCGGGAGCAGGTCCCTGACGTCGGTCTGGTAGTAGACCTCAAGGAGCCTGGCGGCGACCGCGGCCGATGCGCTGGCCCGCTGGAACTTGGTGAAGCCCGCCAGGTCCTCGGCGGTAGGGTCGGTGACGAAGGTGCCGGCGAGCGCCTTCAGTCCCAGGCCCCAGTGCGCCCGCACCAGCGCCACGATTGACTTCCTGACCTCGGCGGGCGCCAGGTCGTTTCCGCTGGCGCACATCCCGTACAGCACGAGCGCCTCGACCCGGTCCGGGTGCCTGGCGGCTATTGCGCCGGCCAGCTGACCTCCCTGCGACGCCCCGAACAGGCGGAGGCGGCCGGCGCCCACCGCGTCGGCCACCGCCAGCGCGGCCGCCACCTGCCCGTCGAAGGAGAGGTCGATCCCGCTCCGGTCGGACAGGCCACAGCCGGGCTTGTCGTAGCGGATCACGGTGAACCGCTCGGCCAGGCGCTCGACAAAGGCGCCGAAGGACAGCAGTTCCAGCTGCGCGCGCAGATCGGTGATCCAGCCCGAGTCGAGCAGCAGCGCCGGGCCGGCGCCGGATGTCGAGTAGGCGACGCGGCCGGCCGACGTGCTGCAGTACCTGATCCTCGGCATCACCCGTCCAGGCTGGCACCCGTGGCGAGCGCAGTAAAGGAACTGCCTGACGCCGGCGGCGGTTACCTGACGCGGGTACCGTGCCGGGGAATGGCAGCGGGCTGCTTCAAGGCGGCGGGATGTCTAGCCGACCTCGGTAATCACCTGGTACAGCCACGGCGAGCTGGGAAACTCCTCCCAGCCCGGCTGGGTGACGACGCGCCGGAACTCATCGGTGCTGTGCGCGGTGCGGAAGTGCGCCTCGGACTCCCAGTTCGCGACGTTCACCCACCGGTACTGAGCGTCGGCGGAGACGGCCTGGTGCAGCCGCAGCGAGATGAACCCCGGCTGGGCTGTGAAGTACTTGGCTGTCTTGGCCCACAGCTCGTGGAATGCTTCGTCCCGGCCAGGGCTGACCGTGAAGCTGTTCATCAGCGTCACCGGCCCGGTGAGGGCGTGATCGGACGCCGGTGCCACGCGGTCTTCTGCGGCGATGTGATCCGATGCCATCGGTGCTCCCTTCGTTTATTGCACTAATGTGCAGTTATTGCATAAGTGTATAGTATGCCGTGCGGGAGATGTCAAGTGCAGGCGAAGGGACCAGCGTGTCCGCGACCGAACCGCAGACGGGTCATCGGCCAGGCCGATCACGGCGGCGACGCCCTCGACCGGGTAAGCGCGATGATCCGTGCCCTGACCAGCGTGTCGTCCCAGACGATGCGCCACGGCCTTGCCCGGGTCAGGCCCGGCCAGGGGAAGGTCAGGACCTGTCCTTCAGGTGATAAGCCGAATCCCTGCCAGCTCGGCAGACAGTCAGTACCGGGGCGGCCAGCGCGGCCGAACGGGTCCAGATGCCTGCAAAGGGAACGATGTGTCGCATACACCACGGGCGGTCGCGGGCGGGCGGTGGCTGCCCGCCGCGGCATTACGGCTTGCGGCCCATCCCGGCATAGCAGCCGATCATGTACTCCGACCCCGATGCGCGCCACTCCGGCAGCGGGACGACGCCAGGAACTCGCTAGGCCTCGCGGCTAACGTCGGCCAGGAAGCGAGCGCTGCGGGCAGGTGTAAGTGCCTGGCCGCTCAGTTGACCGAAGCGGCCCCTTCCAGGCCCACGTATCCCTCGAACCAGTCGGGCAGGACGTCGTCGTATTTCGACCACCAGCCCGTGCTGTTGGCCTGCCGGGCAAGTGACAGCATCCTGGTCCGTACCTGCTCGTCGGTTACCCCGTAGAGGGCGAGCAGGTCGGTGACATCCCGGTCCTTAAAACCGACCCGGCCATTCTCCATCCGGCTGATCTTGGAGCGGGTCGCCCGGATCTCATATCCCGCCTGGTCCGGCGACACCCCGGCGGACTCACGAAGGCGGCGCAGCTGGCTCCCGACCAATATGCGCAGCGCCGTCGGGCCCGGTGGCTCATCATCGCGGCCGACCAGCGGACCGTCACCTGGCGGAACCATGCTCATCCCAGCTCCCGGACCCGGCGCGTCAGCGCCCAGCACCTTCCCAGCCGGGACACCCATGGTATCCGCCACGAAGGCGTTAGCACACGGCCAAATTAGCCATCCCTCCTGCGGCCTGCAAGCCGGAGACGATATCCGGGGCTACGCTGGCGGCGGCGGGCCGATGCCGCGGCCGGTGCCCGCGCTGGCCAAGGCGCGGCCGGCCCGAAGCCACCGTGGCGGCTTCGGGTGATAACACGACGCTGCCCGGGTACAAGTCATCGAATTCGCCGTTTTTCACACCGGTCAAGAACGCCGCCACCTCAGCGCGCGTGTAGACCAGTGCCGGGCCGGCCGCGTCACGGGAGTTGCGGACGGCGATCGCCCCGTCGGGCAGCCCGGTAGGTGTTCGCACTGGTCACAGCACCAGACGCCAGGCCATAGCGGCTGGTCAGGGACAGGGCATCGGCCGGCGCTCGGGTCTGCTGCCGTTCACAGCGGATTCACGCGTGATCCGCGCGGCCGGCTAAGGTCAGGCGGCCATAGTCTGCGGGCATGACGGCAGTCGCGCAGACTCCGGAGGTTGCTGGGCCAGCGGCCAGGACCTGGTGGGATGTCGCCGAGGTGTGCCTGGCCATTGCCGCCTTCGCGGTCCTGTGCGTCCTGGTGCTCAGGGCTGCGCCGTACCTTCCCGAGCCAGACGATTACGCCTATCGTGCCTCGATCGTGGCGATGACCGACGGGCACTTCTTTACCCTGTCGGGAGCGCAGGCGCGGCCTGCTGCACAAGACCCGACGGTGTCATCGCCGTGGACGCGCGCATCCGGGTGACCAGCGAGCACCTCGCCGACCCGTTCCTGCGCCGCCTCCCCCAGTGACCGCTGGCAGGCCAGCGGGTTCAGGTCAGAGCCCACCCGCGTGACAGGTTGAGGTGTGCGGGTAACCCGGTCCGTTTGGGATCATTGAGCCTTTCCGGGCCGACCGGGGCGGGCTTTCCTGTGCCGGTCCGGCCGGAGCCCGGCCAGGCGGGCGGGGGCGGCGAGACCCGGGCCGTGCCCCGGAGGGCATCGCTCAATACGGATAAGGTACCTGCCGTGACGGCGTGGCTGCGGCTGACCCTGCTGGGGACCGGGGCAATGAACTCCCCGCGCTACCCGCCGGCCGGGCTGCTGGTCCGCTACCGCCGCCGCCGGGTCATGATCGATGGCGGCCCAGGAGCCGAACCGACCGGACCGCTGACAGCCTGGCTGGTCAGCGACGAACGCAGCGAGCTGCGCGCCGAGCTGCGCGTGCTGGCCGCCACCCGCGGAGTCCAGCCGACCGCGGCAGCCACCGCCATCGCCGACCTGGTGATCGAGCCGCATCCGGTCGCCCACACCAGTCACCCGGCGTGGGGCTACCTGCTGCGCCTCCCGGCGGCGTCGGTGGTGTGGGCACCGGAGTTCTGGCAGTTTCCCGCCTGGGCCGCCGGGGCGGATCTCATGTTCGCCGACGCGGCCGGCTGGGATCGGCCGATCCGCTTCGCTCACGGCGCCGGGGGACACATGGCGGCGCTCGATGTTGCCGGGCAGGCGCGCCAGCACCAGGTCAAGCGGCTGGTGTTCGCACACATCGGCCGGCCGTCACTCCGCGCGATCGACGCCGGATACCATCTGCCGTTCGGCGAATGGGGCCAGCCCGGCCGCACCTACCGGATCCCGGTCCTACCGGCCCAGGCTTCCGCCCGGTGCCCCCGCTGCTGGTCGTGAGCGCTGGCGCCGCGTGCTGGCGGACCCGGGCGGCAAGGCGGTACCTGCCGAGGCCAGGGCGGTACTGAGGCCGGGGAGCGCACCTTGTCCGGGGGGCCGGGGGGTTGCGCGAATTGTCAGCTAATCTGAGCGGGAGACCCGTGGCGTTCGGGGCGGATCCACGCCGCGGTGCTGATCGACCGGTCCGCTGGCGCGGAGCTGCTCGTGCTCGGCACTGCCTATCCGGTATGCGACCCTGCGAACCAGGTGCCGCCCGCGATGGGATCGGTGGCGCGGGCGTGCCTGCACGGCGCGGCCTGCCCGGTGGTGATCGTGCCTCATCACCGCAGCCGCATGCCGGCCTGCGCCTAGTACTTCGCCGGGCCTGGCCGCCACCGCTGGCCGTTACCGCCGCCGTGACCGTGCCGAGCCGGATCTGGCCTGCGGCGTGCCCGGCCTGGCGGGGATGCTGGGACCTTCGGCCCTGGCCAGGCACCTCGGTGAGAGTGCAATCTGCCGCAGTGGATCAGGCTGGTGGTGCGGATGCGCATGGTGAGTTCATCCGGCTGGATCGCGCCGAGTCGATGTGGCTGCTGGCAAGCGCCCGGGTGGGGAGGCTGATCTTCACCCTCAACGCGCTGCCCGCGGTACGGCTGATGAACTTCGCCCTGGCCGGAGGAGGAAGACAGGCCGCCAAGGCCCCCGGTTACCTGATGTAGCCGCTGCAGCGCCTCCGGCTGATCCAGGCTGAAACGCACGGCCGCCGCGAAATGCCCGGCCTGCCGGGCAAGCCCCTGCCCGCCGGCCGGCGGCAGCTGCGCAGCTGAGTCGCGGTACACGGCCGCTGCCCGCTCCGGCACCCCCGGCAGGTTCTGGCTCTTGCCGACCGACATGACCATCACCCACGAATCGAGCCTTACAGCGCCCCGGGCGAAGCCCGGCCGGCGCCCGCAAGGCGCGAGGCGGCCTCACGACAAGGATCTCGATCTCGGCTTGGGCTTGCCGTCCGGCTTCGGGCTGGGCCAGGGCTTCTCGTCCGATCCGCGCGGCGTAATCGCTGCTGGCCTGCCGTTCGGCTTGCTGTGCTGCGAGGCGCTGCGCGGCCTGATCGGCCCGCGCTAGCAGCTCGTCCAGCTGTGCTGCTCGGTCGTCCTGCTGGCCCTGCGTAGGCACCGGCTGATCCTCCGGCGGTGAGCTGGCCGATCAGGGCGCCGATGTCGTGCCCGGCAAGCTGGGCGGCGCGCAGCCGCTGCCGCAAGGCCTGACGGGAGTGCTCGCGGTCGTACCGCCAGGCCTGGGATTCGGTGAGCCGGGCCTTGATCCGCTCGTCGATGTCGCGGTACAGGCTCTGCCTGGTGGCCACCGACCACAGGTGGAGCAGGTGGCCGGTTCCCCCGGCCCTTCCTGGGCCTGGCGGATCTGCCCGGTGGCCGACAGGTCTTCCGCGTCGCGTCCCATGACACCGGCGAGCACCGATTCAGGCGCTGCCTGCTGGTAGGGCTCGCGCCCGGGGGGGCGATCTTGCCGGTGACCACGTGCGCGGTGTTGGACTCGCGGCCTCTGGTCATGCCGACGTACACCGCCTGCCGGGACAGGGAGTCTGTGACGAGGAGATGGGCGGTGTCGACGGTACGGCCCTGGGCGACGTACACGTTGCCGGCGTAGGCGAGCTCGGCATTGCGGGCGAGGTGGGACCGGGGCACCTGGAACGTCCTGGTCCAGGTCCCGTCCGGGCGCTGCCGCCGTGCCTCGGCGTCGGACCCGGCCAGCAGCAGCACGTCCTTGCCGCGCAGGTGGTCCGCGAGCCACATGGAGGCAGCGCGGTCGCAGGCGGCTTCCTCATCAGTCCCCGGATGTCGGCGCTCACGTAATTCCCCGGTTTGAGCGGCTGGCGCTCACGTAATTCCCCACCTCGCTCACGTAATTCCCCATGGGGATGACGTGCGTGTCGTGGTGGACCTGGCCATCGAGAAGGAGCAACCTT
>Ga0335077_10003914_pt1 | contig 18094 bp, 21 predicted proteins | sample Lox_Sample_31_FD_207151 | JGI IMG/M metagenome (GOLD analysis project Ga0335077, IMG submission 207151) | Soil microbial communities from Loxahatchee National Wildlife Refuge, Florida, United States - Lox_Sample_3.1 | ecosystem: Environmental > Terrestrial > Soil > Wetlands | place: USA... | reverse complement strand
GTGCACGCGGCGGGATTTCCGGAGACGATCGTGGGAACGGTGACTTTGCCCGACGTCGCCGGAAGGCCGCTCGAAGGAGATGATGCCGAGGGCACTGATTCGGCCGATGCAAAGATCAGCAGCGCCCCGGCCGAAAACACTCGCCGGCAATTCAAGCTTCCCGACGGCTACTCGATGGTCTGGAAAGGGCCATCAAGGCTTGCGCCCAAAGAGCCTGAAGACTTCGAATTCGAACTGCTGGATCCACAGGGCCATCCGCCTGCAGATATGGCGCTTTACATGGGGATGCTCGGCCATGCGGCATTTGTGAAGACCGACGGGACCGTGTTCGCGCACATTCATCCCACCGGGACGGTGGCGATGGCCGCGTTCATGATGGCTAATCCGCTGGCGAGTGCCGCGGCCGGCAACCATGCCGGAATGAGTATGCCCGGCATGGAGATGGACCACGGCAGCCTGCCGAACACTGTCAGCTTTCCCTACGGGTTCCCATCAGGCGGCCAGTACCGCATCTTTGTCCAGATGAAGCACGGCGGAACGATTGAGACCGGGGTGTTCCACGCGGATGTGCCCGGCTCAGCGAAGTGAGCTGCGAGCGTTTGCAGGGGTCAATCCGCGTTGTGTTCTCCCGCAGGAAAATCGAGCGCGACCAGGGCAAACCGCGTATTGCCGTCACGGGGGCTCTCAAAACCCACAATGTGCTGATGCCGCTTTGATCCCGCCTTCAATTGCAGCTCGTCGTGGGAGCGGAACTCCTGGTTGTCGACCTTGACATTCTTGCCGTCATCGGCGCAGCTGAGGCCCTCGGAGGTCACGGTGGGGGTACCGACCGGGGACTTTCCCTGGCATGTGATCACGTCTCCGAAGCGGGCCAGCGCCTTCTTGTAGAACTCGGTCACCTTCTCCTGGCTGTCGGGTGTCGCATAGCTCACCGCGCGAACGCGCATTTGCCACTCGCCAAAACCCAGGTGCACATCGGCCGACTTGTGCTTGTCGTCGCCGCGTATGGACTCGGCGCCGGGATATACCGGCAGCCCGAGATCGGATGCCGTGACCTTGTCGGTGTTCACATGCACTTCGCCGAAGGGTGTATCCACCTGCACCGTCTTCTCCTGGCCGTTGGCGTCCTTGTCCACATGCACCCGGCAACCGGTCAGCCCGGCGATCACCGCTAGCCCGACAGCCGGCCAACAGATCCAAACACGCTTCATCGTCATAATCCCCTCGGGAGTGGAGTACGCTTGCGCCGGCCGAAAGGTTCCCTCGTCACCCGGGCGCCCGGCATCGCCTTTGTACCACCGCGGGCCGGATGTGTGGCGGGAATTTGCGATTTAGCGCCCGATGGGCCGACAATGTTGCCGTGGAAAAAGTAGTGATCAAGCAAGCCGGCTGGCTCGAGCGCGCCCTGGCCGGCCTGGAGGGAATCGCGCGCCGGCGCGGACGCGTTGCGATGCCCGAGCACCTTTCCACGGGCATCAAGGGCGAAGATGCCGCGCTCTTTTACCTGCGCAGGAAGGGCTACGTGGTGGTCGCGCGGCGATGGTCGTCCGGAGACCGGCCGGGCGATGTCGACCTGATTGCGTGGGACGGTCCCATCCTGTGTTTCGTCGAGGTGAAGACGCGAACCGCGAAGGACAGGACGCCGGCCGAAGCGGCGGTGGACCGCCACAAGCGCAACACCCTGCGCCGCCTCGCCACTCAATACATCCGGCAATTGCCGCAACCCGAGCGGCCGCAGGTGCGGTTCGATATCGTGAGTGTCTACCTGGTGCCCGGACAACCGACAGAGTTCGTCCACTTCGAGAACGCCTTTGGCTGGGAGAAGCGAAGAGAAGATTAGGCCGGGAGGGCGCGGGCGGCCGGCCGCGGTTCACCATCGTTTTGCCTCGATTGCATCGAGGGGAGGTCTGCCTTGGAAAGCGTCATCACTTTCCTGCTAACGAAACAACCTGACGCAGCGCTGGCATTTTTTCGCGACACTCTGGGCCTCACGTTCCGCCGGGATGATGGCTTTGCGCTGGTTTTCGATATGAACGGCGTGATGCTGCGGATCGCCAAGGTGAACGAATTCACACCGGCGCAAGGCACCGTGCTTGGATGGGAATCCAGCGACATCTGTGCAGATGTCGCGCGCCTTAAGGAAAAGGGAGTCGCGTTCGAAATCTATCCGAATATGGGCCAGGACGAGTTTGGAATTGCCACATTTCCTGGAGGAGACAAGGTCGCATGGTTCAAGGATCCCGACGGCAATCTGCTCTCGCTCTCGCAACACGCTTCAGCGGGCTAGCCTTTCGCGTCCTGGTATTCCTCGAGCCAGGCCATCTGGATGGCCTCGAGCTTCGCTTCGTTCGATTTCGACGGATCGTCGGCGAAGCCTTCAAGCTGCGTGACGTATCTGTGCAGATCGGTGAAGCGCACCGTGAGCGGATCGATGCCGGGATACTTCTCCTGCAATTGAATGCCGATTTCTTCGGCATCGGTCCAATAGATTTCGCGCGGCATTTTTCTCCTTGCTTTGGTGGATTTCCGAACCCGGGTCTCCAACACCGGGAGACCTGGGGCACCCGCTCCGGGCGCCTGGGTCATTTCGTTTCTGCCAGGGTCAGCGGCTTGCCTTCGGAGACATAGTTGCGACTCCATTTTGGAATCTCCACGACGTAGTTGCCGGGCCGCGTGATCACGGCTTGGCAGCCGAGGCGCGAATTGAGTTGCAGATCGGCGGCCATGTCGAGGCGGTCGAGTTCGTCGTCATCCGCTTCACTTATGCCGGGTGCGCCTTCCTTCACCCACAGGTGACAGGTGGTGCACGCGCAGGCTCCGCCACAGGCGTGATCGAGGAAGACGTCGTGGTTCTCCGCCACGTCAAGAAACGACATGGGCTTGCCGTGGTGGTCGTACGGCATGGCGCCGTATTCGAACTCCACGGTCTTGCCTTCGGGCAGAAATGTCACCCGGACCAGTTTCTCAGGTGATATTCCTTTGTGGGCTACTTCGCTCATCCGTTCAATCCCTCAAGGTTTGCTGCGGTCCCCTCTGAAAGTCGTGCCCTTTCAAAATTCGAACCTACGTGGCCGAGCTTTCCTCGCTTGCCAGCGCCGCTGATTCTGATAACACCGCTGCTATTTGAATTCCGCGGGCGCCATGGGATGCGGCGCGGTCACTTCGTTGCTGAGTTCTTCACTTGCCGCGTCCATGGTCTTGCCGCGAATCGCACTTGCGACGGCGGCCTCCATCATCAACTCCGCAAAATGCCGCGTGGCCTGGTCGAGTGCGGCAATTGCTTCGCGGATCGCGCGCAGATCATTGGCCAGCCTGACCCGGGCGAGGTGCTCGCGTGCGGCTGCAATCGTGGCCCGTTCTTCGTCGCTCAACTGCTTCCACGCCGCATCTTTCGGTGCGTGCTCCACTGCGGCGAGAATCGTATCCGCTTCGTTCCGCGACTCGATCAACAGGCGTTTCGTGAAGTCCTCTTCGGCGTGATCGAACGAGTCGAGGATCATGCTTTCAACCTGCTCGTCGGTGAGACCATAGGTCGGCTTCACTTCGATTTGAGCCGCTTTGCCCGACCGCTGCTCGCGCGCAGTCACATGCAGGATGCCATCGGCATCGATGAGAAAGCGGACCTTGATACGCGGCAGCCCGGCAGACATCGGGGGAATGCCCTTGAGATCGAAGCGGGCCAGGGAGCGGCAATCGGCGGCGAGTTCGCGCTCGCCCTGGAGCACGTGGATGGCGACATTGGTCTGCCCGTCAACGCCGGTGGTGAAGTGTTCCGTCGCCGATGCGGGAATGGTGGAATTGCGCTCGATAATTCGCGCCACAGTGCCGCCCAGCTGCTCGATTCCGAGCGACAGGGGGGTCACATCCAGCAGCAGCATCTCTTCGGTGGTCTTCGAAGCGCCGGCTAAAATGTCGGCCTGCACCGCGGCGCCCAGCGCGACCACTTCGTCCGGATTCAATTCCGTGTGAGCCTTTTTGCCGCGCGCGCCGAGACGGAAGATATCGTCGACCAGCGCACGCACGGCGGGAATGCGCGTCGATCCGCCCACCAGCACGACTTCATCGATCTGTTCCGGCGTCACGCCCGCATCCAGCATCGCCTGCCTGCACGGACCAATTGTGCGACCCAGCACCGGTTCGATGAGTCCCTCAAATACGTCGCGGGGGATTTCGCGCTGGTAGCGGTCGCCGTTGGGCAACTCGATATCGAAATGCGCGACCGGCTGGCTTGATAGGTGGATCTTGGCGTCGATGGCGGCTTTGCGCAGTGCCTGCACCGCGCCCGGATGCGCGCGCAGATCGACACCGTGCTCGGAGTGGATCTCGTCGAGCGCGATGGCCAGAAGCAGATTGTCGATATCGTCGCCGCCCAGGTGCGTGTCGCCGTTGGTTGACTGCACTTCGAAGATGCCTTCGCGCAGCTTGAGGATGGAGATGTCGAAGGTGCCGCCACCCAGGTCATAAACCGCGATGGTGCCTTCCTTCGCCCGATCGAGGCCGTACGCGAGCGCCGCCGCGGTTGGTTCGTTGACGAGACGTAGAACTTCGAGCCCCGCCATGCGGCCCGCATCCTTCGTGGCCTGGCGTTGCGCGTCGTTGAAATAGGCGGGGACGGTTATAACTGCCCGCGTGACAGGCGAGCCGAAAAACCGCTCCGCATTGCGCTTGAGCTGGCGGAGGATGTAGGCGGAGATTTCAGGCGGCGTAAAACGAAGCTCGCCGAGTTGGATGCGCGGAACCTCGCCCTCCTCCACGTCATTCGCGAGCTTGAACGGAAACCACTTCAGCTCGCTTTGCACTTCGCTGAGGCCGCGGCCCATGAGGCGCTTGACGGAGTAGATGACGCGCTCGGGTCGCTCGATAAGCGCCTTGCGCGCGCTATTACCGACGGTCACGGTTGGGCGGCCGCCGCCGGTGGGCATTGGATCGAGGGCCACGACGGACGGAACGAGATTTGAGCCGTCGACGCCGGGAATGACCACCGGCTTGTCGCCTTCCATGTATGCGACCAGGGAGTTCGTGGTTCCCAGGTCAATGCCGACTACGCGTCCTTCCGCCATGGTCTCCCTTGCATTGGAACATCCTCTGGGGCGAAAGCCCTCATATATGTTGCGGCTTTTGCGGCACGGCTGAAGTCGTGCCCTGTTACAAGGCTTTACCGGCCGCGCTGGGTAAATACACCGGCGCCGTTTTTCCCCTCGAGAGTTTCGTTCACGTCGCGCACCAGGTTGCTGAGATAGCGCCGCCGGTCCAGCAGGGCGACCATCGCGTTTTGAGCGGCGTGACGCGCGGGTTCATCACCGTTGTCCCATGCATGCCACTGCGCGCGGAGGTCCCTGTCGACAACCTGCCGCAGGTTTTCGAACTTTTCTCTGGCGTGGATCAGATCTTGCTTGAGCGCAGGATCTTCTACTTCGCCCATCTTGTGGGCCATGCGAATCTCCTCGAGTTGCATGTTCAGGTCGAAGACCTCTTCGAGGAGATCGGCCGGGACGCGCGATGCGCCCATCTCGCCCTCGCGGCGGTTCCTGCCGCTATGCTGTTCGCCAATTTCGGCGCCGTGCAGCTTGAGCAGGTATTCCGTACGGGTGATGGGGTCCTTGAGGGTGCGATACGCGTCGTTGAGCAGCGCGGTGCCGGCGAGACTCCACTCTTTCTCGTTTTCGGCGGAACACGCAAAACGATCCGGGTGCAGCTTGCGGCTCAGGAAATAGAATTGCTTTTCGAGGGAAGCTAAATCGACGTTCAACTGGGGCGCCAACCCAAAAACAGAGAAAAAATCAGCGCCGGGAGGGGGCTGAATTTTGCTGCAATGCGGGCAGAAAAGGGTCGACTCGTTGTGGGCTATGGAACACGACCAGCAGGCGACGGGCACTGCAGGATCAACCACCTTCAACATGTCTTCAGCCTTACCTGCGTGCAATGGCGACTACACCGTGAAGGACGTGCCGCAGCCACAGGAGCGCGTCGCGTTCGGGTTAATGAAGTTGAAGCCCTGCCGCATCAGTGTTTCTTCGTAGTCCAGCGTCATGCCTTGCAGATAGACGAATGACTTGGGATCAATGAACACGCGCACGCCGTCGAACTCGAAGACGTGGTCCCGTTCGCGCGGGTGCGTATCGAACTTGATGACGTAAGAGAGGCCTGAGCATCCGCCGCCTGATACGCCGAGACGCAGACCGCCCTCCTCAGGTGAAATGCCTTCCCTGGTCATGACGGCGCGAATCCGTTTCACCGCGCTGTCAGTGACGTGCAAACCCTGCGAGGGAGCCTGCGATACGGCAGGCTGGGGCGCGGAGGCGCCTTCGGCGGGCTTGGATCCGATGGTGACTATGTTGGACATCTTCTAAGAACCTTCCTGACCTCAGCGGGGAATAGCTATCAAAACTCCCCTCAGGGGCTAAAGCCCCACGTATTTCGCAACTGAATGTACGGGCTAAAGCCCGTACCCTTCACAACGCAGTGGACTCGAAGCAAACCAGCTCACTGCGCAGCGGCTTCTGCCGCCGAAATGGATTCCGCGATCACGTTCTTCTTTTTCCAGTCACCGATCGCGGCGCGAATCGCGTCTTCGGCCAGCACCGAGCAGTGAATCTTCACCGGCGGCAGTGACAGTTCCTTCACGATGTCGGTGTTCTTGATGGCGAGGGCGTCATCCACGGTGCGGCCCTTGATCCACTCAGTCGCCAGAGAGGAGCTGGCGATGGCCGATCCGCAGCCGAACGTCTTGAACTTGGCCTCCTCGATCACCCGCGTTTCAGGGTTGACGCGAATCTGAAGACGCATGACGTCGCCGCACTCCGGCGCGCCCACCAGGCCCGTGCCCACGTCACCCGACGTCTTGTCGAGGGTACCCACGTTGCGCGGGTTGTTGTAGTGATCTACGACCTTGTCGCTATACGCCATTCGTTTCTCTCCAGTGAACAGTGGACAGTGAGCAGTGAACAGTTTTCCGAACGGGCGGAAGCCGTGCTGAACCTGTCCATTGTTGACTGTTCACTCATCATTAATGCGCCTGCCACTCAATCTTGGTCAGGTCGATACCTTCCTTCACCATCTCGTAAAGCGGCGACAGCTCACGCAGCTTCTGCACCACGTCGATGACCTTTGCCGCCACGTAATCCACTTCCGCCTGGGTATTGAACCGGCCGAGGCCGAAGCGGATGGAACTGTGGGCCACGTCGTCGCCAAGGCCCAGCGCCTTCAACACATACGAGGGCTCGAGCGTCGCGGACGTGCAGGCGGAACCACTGGAAACCGCGACGTCGTTGATGCCCATCAGCAGTGATTCACCTTCGACGTAGACAAAGCTCATGTTCAGATTGCCGGGAAGACGGTGTTCCATTGAGCCGTTCACGTGGATGTAGTCGAGAGCCGACTCGAGCTTCTCCTTAAGGCGATCGCGCAGGCCGCGCAGATAGCCAGCCTCGCTCTCCATCTCGGTCAGGGCGATCTCACAGGCCTTACCCAGTCCCACGATACCGGGAACATTCAGCGTTCCCGACCGCATTCCACGCTCGTGGCCGCCGCCGTCGATCTGGGCAGCAATCTGCACGCGCGGATTGCGCCGACGGACATACAGCGCGCCTACGCCCTTGGGTCCGTAAATCTTGTGAGCGGAGAGCGACAGGACATCGATATTGTCGGCAATCACGTTGACCGGCACCTTGCCGACGGCCTGCACTGCATCGGTGTGGAAGAGCACACCCTTCTCGTGGCAGATTCTTCCGATTTCCCGGATAGGTTGGAGTACGCCGATCTCGTTATTTGCGGCCATGATCGACACAAGGATGGTCTTGTCGTCCATGGCTCGCTTGAGATCTTCGATATCGATAATCCCGTCGGCCTTCACCGGCAGGTATGTGACCCGGTAGCCGTACTTCTCCAGGCGCTTGCAGGTGTCCAGGACTGCTTTGTGCTCCGTTACCTGCGTGATGATGTGGTTGCCACGCTCCCGGTACATCTCCGCGATGCCTTTGATGGCCAGGTTGTCGCTCTCGGTAGCGCCCGAGGTGAAGATGATCTCCTTGGCCGTGGCCCCGATGAGCTTCGCGATCTGCTCGCGCGCAGCCTCGACCGCCTGCTCGGCTTCCCACCCGAACGAATGATTGCGGCTGGCCGCATTGCCGAATCGCGCGGTGAAATAGGGCATCATCGCGTCCAGCACCCGAGGGTCGAGCGGGCTGGTTGCGTGATTATCCATATATATAGGCAGACTGACACCCGCCGGAACTTCCACCTGTTTCGGAACCTCGCTCATCGTTCTTCCGTCCTCGATCAAAAAGCCCAGAAATCCCCATTCGCGCGCCGTCTCCGGCTGCTGCGGATCGCGCTACAAAGTCAATGAAACCAGTCCGTGCGCCGCACCCCGCCCCGGCCCGGCTTTCGGGCCATGCGACTCGTGGTCGGCCAAGTCGGAGATGCTGATGCTCTTCAGCACCCCCGCGATGGTATCGTTAACGCGCGCGAGGGGCTCCTTGATGGTGCAGCTAGGGGTCAGTTCGCACCCCTTCGCCCCCTTCGTGCACGAAGTGATGAACAGCGGCCCGTCGATGGCGTGGATCACTTCGAACGCCGAAATCTGGCGCGCATCCTTCGCCAGCGCATAACCCCCGTTCATGCCCGCGTGCGAGCGGAGCAGCCCGGTTTTGGTCAGGCGCTGCAGAATCTTGGCCAGCAGTTGCGCCGGTATGCCGTACGCGTCGGCAATATCCTTCGCGCTCAACGCGGGCATCTCCGGGTGTTCCGCGAGGTACTTCAGCGCCATGAGCCCGTAGTCAGCCTTCTTGGTCAGTTTGAGCATGCTGGAAATATCCGACTTGTTCGGTCCTATTTAGTATACGACCATTAATATCCGCGCTTCAAGGCTGGAGGTGTCGCGGTGCCCGACTTTCCCGGCACAAACGGCTTGTCGGTCCATTTTCGCAAAAAGCGCGTAATGAATAGAGGGCGAATGGACTGGCGAGTTTGGTGAAGGCCTCCGAATTCGCTACACGCGGGTAAACGCGTCCTCTTGGAGCGACCATTAGCATTCACCAAAATCCCATTTGCAATTACGGCACGGATGGATACAATCTGGCGGAAAGAGCTTCCGGATGACCCCCTCGCCAACCCGGACCCCGCCAGCGGCGGCCATGATAGAAGCGCGTGGAGGGCTCAGCCTCTCAACCCGTCCCGTGAATGCTGCTCGAGAACACGGTTCGGTCTTACGCGATTTCTCCCCAGGTTCAACTCTCAGCGAAGGTCTTGCATTGCCAATTGATCTCTGGCGGGAGGTGGATCGATGATGCAAGAATGGGTAAACCAATCGGGCCCAACTCGAACCTAAAAACGATGGCAACGGTTTGTAAACACCCAAGAGTACGTATCGTCTCCCGGCATGATGACGCGGAGTTCGTCGAGTGCCTGGAGTGTGGCGAAATCTTCGACTCCGAAGAATTTCACGACATGGAGATCGAGGAAACCGTCGAGACAGAAGAAGCCGAGTCAGAATACTGAGTCCCCTACCCTCGGCCTGCCTGCGGCTATTTCCCGGGGCCTCCGGCTCCCTCAACCGAGGGAGTGGACATGCGCCGCGTCACCAGCCATGCGTAATGAAGGCCGGACGCCACCGTCAGCGCCATCGTTGCGTCCAGCGCCACGATCCTCAAGGCGATCACCCACTTTGCCGCGGAAATCTGGTGCAGCAGGACCGCCGCCACCGCAGTAACCTGGGCAACGGTGTTGGCCTTGCCAAGGGGACTGGGCTTGAATTCGCGCCGCCCCACTGCGGCGTACAAAATGGCAGCAACAAGCAGGATGGCCACGTCCCGGCCAAACACCAGGACCGTGACCGTCACGGGAATCAGGCTCTTGTGTGTCAGCACTAGAAACAATGTGCTCAGCAGTAATTTGTCCGCCACCGGATCGAGATACTGGCCGAGCATCGTTCGCTGCTTCAGCCACCGCGCCAAGGTGCCGTCCAGAGCGTCCGTCAACCCGGCCGCAACGAACAACCCGAAGCTCAAAGCGAAACGGTCTTCGAGGATTGCCGATACCAGGAAGGGAGCCAGGCAGATGCGCATCAGCGTAAGCAGGTTAGGGGCTGCGTGGAGGGGACTCAAACGGGCGAGCAGGCGATCGGACATGGCGGACATGAGAAGCAGCCCATTTCCCGCCTCGTACCAGCCATGAGGCCATTCGGCTAACGGCAAACAGCCGCCTGGCACGGAGTCTTCCGCATGGCATGGCAGGGACGGTATGTGCTTCCTTAGACAATGATCGTACAGCAATTGAGTCGATACAGCCGCCTGGCCCTTCAAGCCAGCCCAGCCCTCCTTTTACCGATGCCCCAGTCCTGTTAGACTACCAATGGAGGGGTTTCCGAATCCGCGCGGGGGCCGGCGTACGGTTTCCCATCCGAGAGTTCGTTTCGGGTTTCGCGCTGGACGAGGCAGTGCCCCCGGCTCCCTCTGATAGGCGCGTAGCTCAGTTGGTTAGAGCGCTTCCTTGACACGGAAGAGGTCGCTGGTTCGAATCCAGTCGTGCCTACCATTTCCCCTTGAAAATAAGACACTTATGGATCGCCCGGAACGTATGCCCGATCGGATTCTCTCGTAGGCGGCCTTGAATGGCGACCGACTATCGTTCCTCCTCGTGAACTCTGTTGATGGCGAACTTTTGATCTCAATCAAGTGCACCGCTCGGATCACAACAGAAACCGGGGAATAGAGCCATTAAGCAAAGGTATTGGGCAATACTTTGATATCGGTTTGGCTTTGTGAAGAGCACAAGTCCGAGCAATTGCGAAGGCCCACACGATGGGCGGGTTTTCCAGCCAGGAGAACCGGCGTACGACTTCCTTGCCATACGCCGGGAACAAACGATTCGAAGTGTTATGGGTGTCCTTGACCGGACAAAAACTCAAGAGAGTAGCTTGCCGGCGCAGGGTTGTTTCCGCGAGGCTGAGTGAATACAAACGTCTGTGCGATGCTCTGGCCGGGTTTGAGTATTCCATTTTGCAGGAAGACCCGGATATAGGGAACCCCGGAACTCGTCATTTCGCTCGCGTTCTCGAGACGTACTCGATGGGGAAGCTGTTTGACGATAATCAGCAGATGAGTGTCCACAATGGACGTGCCGGTGTTCGAAATTCTGTACGTGTCCGTTTGTCTGCCTTCATCCAAACTGGAACGAATTTTTTCAACCCGCAACTGCGAAGTCACATCCAGGAACTCGAGCCCCTCATCCCGTCGCGTCAGTGGATCGTTGTTGTCGATGGCCTCACCGCTGAGCATGAAGCCGTCTTTGGCTCCCAGGGCCACGAGATCCGGACGGTACTTCGAGTAAGTGAGGTCGTGGTCGTTCGGCTGGAAGCTATCGGTTGATGACTTAGGGTCGTAGTGTGCAAAGGCAGGATCGTACAGCCCATTCTCCACAAAGTCTGTCAGGTCATCAACCTGCTGCTCCGTCAAGCCTAAACCGCTCGGAAATCCCGGGCCGCGAGGGTTGGTGAATCGTGGGGACAGCGTCGGAGCCGCGCCCGCGGTGGGATCCTGCGGAACGCCGGCATTGAAATACTCCACCACGTCGCGGACCCTGGTAAGCGAGCCGTTGTGGAAGAAAGTTCGCGCGTCCTTGAGCTGACGCAGGGTCAAAACGCGGAACATGAACGCGTGGTCCCGGTTGTGGGTGGTCTCTTGGCGCCTGCTGTCCTCGGCATGGTAGGGGAAGCCGTCCTTGCCCAGCTTGGTCGGGTCAAGATGGCCCCTCGCAAGCGCATTCAGCGCCTGGACGGGGTGGTCGCCGATGCCGACGTTGATGAAATTCTCGTCGACAAACTGCCCGATTCCGGCGACGTCCGGGTCATTGTTCTGCTTGTTCAGCATCGGTCCGCTGTGGCACGTGAAGCAGCCTGCTCCGCCGGCGCCACCGGCGGCCGGAGTGAAGAACAGCTTCGCCCCCCGGAGTTGTGCGGGAGTAAGGGCGTGGTTGTCACCGGAGAGAAACCGGTCGAAGGGCGTGTTGCGGGTGACCACGGTGCGCAGGAAGGCCGCCTGCGCGCGGAACTCCGTATCGTCGGTGATGAGGGTCTTCAAATCCCCCGTGTCGGCGGCGGCTTCCTGCGGAAAGGCATCTCTGAACAATTTCACGAAAGCGGGGATCTTCCGCAGTTCCGCCGACTGAAGGTTAAGCATGCGGTGGGCGTCGAGGAGCAGGAGCGTCATGTCCTCCCCAGCTGGGTCGTTGAGCGGATTGAGCGAGCCCGGCGTGGACGGCAGCTCCCCTCCAATGCCGCCAAACAGAAGGCGGTTGTTGAAAGCGAAACCGACCATTGACATCGCCTGGCGCCCTACGCTGTCCAACTGGTCGAGCCGGCCGGTCGCAGCCAGGGTCTGGGCCGGGTCACTCGGGTTCGAAAGGTGGTAGTAGTATGCCGGCGTGGTGACCATTTTCGTGCCGTTGTTGGACCAGATATCGGTCAGGGTCGGGAGTGCGTCGACCATTACATCACCCGGAAAGATGGGTTCGGAGCGCAGCTTGGCTAGGATCGACAGTGGCCGACGACGGGGAATGAAGTTGCCGTGCTGGTCGGTGTAGCCGCGACCCTCGGCGCCGCTGGCGAAGTTGAGCTGCTGGCCAGCCTTGCTGTCTGCCTCGCCGATATGGCAGCTGCCGCACGAGGTGTCGCTTCGCTGGGCATTGACGATATTGTCGATCTCGGAACGGCTTGCGCTCGACGTCGCGGGAAAGATTTGCTGGATCAAAGGATCGGTGGCGTTGAACGTTCCGCCGAAGTCTGTTCCCATGGGCAGGTCCTTGGGCTGGCCCATGTTGATGTCGATGCGCGCGGACCGGACGGGGTCGTGGAAGAGCAGCTTTCCGAGGTAGCGCTTGGCCTCGGTTAGCTCATAGCGGTAAGGCACGGTACCATCCGCGGCCCGCGGCAGCGGAAGATCCTGGTTGCGCGCTGGCACTTTCAAGTTAGCCAAGCCGCCAACCTGACGGCCGATGAAGTCACGCAACCATGTCGCACCATCATTCTCATCATCAGCAACAGCCGCGACAGCAAAAAACAGCAGAACGGCCGTTATCATGCTTGCGACTGCAAGCACCGCGTTGCGACGAGTCGGTCTCGACGGCGGAGCATCTCCTGGCCGAAAATCCGACATTAAGGACTTTCTTTCGAGTTCGTGTCTCATCTGAGTATTCTCCTGGTAGGGAAACCGCATACAGATCGAAGGGCGCGCAGCGAATGCCGCCGTGGAAACGCGATTGATCGTGCCACAACGACACAGCCATGAAGCATGTGCGCTTTTGGAGCGCCTTCTATTCGGCGGAAATGGGAATGCTGTCGGATCTCGCCCGAGCTCTGTGCCGGTGTGTCACTGTCTGTTACCGCGTGTGAGCCTCGGCAATTCGAAAAGTGACAAGATTTCTCTGCGATGCGAAACGGAATTCTGCATCCGGCTTACAAGCGCTCTCTAACGGCTTGCTCAAAGCTGTTTGTGGAGGGCTGACGGCGCGTGTGATAGGCGAGGGGACTGCGACTGGTGAGCCTAGCCGATTAGTGGGCTGCTTTGGAGTATGCAAAGGGGGGCGGGAGTTATCTAATATGCTGCTGCGAGCCTTACTGGGGCTGAAGTCTTTCGATCTGAAGCGCGGCTTGCCAACTTCACGCAAAGCGCAATCCGCCCATATGCGAGGCGCGATTGTACTCTTTGATGAGACTCCCCGGTAACATCGGCAATCTGCAGTGTCGTAAGGTGAAAAGCATCTCGCAATAACAAGGTGACCGCGGTTGGAGCCGTGAGTTCTCGAAGGGCCCCGGTCAAACGGTTGCGTATCGCGCTGTTCCGAATGGGATCCAGAACGATCGGACGCCACTTACTCATTCCTTGTTGGGCAAGCAATTCATCGAGATCCTCTCGAATACCGTCCAAGGTCGCATTGCCGTCGAGGTGCGCGCGCGATTCAGAGATTGCTGTTCTGATCAGGTATAGCTTAAGGTTATTTAGATCACTGGGCTGCCGGCTCCATTCTTCGAAAGCGGAAGCCATAGCGTCAATGGCGACGCGCTCCGCCAGCGATGCGTTCTTTGTGTAAGCGAACGCCACCAGGTAGACGAGGCGATGGAATGGGCGTACGGCAGCTTTAAAATCGGCCAGCATCTCAGGCGCCGTTGGTGGGGAGGAGGATCTGACCTTATCGTAATCCATCAGTTTGAACCGCCTTCCATTCAGACATCCTTAGCAGGAGTGATGTGGTGAATGTGAGACGGAGATCATCTTCCAGGGATGCAGATTTTTTCAGCTGGACCGCCTAGCGCCATGGAGCGCTATGTCTTTAATCCTCGGATCCGGGACATAACTCCGTCTACGATGGGTTCGATCTGATCGGCGGGTAGAGTAAAGGTTTCGCTTTCAGTCACGATGCGAATGGTTTTGGCTGTGCTGTCGATAATGACCTGGCACGACTTGCACTCGCGAAGGTGCTCCTCTATGCACTCTTTGACTTCGGGGCTGGCACAGCCGTCCAGATAGTCCCCAAATTCGGAAAGGAACTCCGCGCAGCTAAACATTGCCTTCCTCGCTCGAACGGCTGAAATGAGGCGTAAGGCTTTCCCTTAGCATCAGTCTTCCCCGCAGGACGCGCGCTTTGAGCGCCGGCACGGTTAAGTTGAGTGCAGAGGCAGCCTCCTCCGTGGGGATTTGGTTGATGTCGCGAAGCAATAGTGCAATCCGGTACTTTTCAGGGAGGCGCAGAACTGCTTGCCTGACCAGGTCATTCATCTGAGCCTTTGCCAATTGTTGCTCCGGATCGTCAACCCAGCTCCGGATTTGCCGTGGTCGAAAAGATGACTCCTCGTCGGTATCGTCCAGAGACTCGGTCGGTCTTCGCCGACGCAGAAGCTCCGTGCCGGTATTCACGGCGATGCTAATGATCCAGGTAGAGAACTTGGAGCGACCCTTAAAATCCCCGATATGTTGGAATGCCTTCAAAAATACATCCTGCGTCGAGTCACGTGCGTCATCAACATTGCCCAAGATTCCTGCGAGAGTCCCGAAGACGCGGCGAGTGTGGCGCCTTACCAGTTCCGCAAAGAGCTCCGTGTTTCCCTCTTTAACCTGGGCCACGAGACTCGAATCGAGATCGACGAGACTGTGATCGGAGGTAGGACGGGGCTGAGCATCCAATGGATACAAATCTTTTTGCGTGAAACCGCGGTGGGGCGAAAAATCAGCGGCCGGGTTCAAGCCAAACTGGACGATGGAGAGGAAATCCGTGAAGGCTGCCGTCGCCGCGGCTTCGATAATCTGTGAGTCGGTGAAGCCATGTTCTCGCAAACGCGGCGGGTTGAAGGGTGCCCCGCCGGTATATGAAAACGAACCAAGCTTCCCGACTTCCTCGAGCAGGATCTGTTCAGCTTGCGATAAATGAGCGCAGGGAAGATTGTCAATGATCTGGTCGCATTGGTCATCCCCAATCCCGAGCAGGCCAAGAATGTTTACCTGCATCGTAACCAGGTAAGCATTGACGTCGAGCGCGGCAAGGCGCAACACGATGAGTTCTTTCTGCACGCGGCTGAGATGATCTTCACCAAACAGAAGAGTGTCGAGTACTTTGACTTGCGCGTTTACTATCTCGGGGCAATGGCTTTGAATTGCGAATAGGTTCGGGACGAATCCGTATTGCTCCCGAAGAATAGAAAACGAATGCTTCAGTTCTTCCGGCTCGAGCGGTGGGATGTCGAGAAGCGGTTCATCGGTTAGGCCTCCTGGCGAAGGTTGAACAGGTTTGTTTTGCTGGGCCACATGCAATTCGACCCCTAAGCCAAAAGCCTCTGCCAGGGTAATAAGAAATTGCGCCATTGCAACGGCTGAGACCGCTTCGATCAGAGCCGAACCGCCCAAACCCGATTCTGTAAGCCTGTTGATGTCGTCGCCCGAAAGTGACGCCGGGGATGAGATGAGCTTTGTCGCAAATCCCCCCAAAATCAGGTCTAGCGTGGATTCGTAACTGGAGGGACTGGGCCGAGGCCCGGCCTGAGCCCGAGCGGCTGCGTGCATCAATTGAGTCTTCTGATCGAGATTGAGAGGCCCCTCGGCCGCCGCAATCGCCACGAGCAACTCCTGCTCTACCGCGACAAGAGCCGGCAATGCGGATTGAGAGGAAAACACGCCGGGAAGAAACGGGAAGATCGACTCGAGCGTACCCGCCGATGCGGCCGATTGGCTTTCAGTTTGGGCTCGGTTGGTCATTCGACGGTACTTGGCTTGCTAACATGTATAGCGCACCGCCACAATTTCTGCCATGATGAATTCTGCTTTCCCCGTGCCGTTGCTTTGATGGGTACATGTAAATGTTGTCGGCGACTGGAGGCGCAAGATGGCCCATTTGAATAGTCCGCCATACGACGAGAAGGATTTTCCGTCGTTTTCGGCAGTGCGAGAGAAATTTGGCTTTCTGCCCAATTTTTATCCGGCGCAGGTTGCCCGTCCTGATCTGGTGGGCGCCGAAATGAATTTGATGGAAGCCATCCTCTTCCACGAGTCCGCGTTATCCAGGAAACAGATTGAATACATCTTTTTGACCTGTTCAGCAGCGAACCTGAGCACATATTGTGTCACTGCGCATTGTGAAATTGTTCGCCTATTGGGAATCGAAGGCCCCGAACCAGAACAGATTGCGGTCGACTACGCGCATTCCCGAATTTCGATGGCCGACAAGGCGCTTTTGAATTTCTGCTCCAAGCTGAACCTCCAGAGTCCGAAAGTGCAGCGGTCAGACGTCGATGCCCTGCGCAAATTCGGTTTCAATGACCAGCAGATCCTGGAAGCGATTGTTACGGTAGGTTTCGCCCAGTTTGCGAACACAGTGGCGTTTGGCCTTGGCACCGTGCCCGATTTCAGGAACCAGAAGATCGAGACGGCGCTTGGGTATGGGAAAGAGGGCACAACAGACAAAGCCGAAGCAAGCACCACGGCCCCGCCTTTGCCGCGTTGACTTGTCCCGATATTTTGACGCAAGTCCCTGGTATGTTTGTCACTTTTCGCCTGATTCGAGAATCCAAACCGAGCAGTGAGCGTGCATGGAGCGCGAGGAACAATCCGTGACTGTTGAGATGACTTGCATGGAAGTGCGCTTCCTGAACGTAGAGTATATCGACGGAAATCTGAGTTTGGATACGTACATCAGGGTGGATGCACACCTGCAGCACTGCAGGCACTGCTCTGCAATTTACGACGGGATACGCAATGTGGTCGCTCTGCTCGCTACCAATGAACTTTTCGAAGTACCCGCTGGATTGGGTGAGCGACTTCAGGATTCGCTTACGGCATCGAGCGCACCGACTCAAGCTGGGTTGAGCCGTAGAGCCACATAGATTGCAAGAGTTGTCGTCCGCGCAAAAAAGAACCCGCGAAGAACTGCGACAGACGCTCTCCGCGGGCGATTGAGGTCAATCAAAACTTCGGTGGCTTGGATCCGTCGGTGGCGCAACCGCCTTTGCCCTTGCAGCTGTTCTTTCCCTTGCAGCCGTTGTCGCTGCTCTTGCAGCCGCCTTGGCCCTTGCAGTCATTTTTGCCCTTACACGAGTGCTTGTCCGTGTCCGCGGCAAAGGACGCACGCCCGAGGCTATTGAGCCCCAACGCAAATACCTTGGACCCTGCGGCGTGGGTTGGAGAAGCGTGGAGATTTGAACCGGTCCCTCCGAGCAGGCCGGTAATAGCTGCGCTCAGCATCATTGCCTTTACTGACATCTTCATGATGAATTCCTCCTGGTGTTGAGTGCCGCGACCCGCGCGGCCGGTTGCCACTAAGAGTCGGTTGGGCGCCGGAGGTTACAGTCTCCGGGTCATTTTTCCTGCTGCTCCGATGCGATCGAAACCAGGCGCTCTACGCTGTAACTTTTCGCGCCGGCCGGGCTCATACCGGGCAGCAGCGAGCCGCGTAGGACGCTCACGCTGCGGCACAAAACAATGATGCTGATCATGCACAAACTCGATTGCAATGATTTCGATTCAGTCATCCAGAAGGAGTGGCTGATCACAAACGGCATCGGCGGATACGTATCTTCCACCGTCTCGGGGGCGAACAGCCGGCGCTATCACGG
>Ga0335077_10003912_pt1 | contig 18097 bp, 16 predicted proteins | sample Lox_Sample_31_FD_207151 | JGI IMG/M metagenome (GOLD analysis project Ga0335077, IMG submission 207151) | Soil microbial communities from Loxahatchee National Wildlife Refuge, Florida, United States - Lox_Sample_3.1 | ecosystem: Environmental > Terrestrial > Soil > Wetlands | place: USA... | reverse complement strand
TCCGCAGGCCGGAGTTATCCTAGATGCCAAAGGGAACATTTACGGCACGACCTTGATGGGAGGCAAAGGCGGGGCAGGCGTGGTGTTCAAGATCACGCAGTAAGTCACCAATGTGTGCCAAGTCGCGCCTCCCAGGTTAGCGCCCAAAGGACGGGCGCGAAGCGTGTTTTAGGATTTACGATGACCTGACCGGGGACTTTTGTACCAAGTGGAATGAGAGAATTTACTGGCCGCTGGGGCGCACGGACGAAGATCAACGGACGCAGGCGATCCATGCCGCCAAACGGAGATCACGGTATATCGCGGTGCGGGATAATAGGTGGACAAGGATCGAGTGGGGCGGATATTATTAGGGGCACAGCTATCTAAGGAGCCACGGTGACTCGCTGTCTAAAGTTAGCCTCGCGAATTGTGCAAGTGGCGTTCATGACCGCTACCTTAACGGCTGCTATAGTCGCGACGGCGCAAGGGTGTCCGCTGAAAGTCATGAAATGGACGATTGCGGACCAGGGGGGGCGTTTCCACGAGGACGAGGCGGCGCATTACAGCGTAGACATCTGGTTCGAAAATGTTTCCAATCAGACCATCACCCGTGCCTCGTTTGCATCACGCGGTGTGGACGCAATCGGCAACACTACTCTTCTTAGGATTTTCCGGTGGAATGGGAAAGTCAAGCCGGGCGAAAAGAGGAGGGCCCCATTTGGAGTAGATTTCGCTGGTTCCCTAAGATTCAGCAACGTGATGGTGTTCTTCACCAAGTCTGACAAAGGGGAACAATGGGAACAGGCTGGCTATGAGGGCTATGATCGCTATGAGGGCTTTATACCTTGAGCGTTCAACTTTCGCCGCCCCGAAATGGGGGACAGACGCACTGGGGTGTTGTGACTCCAGCGCCGCTTATGTAATGTGGCTTGCCGTAGGCCGACACCACCAGCAGCGGCACGCGGAAGCCGTGTACGTACTGCGACCCTGAATGCTCTGTGTCCGGGTACCCGATGCCCGGCCCGCCAGCGCTCGTATCCGGCGACAAGTGGTCGTAGAACCCGCCCCAATCGTCCCAAACAATCAAGATGACGGTGTTGGTCCAGGTGGCCTGCGTAGCGGGATTGCACGTGCTATTGCCGACGGCATCGACTATGTGCGCTACCCAGGATGGCCCTCCGTCGTGGGGAAGAGTGTCCTTGCTGCTATCGTAGCCGGGGTGGTCGGACCAGTGGCCGTCGGGGATCACCCAGGCTACCTCCGGAAATGTCTGGCTGCAGTCTTCTAGGTCCCGCAGAATCGGAGCCTTTTCTACCGGGCTCTTGACAGGCATGTACTTGCCCACGTGGTTGTTCCATTCATCCCCGGAACAAGTCTGGCGGTGCGGTGGACCGCAAACCGTCGAAAAGGAGTTGGGAGCGGTCCAGAGCGGCTCCCTAGGTTCGTTGCTTGAATCGATCCAGGCCGGCAAAGAGCACGACTGCCAACACCGCGTTCGAGAAGGCAGACATCAACTCGTGCGCCCAACTCCATTGGAGCGTGAGTCCCACCATCCCGCGGGCTACCAGGAAATATACGATCTCGTGCACAAAATAAAAGAAGAGTGTCACCAGGAAGCGAGCGCCGGCATTCTCGACGTCGAGTTTGACTCCGAGGGAAGACGCGCCGTAGCCCACCACCGTCTTGGCAATGCCGTAGACGCCAATCGGCTGATGCGTGAGCGAATCCTGAAGCAGGCCGATCACCGCTCCGGTGGCCAAACCGCTGATTTGGCTGCGACGCGCTACCGCAAAGAAAATGACCACCAGCAGCGGCAAATCGAAGATGGAGAAGAAATGAAGCCGCAGAGATACAAACGCCTGCAGGAAGAGCGCAATCAGCGGGACCAGGATCGCCGTCGGTAGACCGAAGCGATAAACCTCAACCTGCTCCTGAGATGTGTAGGTGATGGGCACGCTATTGAGGAGTGTCCTCCGGGGGCGGCTCGGGTTTCGGCTCGGGCAGGTTGGGTGGCGCCGGCTTGATGGGGTTGTTGGTCACGCCTGGCGGATTGGAGGCTGCGGGCTTGGCGGTCGCGGCCGTCGCGCCTGGCTTTAATAACGCCGGCGTGGGACTCGTTGTTTGGGTCTTCGTGGCCGAACCGCCGGCCGTCTGAGCCGGTTTGCTGTTCACTCCCCCTTCGGCTGATTTGGCGGTTTCTGGGGGGCTGAGTTGCGGTTTGTCCGGGACTGAAGGCAAGCGTTGCGCCAGAATGTCCACGGCCCGCACTGGGCCCGCCTGATTGGTGCTGGGTTCCTTGACCTCGGTCTTGGTGATGATCAGCACTTCTTCGAGCTTGGCCAGGTCTGCCGCGGGTTTCACCTGAATGTTCAGGAAGAGTTCCGAACCGGAAGCGACCTTGGTAACTGTGCCCACGGGGAAGCCTTTGGGAAAGATCTGATCGCCACCGCTGGTCAGCACCCGGTCCCCGGCTTTCACCTCCTCGTCCGCCATTACCTTTTCCATGACCACCTGGCCGGAAACCGAACCCCGGAGAATGCCCTGCAACCGGGATTTTTCCAGAATGACTCCCACTCCACTGCTCTGGTCGTTGATCAGAAGGACCTCCGCAGTGGATGCTTCGAACGGTCTGCCGCCAAACACGCGCAGCACCTTGCCGACGATGCCGTCGGCGGTAATCACCGCCATATCGGGGCGGACTCCATCGCGGTATCCTTTGTCGATGTAGACCGATCGGGATTGCTCGCTGCCGCTCGATCCGATGACCTGGGCGGCCATGGTCTGAGCGATGAATTGTTCCTTGAAGCCCAACAGGATCTGGAGGCGCCGCGCTTGCTCGGCATCTTCGTTGAGCCGTACCTGCGCCAGGCGCAGGCGTTCGATTTCCGCCTTCAGGTCGCGATTCTCCTGCCGCACACCGCGCAGGTAGAAGTAGTTGTGCCAGATTCCGGCGCTGCCGTTCTGGAAGCCGACAATCGCTTTTTCGAAGGGAGTGACGGCGTTGACCGTCCAGACGCGGATCAGGCGGGTGGGACCGCTCTCGGTGTTGCGTTTGACCTGGACCGCCAGCCCCAGCGCCTGCAGAAACAAGACCCCCACCAGGATGGTGATATTTCGGTAGCGGCCAAAGACGGATTCCATAGCAACAGTTTCTAGTTTCCAGTTTCGAGTTTCAAGTTCCACGTGGAATGAGTGGGCAGCGTGACCATCCAGACAGACTGGAACCTCGAAACCAGCAGCTCGAAACTGCCTCTTACTCGATCGAAATCTTGCGCAGCAGCTTGAAGTCGCTGAGCATTTTGCCGGTGCCGAGCACCACGCTGCAGAGCGGATCGTCGGCAATGGAAACCGGCAGCCCGGTCTCTTCACGAATACGCTTGTCCAGGTTCTTGAGCAAAGCGCCACCGCCGGTCAAAACGATGCCGCGATCGCTGATATCGGCGGAAAGCTCCGGAGGCGTGCGCTCCAGGGCTACGCGAATCGCGTTCATGATGGTCGAAACACACTCGCTGAGGGCTTCACGAATCTCGCTGTCGTCCACGGTGATGGTCTTGGGCACGCCTTCGATCAAGTTGCGGCCCTTGATTTCCATGGTCAGAGGCTTATCCAGGGGATAGGCGCTGCCAATCTCAATCTTGATCTGCTCCGCGGTACGCTCGCCAATCAGCAGGTTGTATTTCCGTTTCAGATAGTTCATGACCGCTTCATCCATCTGGTTGCCGGCCATGCGGACGGAGCGTGAATAAACGATGCCGCTGAGCGAGATGACCGCGATGTCGGTGGTGCCGCCGCCAATGTCCACCACCATGTTGCCGCTCGGTTCGGTGATTGGCAATCCGGCGCCAATCGCCGCCACCATGGCCTGCTCTACCAGGTGCACCTCGCTGGCCTTGGCGCGATAGGCGGAATCCATGACGGCACGCTTTTCCACTTGCGTGATCTCGGAAGGCACGCCGATCACGATGCGAGGATGCACCAGCATCTTCCGGTTATGCGCCTTCTGGATGAAGTAGTTCAACATCTTCTCGGTAACCTTAAAATCGGCAATTACGCCGTCTTTCATGGGCTTGATGGCGACGATATTGCCTGGAGTGCGGCCCAGCATCTCTTTGGCTTCTTTGCCCACGGCCTCGACTTCGTTGGTGTTCTTATTCAGCGCGACGATCGAGGGCTCGTTGACCACAATGCCCTTGCCGCGCGCGTAAACGAGCGTGTTGGCCGTACCCAGATCGATGGCCAGGTCGCTGGAAAAAACGCTGAACAACGATCTCAGATTATGAAAACGTGATGCGCTGGAGTGGAATCCGTTGGATGACATTGACTGTCTCTCTTCTATTATCTATCTTTCGCCGCTCTTGATCCGGGCGCGCCCGGCTCGCCCGCCGCCTCGCAACAATGGAACTCCATCTTCAATTCTAGGAGAAGTCGATCTCCCGTACTCTACACGAAAGTTCTTACCCATCGGCAACCGAGTTCATCCTGCATGCCCTACTGAATCACGACCTTCTTCTGCAGCGTGTTGACCCCGCCCTTGGCATTCTGCGCTGTGATGGTAATTAAGCTTTCTCCCTGGGCCAGCGGCGGCGTGAAGTAGTGAAAGCTGCCGTCCGCACCTATCACCGGCACTTCCCTGCCGTTGACCATCACCCGGGCACCGACCTCGGTCTTGCCGGTGAGCTCCAGCACGTGTCCATGCTGGACAAACGGATTCAGTTCCAGGTTGATCGCCGTGGTCTCGGTTTCCTTGGGAATGATGGTGAAGCGGTTCTTCTCACTCTCGACCGATTCCTTGTCCGCCAGATCGAAGGACTGCACCAGCCAGTAGTAGGCGCCCTCGGCCAGACCCGATACCATGACGTCTGCGGTCTTCACCTTGCGATCCACGATAGTCGAAGAAAAATATGGGTTGCGGGAAATCCGCAAGCGGTAGCCCACCGCGTTGGGCATCTTGGTCCAGGAGAACTCGATCGGTTTGGGATCGGTGGAGACGAAGATCGGCATCATGTTTGCCGGAGAAATCGGCGTGGGCGGGCCAATCTCCTTCAAAGTCGACATCTTCGGCGATTCCGCCTGGAAGCTCACCTTTTCCCAGTCCGATAGCCGAACCACCTCGCCATTGCGCTGAATGTCGCTGGTGCCTTTCTTTACCAGAATTTCGTGCTGATCGGCCTTAGGATCGTTGTGAACCATGGCCGCGCTGTCCGGGGCCAGGGAGGCCGTGGCACCGGCTACGATGACCTGGGATTTGGACCCCTGAACATACGTGGCTGTGGCCAGATCGACCGTGCCCGTGCTCACGGTAACGGCTACGTTGGTCTGCTGCTGTTCGTTGGCCGAGTTTTCCTCGATTACGATCAGGGAATCCTGCTTTACCGTGTAGTTGGTGCCATCATTGAAAACGACTTTGGCCATGCCCTCAGAGCCAGTCTGAATCACGTCCCCTTTCTCCAGGGGAAGACCATAGTCCCCGTTGACCCAGCTGTTGCTGTTGGCCTTCTTGACTCGCACCGTGCCGTCCAGCGCGGTGAAGTGGGCCTGCTGTGAGTTCATCGCGGAGGGCTTATCCACGTGGCCGGCTGCGCCCGCGATTTTCTCCAGCAATCCGCCGGTCAAGCTGCTAACCGCCCGGATGCCATTGTCCGTAAATTGCGGAAAGGCAAAGTGTATGCCCGCTGACAGAGCCAGCAGGACGGCCAATATCGCCAGCACCACACTGCGGTAGGTGACAGTCTTCCACGCAATGTGGATGCCCGGCTTACGTTTCGACACCGGGGCCACGGACACTAGCCAAACCTCAGAGAATATGGGGTAATTTCAACACTATCACAAGCTTAACGAGGCGGTGGCAGGTAATCAACTTGGGGCACAGGGGGAAAGATTACGAAGGTCATCCCGCCGCTAGTTTCCCGGTTCCGGGCTCCCGATGAGGTTACCGTCTGTTTCCTTGCCCGGTCAGCTGTGCACCGGCAAAGTAAGGAAACTTCAATTCGGACAGCTTGGTCCGGTAGCGATGGCTTTACAACATCGCGATCTGGAAATACAGTAAGCACAACGCGTGGGGTCTTGTGGGGTTCTGTATGGGTACGCCACCATCCGTTCGTATCGAATCGGCGGCATCGTCCAAAGAACTGGCGAATGTCCTGTTGGCCAGCGGGCTTCTGGAAACCATTCCTGACGCAATCGTTGCTGTCGACGGAAGCGGAAGCATCGTCCAGATCAATTCTCAAACCGAAGAACTTTTTGGGTATCAGCGCGGCGAGTTGGTGGGGCAGCCCATCGAAATGCTGGTGCCGGAACGCTATCGCCCACAGCATCACGGTCATCGCAGCAGCTATTCGCACAAACCCAAGACCCGCCGCATGGGATCGGGGCTGGACCTGTACGGAAGACGGAAGAACGGGTCCGAATTTCCGGTGGAGATCAGTTTAAGTCCGGTCTCCATGGAAGGCGAAAAGCTGATTCTGAGCGCGATTCGCGACATCAGCGACCGCAAAAAGATTGAACAGGAACTGCGCCGGGCCAACGAAGAACTCGATCGGAGGACCACTCAGGAAATCGGCGCCTACCGTTCCCGCCTGGCTTCGATCATTGATTCCTCCGACGACGCCATTATTGGTAAGGATCTCGAGGGAATTATTACCGCGTGGAATAGGGGCGCGGAGCGGATCTACGGCTACACCGCGGAGGAGGCCATTGGCAAGCCAGTCAGCATGCTGGTCCCGCAAGATCGCCCCGACGAGATTTCGGAAATTCTGAACAAGGTCCGCCGCGGGGAGAGCACCGAACATTTCGAGTCGATCCGGGTCAGCAAAGATGGACGGCACCTCAATGTTTCCGTCACCATTTCGCCAATTCACGATGCCGCAGGAAATGTCATCGGAGCTTCAGCGATTGCCCGGGACATCACGGCGCAAAAACGGGCAGAGGACCATCTCCGCCAGGCTCAGAAAATGGAAGCCGTCGGACGGCTCGCCGGCGGAGTGGCGCACGACTTTAACAACATTCTCGGCATCATTTCGGCTTGCACCGAATTGCTGCGGGATCGGGTAGAGGGGGCTTCCTCGGAATATCTGTCCAATATCCGCAAGGCAGTCGAGCGGGGATCGTTGCTCACGCGCCAGTTAATGGCTTTCAGCCGCAAGCAAGTGTCCCAGCCCCGAGTGCTCGACGTCAACGAACGGCTGCGCGATATCAGTAAACTGCTACGCCCGCTCATGGGAGATGACGTAGAAATCCTGATCAATGGCAAATCCGACACCGCGCTGGTGGAAGCCGATCCCAGCCATCTAGACCAGATCATCGTCAATCTGGCGGTCAACGCCCGCGATGCCATGCCGCGCGGCGGAAAATTCATTCTGGAAACCGGCGCTATGTTGGTGGACCAGGATTTCGCCAGCCAGCACCAGCCGATCAAATCTGGGAAATACGTCGTGCTGGCGGTCAGCGATAACGGCGTCGGCATGGATGAAGGTACGCTGTCTCGCGTCTTTGAGCCGTTTTTTACCACCAAGGAAATCGGCAAAGGAACGGGACTGGGACTGGCAACCGTCTATGGCATCGTCAAACAGAGTGATGGCCACATCTGGGTCTACAGCGAACCGGGACGGGGCACCACGTTCAAGATTTACTTGCCCAGCGCAGAGCACAAAATCGGGGTAGCAACCAAGCCCGAAGGCGACCCGGTCGCGCCCAAACGCTTTGGCAATACCATCCTTCTCGTCGAAGACGACGATATCATGCGCCGGCTCACCCGCCAATTGCTCGAGGAACACGGCCACACTGTCATCGAAGCGGCGGATGGGAAATCCGCTCTGGAGCTTGCCTTCTCTGATCATGGACAAATTGATCTACTTCTGACCGACGTGGTGATGCGAGGAATGAGTGGTCCCGAGCTGGTTTCGCAATTGAATCTGTCCCATCCCGAGCTGAAAGTGGTCTACATGTCGGGCTATACCGGCGAACTAATAGCGCAGCACGAATTATTGAAACCTGGCATTAAGTTGCTGGAGAAACCCTTCACCCGCACGGCCCTGCTGAACACCATCCACGCCACCCTGGGCTAGGGCAGGGTCACCGCCGGGGAGTTACTTGTCACATTTCGAAGTGATGGAGATCACGCACTGCTGTGGCAAATAACCCGCCTGCGCCCGGTTAGGGCCAGTTGCAGATTTCCTTCCGAGGGTATCTCCCTAGTTTAACTAGTTGTTTTTCAAGGATTTACGGGTGGCGCTTGGCTCTAGCTCCGGGCGCCGGCGAAATGGCCATGAATCTGCCTCTACCCAAGGGACGGAGGACAAAGATCATGGCCACGCAAACGATTTCGCACACAGTCAGAAACGTTCCCTTCCCTTCGGCGACGAACGTTGTATTCGCCGATCTACCCCAAGACATCGTCCGCAGCCTGGACACGACAACGTTGACCAATACCTATCCGGCCGGAGCGGTGCTGTTTGCCGAAGGGCAAGCGTCACGCGGGATTTTTGCGGTAGTCCGGGGACGCGTAAAGCTGTCGGTGTGCGCCCGCGACGGGCGTACCCTGATTCTGCGAATCGCCGAAGCCGGCGAAGTCTTGGGCGTCGCCTCCGCGATTGCCGGACGCGAGTACGAAGCCACGGCCGAAGCCCAGGAACCCTGCGAGATCGCCTTTGTGCGCCAGAGTGACGTTCTGCGCCTCATGCGGACGCAAGGGGAGTTCGCTCTCTGGATTACGCAGCAGGTGAGCCACGACTATAACGCAACTTGCCGCGAGATCCGCGATTTGATGCTTTCCGACTCCGCCAGCGAACGCCTGGCCCGCCTGCTGGTGGGCTGGCTCGATAACCACACCGATGCCGCGCATCCGGATCGCATGAAACTTGGCCTTACTCACGAAGAGATTGCTCAGATGATCGGAACTTCCCGCGAGACGGTGACCCGCCTGTTCGCCGGATTCAAACGGCAGCGCCTGATTCAGCAGCATGGGGCGACTCTGGTCGTGCCAAACCGGGTTGCGCTGGAGTCGTTGATAACCGCGTAGCAGAGTTCTCACCGCGTTTCCTCCTGACCACTGTGTCCTCGGCGATTGAACGAGCAATCGCCGAGGACGCGGGGACTTTCGAAGGCCCTCCCCTCCACAACTCTTATCTATGTCGCCATCACGTCACCGGTCGCCGGGCGCCGGCAGGGGTTTGCCACGACTCCGTTCCCACGCCTTGGCGTATTTCCAGGAGACGTAGACGGCATGGTAGAGATGAAGCAGAAGTCCTTCCCTGCCGTCGAGCAGCCCGAGGCGAAAAACATAGTTGTAGAGAAAAGTAAGCAACGGGCGGAAAACAATGTCGATCACGCTAAATCGGACTGGCCCCCCGTCTGCGACCATTTCCGCTCCGAGGGAGGAGTAGCGGTTCATGTGGTCGATGTAGTCGGAGAGAGTAGGGTAGGAGTGGTGAATGAGGGAGCTGCTCAGATGCACGGTGAGACCATCGGTATGGGCATCTTCATGCACCTTGCGATTTTCGAACGCGGCGGAACCGCGCCTGAAGAGGCGCAGCTTTCGGTCTGGATAAAAACCGCCGCGCCTAATCCAACGACCTAAGAACAGGTTTTTTCTGCTAATGTCAGCGCCTGCCAGTTCACCTTCGCGCTGGTCTTCGTAATGAACGGTGAAATCGTCGCAATTCCGGGTGATCCACGCTTCGCGTGCTCCGGCTGAAAGTTTTTGGAGTGTCTTTTCTTCTGGCAGGGAAAACAATTCAGTGATCTCAGCGACAAGGTCCGGAGAGGCTTCCTCATCCGCATCCAAGCTCAGAATCCAGTTCCCTGTCGCCTTGTCGATCGCCGAATTCTTCTGCGCGGCGTAACCCTTCCATGGCTCGACGAATACCTTCGCGCCGAACGCCTTTGCGATCTCCAGGGTGCGGTCGGCGGAGCCTGAGTCGACCACGATGACCTCGCCTTTGCCTTCTGCGACTAATGGCTGGACGCTGGTCAGCGTACGACCGAGGTTGGATTCTTCGTTGCAGGTGATGATGACGACTGAGAGCGTCACGCGGAGAGGATAAACCGCAAAGCTGCCAGTGGCCAGTGTTCAGTGCGCAACCGGAGCATCCTGTCGATGGGGACGGGCGAGACGCCCGTCCCCACAGGAACTACTGGTTGGGTTGGGTTGGCGGCATGGCCGGAGTCGCATCCTGGCGCGTTGTCACGAACGGCACGCTCGGCATCCTGGTCACCTGGCCGCGCTCGGCATCGGCGATCTGGATGCCGAGATGGTCCAGCGTCAGGCCGATGGACCGATCCAACTCCACCCGCGATTTCTCGTAGGCGGCCTTGGAGGCTACAAGGTTTGATTCCGCTTGAGCCATATCTCGCTGGGTCTGCAGTACAAGCGTTGTGGTGGATGCGCCCAGCGCGTACTTCTTCTGTTCGGCATCCAGCGACTGGCGGGCCAGTTCCACCGCGGCCTGCGCCGCTTCTACGCTGGCGCGGTTCTGCTGGAGCGCGAACTGGGCGTTGCGCACTTCGATGCGCACCTGGTTTTCGAGTTGCTGCAGGCGCATCTGGGCCTGGCGATATTCCAGTTCTGCGCGCACCTGGTTAGCCTGTGCGGCGCGGTTGCGCAGAGGAATGTTCAGCTGAATTCCCACGCCCTTGTCCGGAGACGAAGAGTCGACCAACTGGCTCAAGGTATCGCTGTAGCCGACGCTCTGCGTGTGCTGGAAAGGTGGAGCGAGACTTCCTGCGTTAAAGCACGTCCCATCAAATCCCTTGGTTCCCGGCGGACATGCCGGAAGCGACAGCAGCGTGGGATTCAGGTTCCCGCCAATACCAGAGCCGCCATAGTAGGCAAACAGATTCAGACTAGGCAGCAGCGCGTTCTTAGCGGACTTGTTGTTCAGATCGCGGTTGGTCAAGTCGATGCGCGACTCGGCGAGTTCGGCGCGATGCCCCAATGCATCGTTGATGAGGTCCTGCACCGGCGCGATGGCTTCCTTCTCCGGAACCAGCATGGTTGAGGTGGGAATAACCTCAGCTTCCGCCAGCACCGGATCAACCAAGGTACGGCTGAGAGCGTTCTTGGTCAGCAACTGCTGAAGCTGGAGATTGGTCTGGGCGACAATGAGCGCTTGCTGATCGGTGGCCACCACACTCTGCGCCCGCACCACCTCGATGGGCGCCAGAGTACCGATCTGGACCTGCTTCTTGTTGTCGTCGAGGGTCTTCTGCGCCAAGGCGAGCGATTCCTGCTGCACCTTCACATTCTCGTAGGCGTTCACCAGATCCCAGTAGATGTTCTGGATCTGATCTACCGTGGTAATGACCTGGAGACGAAATGCCACGTCGGAAATCTCCCGGTTATTCTTGGCGATCCGGATGAATCGAGTGGTCGGCAGAAACCCAAATCCCTGCAGCAGGGGCTGGCTTATCTGAAGCCGGAAATTCGAGCTTAGTGCCGGCGTGTAGGTGTTGGTCGGGCTGTCGGTGGTAATGTGAGTATTGTTGAAGCCAACCGACAGCGTTGAGCCCCAATGGAAGCCTTGCTGGTAGGCGAAATTAACCGTTCCGGTATTCTGGTTGGCAATGGGAATGGGGCTGAAAATGCTAGTGGACTGGTTGTAGATTCGGTCCATCTGCAGAGTGCCGGTGAAGGTCGGATCAAATGATGGGATAGCGGCACCGACGCCCAAGGTAGACGTCACTAGGCCGGAACTGCCGGTTCCAGCGCCACCGGCGCCGGTGGTGGTTCCGCCTGCGCCACCGCCCTGAGAGCCGCTGGTGGTACTGCCGCCAATACCGCCAACGCCGCCGCCAGGCGTGCCTTGCACAACGCCAGTATTGACGCCGCGGGTAGCTTGACCGGCATTCGCCAGCATGATGTCGGTATCCGCGATATTCAGATTGTAGCGGGCAATCGCGATATCCAGATTGTTTTCGAGCGCGATGGCGATGGCATCATCGATCGAAATCATCAACTTGCCATTCTGCATCAGTTGCTCGATCCGCGGCGTATTCAACAGGTTCGGCGGCGAAACCGTCGTGGCCATATAGGGGGCGAACGGATTAGGAAAGTGGCCCCGGGGCTTGGAATAATCGCGCACCTGAAATGCCTGCGACGGCGGCGTCATGGTATTGGCGGGCTGGGGCGCGTCGGGAGGCGCCTGGGTCCAGGCGCTGAGGCTGCAGACGCCTGCCAGGGCTAGAGCGGAAAGCAGTCGTTTGGCTGACTTCAACGGAGTCCAAGACATTCGTTCATCTCCATAAATAAGGGCTGTTTACACGAGACTGCCACGCTGGCTCAGTCCTGTAGTACGCAGAAAGCGGCGGCCAGGTTTCACTTCTTCTGCGCCGCCGCAGCGGACTCGATGGCATAACTCCAATCACCACATGGGAAGTGAAATAGTATAGCTGACGCCGGACACGGTTTCTCCGGCCGGGCACCGCCTCGCCGGTAAATCTTTGGTAAAGGTCTGTAAAGCTGTTAGACGAAGAATGGGCGGCCCAACGCTGCAAAAATTCGATGCGAAATCTCAAGTTGACTTTAGCCTATGACGGCTCGGGGTTCTCGGGTTGGCAGGTGCAGCCGGATGCACCGACGGTCCAGGGCACGCTGGCCTCGGCTATTGGACGGGTGACCGGGGAAAAAGTCTTGCCGCAGGGCTCGGGCCGGACCGATGCCGGGGTGCACGCGCTGGCCCAGGTGGCGACCTTCGCCAGCGCCTCGGCGATTCCGGCGGAGAACCTGGTTACCGCCCTGAACGACCTCTTGCCTGCCTCCATTCGCGTTTTGGAAGCGGTTGAAAGCCCGGCTGATTTTCACGCCCGGCATTCCGCCCGGGCCAAGACCTATCGGTACCGCATCTATCGCGGCGCGATTTGTCCGCCCTTCCTGGCGCGCTATGTGTGGCATTATCCATATCCTTTAAATCTGGAGCCGATGAAACAGGCGGCTGAATTGGTGCTGGGAGAACACGACTTCACCTCGTTTGCCGCAGTGGATCCGGAGCGCGAACGGGAGGACAAGGAAGTCTCGAATATTCGCCGCATCTTTTCTTCGGTCTGGGAGCAAGCCGGGGAAGAACTGCAGTACACCGTCCGAGGCAACGGATTCCTTCATCACATGGTGCGCAACCTGGTAGGAACATTTCTGCTGGCAGGCAGGGGGACGCTGCAGCCCGAGGACCTGGGAAGGATACTGAAGGCCTGCAGTCGTTCGGCCGCCGGGGCTACCGCGCCCGCCAGTGGGTTGTACCTGGTCAGTGTGGAGTATTGAATGCCTGATTTGTCGGCGCGGCGCGATTACACTGTAGCCAGCGAGACGCAGCCTCGTCTCGACGGGGGATCTTGTGGCTACCGATGCTCAGGTTTTAGTCCGAACGGTCAGGTCGGTCGATCCGGCTACCGGCGACCTGCTGGGTGAATTCGATTGCTTAAGCGATTCCGAAGTCAACGCGGCTGTCGGTCGAGCGCGCGCCGCGCAGCCTGCATGGAACAATCGGGACGTTCGTAAGCGCATCGCGGTCCTGAAGTGTTTCCAGCGCCTTCTTCATGAGCGCAAGTCTGAAGTTTCGCGGTTGATCACGCGTGAAGCCGGCAAGCCCAGCGTGGAAGCGCTGGTCACCGAGGTGATGGTGGTGCTGGACGCGACCCGCTTCTGCATGGAGAACGCCTACAGCTTCCTGCGCGATGAGCCCGTCCCACACGGCAATCCAGCCATGAAAACCAAGTCCGGGCGCATCCTGCGGGAGGCCCAGGGGGTGGTCGGCATCATCTCGCCGTGGAATTATCCCTTTTCCATTCCAGCCACGGAGAGCCTGTCGGCGCTGGTGACCGGAAACGCCGTAGTGGTCAAGCCTTCCGAGTTCACGTCGCTGACGGCGCTGAAATTGGCATCACTTCTGCACGAAGCGGGCGTTCCGAAAGAGATATTCCAGGTGGTTGTCGGCGGCGGGACGACTGGCGCCGCACTCATCGATTCTGACATCGACAAGCTTATCTTCACCGGCAGTGTCGGCACCGGAAAACGCATTGCGGAAGCCGCCGCAGCCCGTTTGCTGCCGGTGGTGCTCGAATTGGGCGGAAAGGATCCGATGATTGTGCTCGACGACGCCGATATCGACATAGCCTCGAGCGGCGCGGTTTGGGGCGCATTCGTAAACGCCGGGCAGACCTGCCTTTCGGTTGAGCGCTGCTACGTACATCGGAAGATCTCCACCCCTTTTATCGAAGCCTGCCAACACAAGATCGAGCAACTGCGCGTGGGCAACGGCCTGGACACCCACACCGACGTCGGGCCACTTATTCACCAAGGACAGCTCCGGATCGTCGAGTCCCAGGTGGAAGACGCAAGACAGAAAGGGGCGCAGGTGCTGGCGGGCGGCAAGCGGTTGGCGGAACTGGGCGCCAATTTCTACGCGCCCACGCTGCTGGCAGAGGTCACGCACGAAATGCGGGTCATGAAGGAAGAGACATTCGGGCCGGTGCTGCCGGTGATGATCGTCAACAGTGAGGAAGAGGCGATTCGCTTGGCGAATGATTCGGAATATGGCCTGGCTGCCAGTGTCTGGACCGGGGACCGGCGGCGCGGCGAGCGAGTAGCCAGACGGCTCAATACCGGCACGGTGATGGTCAATGACGTGGTCGCATGCTTCGGGATCAGCGAAGCTCCACACGGGGGCGTGAAGTCCAGTGGCTTGGGCAGGGCGCACGGACGTTTCGGTCTGGAAGAAATGGTTCGCATCAAGTACGTCGACACTGACCGACTGCCGCAAATGAAGAAAGTCTGGTGGTACGGCTACGGGCAAGGCTTTGCGCGCCAAATGGAAGCCTTCGTCGATGCCATGTTCGCCCGCGGCTGGGGACAGAAGCTGCGCGGCGCCATGCGCTCAGCAGGAGCGCTGACTCGCAGGAAACTGTAGCCCGGCGTCCTGGCGCCGGTCCGGTCGGGCATCCCGCCCCTGGATGCTGGCGCTGCGGTAAAATGCGCCATGTCTTCAAAACCTGACTCCAGCCGTCACCTGCTGCGCCATACGCTGGCTACCCTTGCCTACCGCGGTGCCAAGACCATTCGCAACGCGCCCCCAGAATTCGCCGCGTACGGCTCGCCAGACACATCAAGAACCCCGGCGAAGATTCTCGCCCACATCGGCGACCTGATGGATTGGGCCCTCTCGATGGTCAGCGGCAAACAGGAGTGGCACGATTCCAATCCTCTGTCCTGGGAAAACGAATGCCAGCGCTTTTTCTCAGCGCTGAACGCCTTTGACGATTACCTGGCGTCAGACGCGGCACTGCAGGCTCCGGCGGAAAAGCTGTTTCAGGGGCCAATCGCGGACGCACTGACCCATGTCGGCCAGCTCGCCATGCTGCGGCGAATGTCGGGCGCGCCCATGAAAGGCGAAAACTACTTCGTTGCAGACATTCAGGCCGGGCGGGTTGGCGCGGAGCAAAGCTCCCCCAAACGCGAGTTCTGATACGGTGGCAGAGGTGCACTCGCTCCGGTAAAATGAAGTCGCAGGCTGAATCCGGCGGCAGCGGCCGCTTGAACGAGGGATATCCTTTGGCCACAGTCGACGGCGTAGCTCCTCCCCAACTGCCCAAGCACAAGGTGAAGATCAAGAAACTGCAACAGCGTTCCTGCAACGAGAAGGACGCTAAGGGCAAGTTCTGCGGTGGGCATCTGAAACGCTGGTTCTACACCACCGACGTGCTCGAGCAGGCGTGCGGCGACGTGGAGAGCGCATGGGGACGCGATGCGGAAGTCTATCGCTGCGAACATTGCAAGACCCTGTATCTGCCCAACCCCGAAGATGTGCGGGGCGTGAACGTAGCCGGCCAGGGACAATCGTCCATCTTTGGGCTGACCGTTCCGGCGAAGAGCTAGGGTTTCTCTGGATGGCGTGGGATTTCGTGACGTCTTAAAGTGCGGCTAGCCGAGGTTTGCTCGGCATGACCGGGTCAAAGACCCGGTTCCACACAATTTTTTTCACGTGAACACTTCCGAACTCATTTACGACTGGAACCGGAGCTATCCGAATTCTTTGAGGCCCACCGGACGGGTCCTCCTCAATGATGAGAGTCTGCGCGACGGGCTGCAATCGCCCTCGGTGCGCGATCCTTCGATCGAGGAGAAGATCGAAATCCTCCACCTGATGGAGGCGCTGGGCATTGATGCACTCGACATCGGCTTGCCCGGCGCGGGACCGCGCGCGTATGCCCACGTCGAAGCACTGGCACGCGAGATTGCCACTCACAAGCTGAAGATCAAGGCGAATTGTGCGGCCCGTACCCATCAGAACGACATCCGGCCGATCGCCGAGATCGTCCAGAAAACCGGCCTGCGAATCGAGGCGGCGACGTTCCTCGGCTCCAGTCCCATTCGCCGCTACACCGAAGGTTGGACCGACGACTTCCTCTTGCGCACCACCGAAGACGCCGTGAAGTACGCGATCTCCCTCGGTCTCGAGGTCATGTATGTCACCGAGGACACCACGCGCTGCGATCCGGAAATGGTGAAGCGCCTGTACTCGACGGCCATCAACTGTGGTGCGCGCGCCATCGTGATCTGCGACACGGCCGGGCACGCAACGCCCATGGGCACTTTCGCGCTGATGCACTTCATCCTGGAAGAGGTGATCAAGCCATCGGGCGAGAAGATCCGCGTGGATTGGCACGGGCATTGTGACCGCGGCCTGGCGGTTGCAAACGCCATGGCTGCACTGGTATCAGGCGCGGAATGCATTCATGCCTGCGCGCTCGGCATCGGCGAGCGTGTGGGCAACACCCAGATGGATCAGATGCTCGTGAACCTGAAACTCATGGGCATTCATCCCTGGGTCGACCAGGATCTCACCCAGATCAAGGCATATTGCCAAGCGGTTTCCCGCGCCACCGGCGTGCCGATTCCTGCGAACTACCCGGTGGTGGGGGAAGACGCGTTTCGCACCGCCACCGGCGTACACGCGGCGGCGGTAATCAAGGCTTACAAGAAGAATGATATCGAACTCGCCAACACGGTCTATTCCGGCGTTCCCTCGCATGTCTTCGGGATGGAGCAGGTGATCGACATCGGCCCCATGAGCGGCAAGTCCAATGTACTGTTCTGGCTGGAGCGGCGCGGCATCACGCCCAACGACGGCGTGGTGGAGCGAATCTATCAGCGGGCAAAATCCTCCGACCACACCCTGACCGAGGCGGAGGTCCTGGAATGCGTGCACGCAGAAAAAATCGTCCCGCAATGAGTCAGTCCGCGGCAGAGGGACTGCTGTAGCGTGCGCCAATCTCATTAGTCGCGCGGAGTAAAACATCAAGCGGCTTTAGCACGGGCAATCCTGCGCCGCGATTCTTCAGGACTTCTAGGACTTTTTCGGTCGGAATATTTCCGACCAATTGATCCTGCGCGAACGGACACCCGCCCAACCCCCCAAGTGCCGAGTCGAAGCGGCGGCAACCGGCGTCGTAGGCGGCAAGAATCTTCGCGGCGGCGTCCTCGGGGCGGCCGTGCAAGTGAACGCCGATTTCGAGATAATCGTACTTGGCCATCACGGCCGACGCGACCTCGTGAATCTGTTCGGGGCTGGCGCTGCCGACCGTGTCGGCGAGCGAGATCATGTGGAAGTCTTCGATCTCGAGCAAGTCGACAGCTTCTACCACCTCATCGACGGTCCAGGGGTCGCCGTACGGATTGCCGAAGGCCATCGAAATGTAGACGACCACGTCGAGGCCCGCTTCATCGGCCTTCTTCTGGATCTTCTCTAACTCTTCTAAGGCATTTTGCGCCGACTGATTCTGATTCTTGCGGAGAAAGGTTTCAGAGATCGAATATGGAAAACCTAATGTCCGAACTGAGTTTGTCGCGATCGCCCGGTCAGCCCCCTTTTCGTTGACTACAATGCCGATGATCTCGACATCATCCGGCGGATCGAGATCTTTCAGCACTTCTTCCGAATCCGCCATCTGCGGCACAGCTTTTGGCGAGACGAACGATACCGCATCAATGTGCTTGAATCCCGTGCTGATCAAGGCTTTCAGGTAGTCGGTCTTGATGAAGGTCGGGACCTGGCCCTTGAGCCCTTGCCAGGCATCGCGCGGACATTCTACGAGTTTGACAGAGTCAGCGTTTAGCATTTAGCTCTTAGCC
>Ga0335077_10003908_pt1 | contig 18112 bp, 14 predicted proteins | sample Lox_Sample_31_FD_207151 | JGI IMG/M metagenome (GOLD analysis project Ga0335077, IMG submission 207151) | Soil microbial communities from Loxahatchee National Wildlife Refuge, Florida, United States - Lox_Sample_3.1 | ecosystem: Environmental > Terrestrial > Soil > Wetlands | place: USA... | reverse complement strand
GCGACACCTCTAACTGCCCAAGGTGGCAAGGACCTTCGCTGCAGGGTCCAGCAGCGGATACGGTCCTTGAGGCCAAATCCCAAGTAATCCGCACATGGCCGCCAAAACCACCATGGGAACCCACATGAGAGCTGGTACTTCTCGCACATCCGTCGCGGGCGTCCCGTTCAAGCGGGGCTCTCCCCAAAAGACTTTGTAACCCGCGCGAAGCATAACCACGATGGTCAAAACACTCGTCATAATCGCAATGCCTGCCGCCCACCACATTCCAGCCTTAGCCAAGGCCAGATATACCGTCAATTTGCTCCAGAATCCGTTAAGCGGCGGAAAGCCCGCAATCGCCAGGGCCCCCACCAGGAAGCAGGCGCTCGTGATGGGCATCTGTCTTCTTATCCCGCCGAGGTCGGCCATGCGCCGCACCCGAGTGGCATAAATCACGGCACCCACGCACATAAACAAAAGAGACTTGCAAAGAGCGTGGTTGAGTAGGTGAAATAGGCCACCATAACAGCCCAGGTAAGTCCCAAGTCCAACTCCCACCAAAACGTAGCCCATCTGGCTCACCGACGAATAGGCTAACAACCGCTTCAGGTCGTCTTGCGCCAGAGCCAAAATGATGCCCAGGAGCATGGTGAAAGAGCCGAGCACCAAGAGGAAGACTGTGACCTGACGCCATGCGGGGAAAAAAATGCTCACCGTGCGGGCCAAGGCATAAAGGGCCATTTTTATCATCACTCCCGACAAAAGCACGCTGATGGGGGTAGGTGCCTCTGCATGCGCATCAGGTAGCCAGGGATGAAAAGGCGCAATACCTGCTTTGGTCCCGAAGCCCACCACGAGAAAAGCGATTGTAATTGCCATAGGGCGGCGCGGAATAAACAGCACGACGTTCCGGATCTCACTCATCAGCAAGGCGCTCCCCCCAGACAACCTATTCGTGGCTGCCGCGCTGGCGTATAGCAGCACGCAACCAAACAGAGCAAAGGTGATCCCGATGGTCAGCAACATAAGGTACTTGTAGCCGGCTTCAAGCGCAGGCCGATCCCAATAGAACGCCACGAGAAGACCAGAGGTGAGGGTGGTCGCCTCAATAGCCACATAGAGCATAACGACGTTATTGGTGACGCATCCCCACAGCATGGTTCCGAAAAACCACATCAGAAGGCCATGGAATATGCGCATACGACGCAAGTTCACGTCCTCTGTCATGCGCGCCGCAAAGTAACGCACGGAATAAAGCGACGCGAGCAGTCCGATGCCCCCAATGACGACTACCATCAACACGCTCAACGCATCGACACGGAGTTCCCCATTCCAGGTAGTTAATATGGCCCCCTTCAAAACACGTGAGGCCATCCAACCACCCAGTCCTGAGACCACCGCGGCCATCAAAACTGGCAGCCACCGTTGCAAACCGCGTCCCACGTCCGGGATCGCGAGCATGACCGTGCCCATCAACATCGGTAACAGGAATACCATCGCCGGTACGATGGATACCTGCGTGACCACGTCACCCACCATGGCTAGGTCCCCCGCACGAACCCTTTAACACCATTTACCACCTCAGTTCCCGCAGCCGAAACGTATCCGTGGTTCCGAACTCCCGCCGCACTCCCCCTACGACGTAGAGGAGCAAGAAAACTGTTACGACCACCTCCGTGGCCACTCCGAATAGCGCTGTCTCCGACAATCCGGGAGCCAAGCTCACCAAACTCAGGTGTACACCGTTCTCGAGCAAGCAGAGCCCGATGACCGCTTTGACGGCATCCCGACGCGTCAGGACTGCATATAGCCCCAGAGCGAAGACTGTCGATGCCACGGCCAAGTTCGTGCGGAACACGCCGAGTCGCCCCATTTCAGTCGGCGCCAGAAACGCGCCCGGACCGTGTGTGAGGCGGAAGAACATCATCATCAGCAGCGCGGCGATCACCGCCGACGGCACGAAACCAATCACCGGTTTCAATTCGTGGTCGTCTAAACCGCGGATAGACCGGAAAAGAAACAACGGCGTCAAAATCGCCTTCGTGACCAACGCCGTGGCCGCCCACCAATAGAGTGCCTTGTTCACCGCGGCAAAGCTAAGTAACAGACCCACGATCAACAGCGCCTGAAACAAGTACGCCACGATTGAGAATTTCAGCCTCCGCATTTCCACCGCGGCAACCGACGTAAGCACCAGCGTCAAGCTGAGCGTCTCAATCAATCCGGTATGCAGCGCTCCCAGATTCATGCGCGCCCTCCTCGCAGGCCCTCCCGGAAACCGGTTTTCATCATCCGGTCAAGCGGCGTAGGAGGCGTGAAACACCTGCCGCACCTTTGACATGGGCCCATGAAAACCTCCAGCCGCATGTACATGTCCGGAGCAGAGTTTGTGGCAGTTTCAAATTGCTGGCTCAGACGGATCGCTTTCTCCGGGCACACTTCTTCGCACTTGCCGCAGTATGTACACCTACGCCAATAGAACTCCAGCGTCCTCATGTACTGCTGTGAGTCCGACACGACAATCACACCAGCCGGGCAGACGTTTGCGCATCCACCGCACCCGAAACACAGATCGGCGTCGATGGTGATCTTCCCGCGGAACCCGGGCTCCGGAGCATGTTCCGCAAACGGGTATCCGAGGGTCACACGCCCGGCTTTTATGCAAATCAGAGCTTCCCGCAGCTTGCTTAGGAACATATCGATCCTCTGCTACTTCCCGATTACTGCAAAAGCCAAGGCTGCCAGTGACGAAAACGCGACTCGCATGTAGTAACCCAGGGCTTGATCGATGCGTAACCGCGGATTGATGACGTCGATGACAGAGACCAGCACGAGCACGATGACCACCTTCACGATCGTCGCCACCAGATCCACCAAGTAGTTTCCAAAGTGCGGCCAGGGAAAGAACACTTCCACCAGCAAGAAAACGAGAACCAACTGCTTCACCCACATAGCCCATCGCAACAGCGCTAGGCGCGAGCCGCTTTGCTCGACGAACGGCCCCCCCATGATTTCCTGGTCTGCTTCGGCAATGTCGAATGGCAATTTGCCGGCCATGCCTTGCAAAGCTAGGAAGAACGCCACGCCCGCTTTGGCCATGCTGATGCTCGGTCCGTTCTGCACCTGCCAGTTCTGAATACCCCCTAAAGCCAAAGTCCTCGCCTTGAACGCGCCCACGAACAAAGCCATGGCCAGAATGGGTTCGACCGACAGAAGCATCATCATTTCGCGCGAGCCTCCAACAAAAGCATATGGGCTGGCGCTGGCAAAGCCGCCCAGCATGATCAGCACAGCGCTCATTGCCGCCACATAGATCACCACGATCATGTCCCCCGCGAAGGCAAGCGGTGGGGCAGTTCCTAAGGGGATCAGCGCGGCCAGCAAGAGGGTTGAAGCCAGCGTGAGTGCCGGGAGGCTTGCATACACCATTCCGCCGGTGCTGCGCAGGTCCTCTTTGCCCAGCAGCTTCAGAAGATCCCAATAGGGTTGCGTGATCGGAGGTCCAATTCGAGAGTGGATCGCAGCTCGGAGTTTGCGCATTATCCCTTCGCAGAGTGGTGATAGGAACAGAGCGGTTGCTACGTTCAGCACGCAAAGCAGGAAGCTCTTGACGATCCACGCTGTCATCGCACCCCTCCGCCGCGAGTTGCCATTCTCGACAGACGAAGCACCTCGGCGCGGGAGTAGACCCTGACCTCGCCTGTCCTTTTGTCGAGCGTCTCCAGGCGCTCCGTGCACGAGAAGCATGGGTCGAGACTCCCCAAGGTAATTGGGACGTCCGCAATGTTTGCTTTGTCAACCATTACCGGCATGGCCTGGAGATTCGGATAGGTGGGAGCGCGCACTCTCCACCGGTACGGCCGGTTGTCGCCGCCCGTCTGCACAAAATGGATTGCCTCGCCCCGCGGAGCCTCCACGACCGACACTCCGACTCTACCTGGCGGTATCCCTTCTTTGATCTCCGCACAAATCGGGCCCTCGGGAATCGTCAGCACACCTTCGCGCACCAGGCGTAAGGACTCGAGCAGTTCGGTGACGCGTACCAGTACGCGCGACCACGTGTCACCCACCTCCTGCGTGGCAATCTGCGGAGGTAGTTCGTCATAGGCCGCGTACGGGTGATCGATTCGCGCATCGATCGCCACCCCGGACGCTCTCGCCGGTGGGCCCACGACACAGATTTTCTTCGCCCACTCGTTCGTGAGTTCGCCGACACCCTTGGTCCTGGCATGCAACGTGGTGTCGCCGACAATAGCGTCGCGAACGGCGATCGCTTCTTTTTCAATTTTGTCCAGGGTTTGCAGAAGCTTTGGTCTTATCTCGTCCGGGAAGTCGCGGCGGAGCCCGCCGATGGTGTTCATTCCGTACGTCTTGCGATTCCCGGAGATCTGTTCACACAGCCACATCACCGGCTCGCGAATCCGCCAGGTCTGCATGAGCACAGTGTCGAAGCCGATGATGTGCCCCGCAATACCCAACCACAGCAGGTGTGAGTGGATGCGTTCCAGCTCCAGCATGATTGTCCGGATGTACCTGGCCCTGCGCGGGACCTCGATGCCTGCGGCTTTCTCAACGGCCTGGCAATAGCACGTGGAATGGATGAAGCCGCAAATCCCGCAGATTCTCTCGGCCAGGAAAGGGATTTCGTTGTAGGTCAAAACGCTGTCACCCAGCTTTTCAATCCCTCGATGGTTGTAGAAGAGGCGAGTGTCGCACCCGACGATCTTTTCGCCTTCCACGAACAAGCGCCAGTACGCAGGTTCCTCCAGCACAGGAAAGAAAGGTCCCATGGGCATCACGGTTGCGCCGGAAGGTGGTTCGCGCATCTGTGGGCGCACATTCTCCGCACGAGGTGGGCGGTAGTTGTACGGGAAATCTCTTCGCAGCGGATACATGCCTTCTGGCCAATCGTCCGCCAGCAGTAGCCGACGTGGATCCGGATGACCTGCGGGATGTACGCCAATGGCATCCTGGAATTCCCGTTCTGCCCAATTTGCCCCCGCGACGACTCCGGTGATCGAATCGATCTGCGGATCCTTTTCGGATACGGGAGATTCGAGGAGAACGTAGAGATGCTCACGATCGAGCGAAAACAGTTGCACAATTGCGAAGTCGCCGGTCACCGGCCTCTGATCCGTTCCCACCGAAATCATGAACCGTGCGTGCAATTCATTGACCAGCCCCTCCACGACTCTTACCAGCGCGCGCTTCTCAATCGTGTACTGCAGGGTATCGGCGTGAGGTAGGGTCGCTGACAACAGGCCACCGTTGCTGCGCGCCGCGATTAGTTCTTCAACTCGCATAACCGTCAGTCGATCTGTAGCAGTCATGCCCGTCTCCTCAGCCCCCGCCCCACAACAGGATTCCCGCTACAACAATGGCCCCGATGACGATCCACAGAAGATATATCTGAGGGATTCCAACGTGGGTTCTGCTGACGCGCCCAGCCGCCAGCCCAATCGCTTTGGCTGAAGGTGCGTATAGCCAGTGGTCAAAGTCGAGAGCGTGCCGAAGCGGAGCGGGAAATCTCGGCACGTGCACCTTTGCGCTGGGGTAGATTCCCTGGAACGCGTGCTTGAAGGGCAAGTAGAAGCTGCTGGCGGGGTAGCGGACTAAAGCAGGCGCATGCTCTTCGCCGCAGTACCACACGGGCACAGACCTCCTCTGCGCTCCGCCCACTCGCTGAATCGCATAACAGAGCAACGCCAGCACCACCAGCGCCGCCAGGATCGCCAAGGGCGACCAGAACGCAACCGGCGATCCATCCATCAAGAACAGCCCAGCCCACGTTCGACTTGTATTCACCGTGGCCATAGACGCACCGGTAATCCCTTCGATCGCGTGGCCGACGACTCGCAATACCAACTGTGGGAACACGCCCAATAGGACGCACAGGGCTGCCAGCACGAACTGGGGCACGATCATGGAGGACGGCACTTCCTCTAATTGGAGATTCTCTTCAGCTCTACCAAGAAAAACCGATGCGAGCATATTCAGGAAACAAGCAAGCGAGGCGAGCGAGATGAAAAGCGCTATTAAACCCAGCACGAGGAACAATGGAAAGCGCATTCCGGTCAATAGACAGCCAGCGACGATGAGCCATTTGCTGGTGAACCCATTGAGCGGTGGCACGCCCGCAATACTCAAGGAGGCTATCGCCGTCGTGCCGGTCGTGTAGGGCATAAAAGCCGCCAGACCGCCCAGCTTGTTCATGTCGCGCTCGCCGGTCCGGTAAAGCACTGACCCCGCGCCAAGGAACAAGCACGACTTGAAGCAGGCGTGATTTACCGCGTGCAGAATTGCGCCCGCAAGGCCTATGGCGGCCAGTGCCGGGCACGCAACCAAACAGTAGGTGCCCAGTCCAAGCCCGAGACACATGTAGCCTATTTGCCCAATGGTGCTGAAGGCCATCAGCCGCTTCGTGTCGGTCTGGGCCAATGCCGTCAATGTCCCGACGAACAGTGACACCGTGCCGGCAAGTGCCAGAAGGACTCCCCATATTTCCAGTGACGGCGAGACAACCACAAAACCGCAAAAAAGACGAACCAGCCCGTAGATGCCGAGTTTGACGAGGGCACCCGAAAGCATGGCGCTCATGCCTGAAGGAGCAACAGGGTGTGCATCGGGAAGCCAATCGCCCATCGGCAGGAGGCCCGCCTTTGTTGCAAATCCCACGAAGAACAGGAAGATGACCGCGTTCGCCAGAAAAGGCCGAGTCGTTAACATTGCTGCAAAGGCTGGTCGAATAGCATCGAAAGAGAATGAGCCCGACGTCCTCCACAGCAACAGTGCCGCCGCCACCATGCAAAGCGTTGCGCCGTGCGTGATGATGAAATATTTCAAGCCTGCTCGCTGGCTCGCCGCGCTCTCACTCTCGAACGTCACCAGGAAGTAGGAAGTCAATGTCATCGACTCCCAGAAGATCAAGAAAAACAGGAAGTCCGCGCAGACAAGAACGCCCATCATGCTGGCCACGCAGAGCAGGAGAACTGGAAAGAATTTTGCGACCTTATCGCGCGCGTAATGCTCCATGTACCGGACGGAGTACAGCGTGCTCAGCAAAGCAATCACTGCGACAATAGTCAGGAAGACGGCACTAAGTGGGTCAAGCCGTAATGTCAAGCTGGATCCCAGTTGCGGCACAGCCATAAGCGTACGCTCTGTCGATTTAACCGTGCATGCTGCTACCGCCGCGAGCAACGCGAACAACGAGGAAGCACAAACAGAACCGAAACTGACCCATCCGCACAATTTCCGGGTTCGCGCGAAGAGCAGACTTACCAGCGACCCCGCGATCAGGATTACCATGCTGACTTCCACGTCGCGAACGGCATTCACCATGCTATTTCCCCATCAACTGCACTAACGGCATGCCCACAAATGGAGCTGCTACACAACCGATCATCAGAAGGATCAACGTAGCGTTCATCGCCCAAGGAACATTCGGTGAGGCCTGCGCAACCGCCACAGGCGCGCCAAAGAAGATTCTTTGTCCGACGTAAAGCATCCAGCTGAAGGAAATCAGCGTTTCGCAAAGAATTAGAACGAGGAGGAACGGACCGACGGGTCCGGCCAGCCGCATGGCGCCCGACAGGATCATCAGCTTGCTCCAAAAGCAAGCCAGCGGTGGAACCCCAGTTGCGCTCAGGAGTCCAATGAAAAATGCAGTAGCCGTGAGGGGCATGCTTCTTCCCAACCCCCGCAACCCCGCTATGCTGCGAGTGCCGGTGACATACGCAATTGTGCCGGCGCAGAAAAATAAGGTTGCCTTGCTGTATCCGTGACAGATGATATGCAACACGCCGCCACGAAAACCCAGACTCGATCCCAGTCCCCCTATCGCGATGCCCAGCATTACGTAGCCCAGGTGTGCAATTGTGGAATACGCCAGCAACCGCTTCAGGTCATCCTGAACAAAGTAGAAGGACAGCGCGACAAAAATCGTGACCAGCGCCATCATCCCCATCAGCAATGCGATCTTCGGCGAAATTCCCCATCCGCTGCCCACTGTCCGGGCCATCAGATAGACACCCGCCTTGACCATCGCTGCTGCGTGCAGATAGGCGCTAATCGGAGTTGGAGCCTCCATTGCGTCCGGCAGCCAGGTTTGCAAGGGAACCTGCGCCGCTTTTGCCCACGCTGCAATGAGTAGGAAGACCAGAACCGATAACCTCAGCCCGTCAGGCAACCTGCTGAGGGCCGAGAAATCAAACGAATTTGTGCGTACAAAAAGAATAAGAATGGCCATCAGGAAGAAGGCGCTGCCAATGGAGGTCATCAACAGGGCCTTGAATCCCGCCCTTAAACTCCGCGGGTCCTGGTGAAAAGAGATGAGCGCCCACGAACACAGCGTCGTCAGTTCCCAAAAAACAAAGAACTGCAGAAAATTGGGTGAGACCGCCATGCCCACCATGCTGGTAATGAACAATAGCAGCCAGAAATAATACCGGCCGTATTGCTCACTCCCCACGGGGTGGTCGCGGTTTTTGTTCGTCAGGTACGCGGTCGAATAGAGAACCGTCAGCAATCCGATTGGCACAACCACCAACAGCATCAGGCAAGTCAGCGGATCGGCGAAGATTCCAAAAATAGGCATGTCAACGAACCCACGCAACCAGGGTAGATCTCCCAGCATTCTGGTGTACGGGGCTCGGAAGGTGGAGAGTATGAGCCAGACAGTCAAGCCTGTTGTGATTGTTGCCACCACCACCGCAGCCGGACGCGCATGTCTTTTCAGAACCACTGACAGGAGGGATCCCGTAGCGGGCACGATCAGCATGAGAATTGCGACGGACGCTATCAAGTGGCCGCCTTTCTGAATTGACTTGCGAATTCCGCTTGAGCGGGCGCCCCCCGCGCGGCGATTACCGCCTTCAACACGCCAGCCAGGGCCTCGACGCTAGAAGACACCGCGGCGCTCATCATTTCCGAAAAATCCGTGTGACGCGGCTGAATCCCGATCAGCAGCACGCGGGCACGAGTCTCCCGTTCCAGGTAGTCCATCAGCAGGCTGATGGGCACGCGATGTGTGCTCGGCCAGTAACCCGCCGTTTGCTCCTTATCCAGCAACGTCATTGCGCCTGGTGGGGACTGAAGATCGACGGAGTCAATCAACACCACCGTGTCCGGTTGCTGCCCGACCACCTGCCACAAGCAGTTCTCTGGAACATCCTGGGCATCAATGACATGCACGCATGGGGCATCGCTGAGCTTTCTTGCCACCAAGCTGCCGGCCGCATCGTCGCCTCGGCAGGGATTGCCGATGCCCATCAAGACCACGGTGCCTTGCATCAAATCGGCAAGTTGTTCTCGCAGATTCATACTCTCGACTCGTGCGGAAATGTGCGCATGCGATTCCCTCTACTCGACCAACTCCCTGATCCGCGCGTAGTCAAAAACTGGTCCGTCGCGGCATACATAGCGATGGCCGATGGCACAGTGATTGCATTTTCCAACTCCGCATTGCATCATTCGTTCCAACGTCGATATGACCGATTCCTCCTTGAAACCGAGCCTCAACAGGTCCTGGACGGCGATCCGGATCATGATCGGTGGTCCACAGATGTAGGCGAGCGACGATTCTGGGTGCGGCGTGATCCTTTTGAACAACGATGGCACCACTCCCACTTCTCCTGTCCATCCAGGCTGGGCCACGTCCACAGTTACGTATAGCGCGACGTCCGGCCGTTCTGCCCACTCTTTGAGTTCCTGTTTGTAGACCAGATCCGATGGTGTCCGAGCGCCGTAGAGAATAGTCACGCTGCCGAACTGAGGGCGTTCATCCAGCACATTCCAAATCAAGCTGCGCAACGGTGGTAGCCCGATGCCGCCGGCAACAAAGAGCAAGTCCTTGCCTCGTGCCGCCTCCACGTCGAATCCATTACCGAAGGGACCTCGAATCCCTATCTCCCCGCCTTTCCGGAGTTTGTGAAGCGCATTGGTCAACTGCCCAGTGCGCCTGACCGTGGTTTCCAATTTGTGCGGCCGTGTCGGGCTCGACGCGATGCAAAAGGGAGCTTCTCCGTAGCCGAATACCGACAACTCCAAGAATTGCCCCGGAAGGAAATGGAAATTGCCCCCGTTGTTCCCATCGCGGAAGCGCAATGTGAACGTCTTGGTGTCGGGTGTTTCGTCCTTGACGTCTTCCAGACACGCTACGTACGGGAGGAACACATCAAGCATTCCATTTCCCCTTCCTGATTGCACCGACAACCGCTGGCAGGTTCGTGGCCCCGAGACACACTTGGACGCATCGTCCGCAGCCGACGCACCCCACCGCGCAATCACGTTGGTAGTACTGCGCGCTGGCTTTGTGGAAAAAGCGCCGCTTCATCCGCTGCCTCCGCTCAGCGCGGGGGTTATGTCCGGAAGCTTCCAGTGTGAAGGCAGCGTACTGGCAGGAATCCCACATGCGACAGCGAGTCCAGCTTCCGTCGCTCCCGAGATCCTTTACACTGAAACAGTAGCAGGTGGGGCACACCAGGTTGCATCCCCCGCATTCCAGACACCATTCGCTCATCTCTTCCCACAATGCATCCTGCACGCGTCCGGTTGAGATCCGTCTCATCGCGGAAGCAAAATGGCAGGTCTCCTCCCCAAATTGGTTTTTTGCTTCTGCCTCCAACCGTTCTCGCTGCGACACTTGGTCTTTCGTTGCTTCGCGGAAGAGGTTTGGAACACCGGATAGCGCGCTCTCACCCTTTTCGCTACCAACCTCGACCAGATAGCTCTCACCCAAGTCGGTCAGTTGAACGTCATAACTGTCGCTCAAAAAGGGCCCCGAGCCAGCGCAGACGCAGAATCCCAACGAGCAGGGGATGTTGCAGGCCAAGGTGATGATCGTGAGGTTATACGCGCGCCGCAGGTACGACGCGTCTGCGGGCTCCATCTCGTACATTCGTGTAAGGAACGCGATTCCCTTCGCATCACAGCTGCGTATGTTGAAAAGTAAGCGGCGCGTATCGTCGTAAATCGCCTCAATTTCGTGGAGTTCTCCGTTGCGTTTGATCTTAATAATGGGGTCTGTTTGCGGAAGGACAAACTGCTTTGGCGGGGGAAGCGTATTCTGAAAGTCCCACACCACCTGCTCGGGGGAACGCACGGTTGAGAAGAGCACGTCACCACAAGGGCCCCGAACCGGAGCGATGACCTCCGCAGTTTCCAACAACTTTTGTAGCCATTCCGTTACATCCCGCTTTTCTATCGCGTAGGTCATCTGCCGTCTCTTATGGCGCTTCTACACTTACGGCCGTTACGCTGTCTCTGCCCAACACGCTCGCCAACTCATCACGGAAGGCATAAGGCACAGACAACACGCCAGGCTTAAGATCCCGTCGCACCTTAATCGGAACTACGGCGTGCCCATGCACGGAGCGCAACCTTACAACCCGCCCCGCACTAAGGTTCAGTGTGTCCGCATCACGCTGGCACATTTCCACGAACCCATTGGGGAATAGCTTTCTCTCTGACTGATAATCCCGACTGAGCGTCGGCGAAAACGCCACCAGGGGGTCGTGCCCCCAGTCAAAACTACCATCACGAACCAGTACGTACGGCCCGCGAGCGCATGGCGACTCTGTCACTGCTGCGGCCCCGGAGGTATAGACCAAGGATTTTGCGTCATCAACATTCGCAAGCAACGCAGTACTCCATCCGTCCGCTGACAATCGCTGTTCTATTCCGGCATATCGTGGTGCCGCCCGTGCGATCTCGCTGAACACGTCGTTCGCTGAAGTGTACGAGTTGCCCACGCCGAACCTGGCGCAAAGCTCACCAATCACCTGCCAACCCGCCCTCGCTATCCCCGGCGGATTGGCCGCCGCACGCAGTCTCTGTACCCTCCCCTCCATGTTGGTGAGTGTTCCTTCGGTTTCAGCAAAACTGGCAATCGGTAATACCGCGTGGGCCTTCTGCACTGTGGGCGTGACAAACGAATCCAACACTACCAAGTAATCGAGCTTTTCCATTGCCGCCATTGCTTGCTGTCCCATCGGAACCACCGACGGAGGATCATCTGCGAGGACGATGAGTCCACTCGCGGACTGCAACAGGTCTTCCGTACTGTATCCCGGATCCCGAGGCAGTTTCCTGTCCCACAAGTCCTGCAAGCGTTGTCGTGCTTGTTCGTCGTCTAACCGCTCGTAGCCGGGTAAACGTTCCGGCGTAACTCCCATATCGCACGCCCCTCGAACATTACTCCGTGCCACGAGCACCAAGAGTCCGGAGCCGCGCCTGTTCAGGTGGCCGGTGACGGCGGCAAGCGTGGCAAAAGCCGCGGCGTCTTTCCGGGCCTGCTCGCCTTCTCCGCCGTTACATGCCAGCAGAAACGTCGCCCGTTCTGCGCGAGTGATCCACTCTGCGGCCTGGCGCAGTGCATTGGTCCTATCGACCCTCTCTACATCGCGCCATAGTGCTTCATATTCCTCGCCATGGACCCCAAGCAACCTCCGATCCAGCCGCCGCAGTTCAAGAACAGCTGCCAGCAAACCACGAATCACTTCATGCTCATTTCCAGGGGTGGTGACCAGGTGCAGGGACGACAGCCGGGCCATCTGTGTCATTCGATAGCCAATGGTGACGAGAAATGCGCGCTTTTCCACGGCCTTCATGACCAACGACGCCGCTCGTGGATGGGTCTCGGCTAGATTGCCTTCGAATAGAAAAATCAGCTGACTTGAAGCGATGTCGTTCAGGCTGGTTGTAGGAATGCGTTCACCACACACTTCCTCGAGGCCTGCAAGGAGCGGGCGACACAGAGAATGATAGGAAAAATCCACGTTGTTGGTATGCAGGCCGGCCCGCGCCAGCTTCCCCGCGAGGTAATTCTCTTCGTTGGTCGCCCTGGCAGATCCCAGCACTCCCACGGATCTGCCCGCCTCGGTCAGCTCTTTGAGTCGTCTCGAAATCTGATCAAAGGCCTCATCCCACGAAACAGACTCTACCTTTCCGTTGGTTCGAAGCAACGGCCGGCTCAGCCGTTGACCGCACAAAGCAGCCTCATGGGCATTCCAGCCTCTGGCGCAGAGTTTTCCTGACGACACCGGATGGTTCTCGCTCGGTGCCACGCCGGTAAGCTGTCCATTGCTCGTTAACAAGTAGAAACCGCAACCACAGGAGCAGGAGGGACACGTGGTCGCGAAGGCTGACATAACAGCCTCATTTCCTTTTAAAGCCTCTATGCCTTTCACCCTCCCTGTCAGTGACCGCCATCTTCCATTCAATGACCACCATCACACAGAGCACCTCCGATTTCACGGTTTCGAGGGAACTCTCCATGCCAAAAAACCGAGATGCCGCTAATGCTCTTCATTCACTGCGAATTCGCGATCCTTCCTACTCATCCTACTCACCAAAGGGTTGCAACTTGCCGCGCGAAGGAGTATAGGGACCCTAGAAGCAGGGCCATCCACAGAATTCTGGGCGCGCTCCCGTCCGCGGCACGACGGTGTGGAAATGCTTCCGATCGCTCCTAGGCAAAACGGTTACTTGGTCCCCACTCCATGCACACGTCGCTTGTCATCGGGGCTGATGCGTCAAATGCTCATCCCAAATCTCTAACTCCGGCGATCTATTCGCGGAGGTGGGACTTCCCATGCCTGGTGTGAGGTCGTCAATATCACGCGAACGTCCAAATGAGACAAGAAAAGTGAAACCCCGCGAGCATTGCGAGGTCAGGAGGCGCCATCATGATTCAAACGGTCAACCCGGTCCTCCAGGAGTATCCGTTCTTTAGTGGTCTATCGGACGCGCATCTGAAACTCATTGCCTCGAGCGCAAAGCATGTTCAGTTTCCGGAGCGGCACTTCATCTTTCGCGAAGGGGACGCGGCGAACGAATTTTATGTCATCTGCGATGGGCTGGTCTCGGTCGAGTTGTTGACTCCCAGCGGCGCAACTACCGTTCAGACAGTGGACAAAGGGGAAGTCCTCGGCTGGTCGTGGGTCTCGCCGCCATATCGCTGGCACTTCAGTGCAAAAACTCTTCGGCCTACCCACGCACTGGTCTTGGATGGAGATTGGCTGCGCGCTAGGTGCGACGAAGACCATGACCTCGGCTACGAAATGTTGAGACGCTTTGTCGACTTGATTGCCTCGCGCCTGGATGCCACGCGCCTGCAGTTGCTCGATATCTACTCCGTCCGCTACTGATTGGCGAACGCGCCTCACCCCGCGTGTTGCTCTCGCAGAATCATTTGGCACGCCAGCCAAGGCGCAAGCTGTGTCAGAAGCTCCCAGCTTCGCCTTCCCGCCTGTCCGATCCTGCCATAATACGGAGGAGGAGGGATTCTACTTTCCTTAGTTTGAGGGCGGGAACTGTTGGCACGCGTTGGTTCGCTACAATTGAAACGCTGAAAATAAGGAATTTATGCTTTGGCCGCATAAATAACGGGTTTTCGTGCTCCCTAATTCGCCCCATTTTCTGCTAGCACGGTGTATCAAGCCGCGTCGAGTATCTCAAGCGACCACTTCTACGGAATGCGCGTTTTCCAGCCAAGCGGATTACTTCGGAGTTGCCCGTCAACCGGAAGCAATCGCGACCACTTCCTACAAGCCGACTTACTAACCCGGCCCACTTCCTCGAACGCCGTTTCTGGGGAGTCTGATGGTTTCGGGGCATTTTTATCTACGGCCGCCCACTCGACCTTGCTGACTCTTCTGGAACTTTGACATGACGGAGGTGGCCAGTGCTGCCCGCCAGGCTCATTTTCTTATTCAGCTCCGACTCCCAGTTGACAAGTAGGGTGAGTGGACGGTTGTTTTCATCGGCAGCGGCGTTCAGGAGAAAGCATTGACCATCGAGAGTGACATCGTACCAGATCATCCCCACGCAATAGACCACACCCATGCCGCCGCCACCGAGTTTCTCGATGATTCGGTAGTGCGAGATGGTTTGGCCAATCATGGACACCAAGTGCCGCTCTAGGCTGACCACTTATTGGTCATAAACCGCGAAAGTCAACGGCAGCACGGCTGCTTCATTGCGCTGCGCCGCTGGTGTCTTGCAGAAGGATCGCGTCGGACTCTGTGTGGTACCGCAAGACACCAAGGCTCTTGCCATTTGGCGACCATCGAAAATCAATCAGTTGTCCGGATTCAAAACTCGTAAGCCGCCGTCCCTTCGAACCATCCAGCGGCTGAATCCAGATGTTGTCCACGCCCTTCTCTTCGACAGCAAGTGCCAGAGCCTTGCCGTCCGGCGTAAAATGAAACGACCTGTTCAGCTGCGGACCCAGAGCGTGAAATACAAAGTTGAAACTAGGTTCCACGCCGATGAACCGAACCACCGGCTTGGCCCCTTCTTCCAGATTCACCAGTGCGATCTGATTTCTAAAGACTCCGTGTTCTACTTCCAGGCGTGTTAAGAACGCAGCCAGCGTCTTGCCGTCCGGCGAAAGCGTCGTGCTCTCAAGGAGCGCACTCGGCAAGATCGTGCCTTGCAATGCTTCAGGTTTTCCGCCAGTCGACGGGATGCGCAACAATCCCGTGTTTTGGCCGCGCTCGTAGTAATACACCCATTTGCCATCGGACGAACAATTCCAAAGAACGTCTTCTCCACCACTGGCAAGCTGTACCGCTTCCGACCCGTCCGGTTTCGTGCGCCAGAGATTGGTTGTATTAACTCCTCCGTGAAGCATCCAATTTAAAGTGAACCAGCGCCCGCTGTCGCAGGATGCCACATCGTTGATCCAACTCGTGGGGTCATTCACAAGTGTGACGGCATTGGTCCCGTCGCTCTGCATGCGCACCAGGCGCTGACCCTCGGAAACCAGCAGTTGCCCGTCGTTCGTCCAATCAAAGCTGGGTATCGTCCCTTGGCGGGGAAGGTTGGGAACCTCGGTCGCAGAACCTTTGCCGGTCCCTGGAAGGATGGTGATTCCCTCTGACACCTGGCTTTGCACCGTGGCCATGGTCTTGCCATCAGCGGACAGCGTCACTGAACTGTGGTTGGTTGTCTCATTCACAATGGGGCGGAATTTGCCGTCTGGATAGGAGATTGCTCCAATTTTTGAATTCAGCGAGATGCGCTCCGATTTGGACGGGTAGACAAAATACAGCCAGCGTCCATCTGGACCCCAGGCCATATGAAACACTACCTTGTCGTCGAACTCCGCAAACCTCTTCAATTGTCCGCTCGTGAAATCGTACATCCTGATCGCGCTACCCATTTCGCCGCCCCCGCCGGCTGCGACCCGCTTTCCATCCGGCGACCAGGCTACGAAGAAAGGAGAGTTTTTGTCGGGCACACCCAGCAGCACCCGCTCGCTGCTGCCATCAGCATTGGCTTCGAGCAGCCGCCACTTTCCCACCTCCGGGTCATTCGCCCGCGCATACAGTATGTTCTTGCCATCTGGGGAGAACGTGGCATTACTATCCACGTTCTTCGCAATCATCTCAGGCGTACCACCCAGAACCGGTGCGCGGAATAAATTGTACGTATCAGAGGACCCGCGCACCGATTCGACGAAGTAGATGTAGTTGCCGTCCGGAGAAAATGTTGGAAACGCGAACCTCTGCCCGTTCGGGGCAACAACTTGCGTGTCGCTGCCGGTCAGAATATTCCTCAACCAAAGGCTACGTTCGCCATTCTCCTGCTGCACGTTCAGAAGGAACTTCCCGTCTGGAGAAATCGCCGTATAGATGGTTTTGCCTGCTTCGGTCAACTGAGTAATCGTGAAGCTTGCGAACGGCAATGGGCGGGAACGGTTCACGAACGAGTAGATCCCGTAACTGGCCGCTGCGACAAGCACAAGAACAAACATGGCAATGGTTGCAGCACCGATCCTGTGTTCACGCGCAACCGCCGCGATCGTAGAGGAGCCGCTACGATGGGCACCTGATGCCGCCGCACTTGCAGAATCGGCTTGCGACGCACCTATATCCGCACCCGCACTCACCATCGGCGCCGCCACGGAAGAAACGGAAGATGACGGCGCATCTGTCGTCGCCTGCCCAGCCCTGCGGATGGAATCGTAGTCACGCTTCAAGCGTTGCAGATCCGCGCGCAGATCCGCGGCATGCTGGTACCGCAGATTGCGTTCCTTCTCCAACGACTTGTTGATGATTTCTTCCAGCTTTGCCGGTAATTTTGAGTTCAGCCGCACCGGCGGCGTGGGGGTTCGATTTAGGATTCCATCGAAGACGACGCCCGACGTTTCTCCGGTAAACGGCAGTTGGCCCGTCGCCATCTCATACAGGACCACGCCAAATGAAAACAAGTCCGTGCGCGAGTCCAGCTCTTTTCCGCGGACCTGCTCGGGCGACATATAGGCAACCGTGCCTAGCGTGGTCCCCGGGCTTGTAAGATGAGCGGGCTCATCCGCGAGGGTCCGAAGAGTGTCACCGCTACCGACTATGTTCTTCGGCAGAGGCAGCTTGGCAAGTCCGAAATCCAGAATCTTGGCGTGGCCACGCTTGGTAACGAAAATGTTTGCGGGTTTGATGTCGCGGTGCACAATCCCAGCCGTATGCGCGGCATCGAGAGCGTCGGCGACATCAATGGCCGCGTCCAGTAGCCGCTCGGTCTCCACAACGCGGTCCCCGATGACGCGCTTCAGCGTCTGGCCCTCAAGATACTCCATGGCGATAAACGCTTGCCCGGCGTCGCCGCCGATGTCGTAAATCACGCAGATGTTCGGATGGTTGAGCGCCGAAGCGGCCTGCGCTTCTCGTTCAAAGCGAGCCAACGCCTGTGCGTCGCGAGAGACTTCCTCAGGAAGAAACTTGAGCGCCACAAAACGATGCAGCCGCGTGTCTTCGGCTTTGTAGACCACACCCATGCCGCCGCCGCCAAGTTTTTCTAGGATGCGGTAGTGAGAAATGGATTGGCCAATCATTCAGAAGATGCCTAGCTTTCGGGTCGCTTCATCTTACGGACGCATTATCCGCTAGTCAACGAATGACGGCTCTTGCCCGAGTGTGTCGAGCCCTGAACACTTGACCTTGGAACGAGGTATCTTCGGAAGCATCTGTGGAAGTCCCCGCACTCGGGATCGGTTCGAGAGCCACCACGTGATGACTCCAGGATGGTCGGCAAACCTTCCCTTACGCGGTTAGGTGAGGTTTGCCCGTCATCCACCCACAGAAGCTGCCAGCCACATATCGGATGTCCTCTAACCTTGCCGAGTAGTGTG
>Ga0335077_10003907_pt1 | contig 18112 bp, 12 predicted proteins | sample Lox_Sample_31_FD_207151 | JGI IMG/M metagenome (GOLD analysis project Ga0335077, IMG submission 207151) | Soil microbial communities from Loxahatchee National Wildlife Refuge, Florida, United States - Lox_Sample_3.1 | ecosystem: Environmental > Terrestrial > Soil > Wetlands | place: USA... | reverse complement strand
CTTACTAGCCTTTCTGTCGGGGAAGCTCTCTTTCCTCGAATACGCTTGGATGGGTGGTCTAAGTACTATTCGAAGCTACTTGAGGCAGGCGAACCGTGACGTTCGCAGCGAACTTGCGGGGGCCATTCCAGATACACATGTTGAGTTCTTATCCAACTGCAAAACGTTCTTCGAGACCGACAAGTTCGTCGCTTGCCATGCTGGGGTGAATCCGACATCTCCTGAGAGTCGTGAACTTGCTGAGATTGTATTGGGCCGTCATCCGTCACTTTTCCATGGCGACCCTAGACTAGGGAAGCTTGTCGTGTGCGGTCACTACCTGCAAGACACCCAGACACCTTTCGTTAGCAACTGGGTCGTCTGCCTGAATACTGGATGTGGAACCATAGGAGGCCTCGCGACTGCACTTCTTTATCCGGAGATGACTTTTCTCCAAGCCTAGACCCACAGCGGGAAAACAGATTCGCGCACGAGGCTGACGAGTCGTCGCGCTCGTAGGGCTGTCCATTCCGGCTAGGTCAGTTCACGGATTGAACGTGACGATTCTAGGGCGCGTGCCTGATGTGCTGCCACGTGATAAATTGATCGCCAATGAAACTTTCAGAGCGCGTTCTCGAAGAGCTTGCCCGGATGGTCGTGGGCGACGCCAAGCATTTTCCCTACCGTAGCAGCCACTTCATAACACGTTTCTTCGCTCGTTGTGGCTTGCCCTTCGTTCATGATGGGACGACGCGTCCGCGATGGGCCCAGGAACGCCTCGCCGAACTAAACCTTGGGGCCGCACAATCAGCCGATCTACCCTCAGACGACCTGTGCCGCGTTATCTCCGAACTGTTCGATCCGGATGATTTCGAGCGCCACAATGATAGGTTTAGGAAGATTGGCGAGACGAACCCGGATTCTCTCGCGGACGTTCAGCTGGCGCTGGCTAGCTTCAATAAGCTTGTTGATCGAGCCGGATTGGTCGCGTATCTGGATGAATCTGGGCGCTGTTACTTGCGCACCACGGGAACCGGCGTCAGCAGCGCGTCCTTTTCACAGCAAACGCGCCCGCTATCCCAGGACGAGATCGTACAGCGTCAAAAACTTGCCGATTTCCTCGATACAGCCAGCGAGGACGAATTCACCGAGAAAGTGCTAGTCCCTTTGTTCCAGCGTCTGGGTTTTCACCGGGTCAGCCCAGGCGGACATACAGAAAAAGTCCTCGAATTCGGCAACGATCTTTGGATGAAATACCAGTTGCCCACGAGCCACTGGATATATTTCTGCGCGCAAGTGAAGAAAGACAAGATTGATGCGAGCGGCACAGGCGGAACTAACAACATCGCCACAGTCTTAACGCAGGCGCGAATGGCCATCGAACATCCCATTTTCGATCCTGAAGCCAACCGCAAGGTTTTGCTGGATCACGTCTTCCTAATCTCCGCAGGCGAGATTACCCGTGCTGCGAGAATGTGGCTCGTGGAGCATCTGGACGCCGGCCAGCGCCGCCACGTCATTTTTATGGACCGCGATGAATTCCTCGACCAATCCGCGCGCATCCTGCTTGATCTTCGCCTCGATAGTCCAGCGACTATCACGGATGATGACATTCCGTTCTAGCTAGGTTGACAGGCGGGTGGCGCAGGCTTCGGTTCTCGCTCTTTCGGGAGCCCCATCCTTCGGTTCGTGAACGGTGGGGAAGTCTGAATTCGGATCGAGGTTCCGCGCGGCAAGAACGCCCGCCTACGCCAAGGCTCCATCCTACGCCAAGGCTTCGGCTGGCAAGTCGGCGGGCAGGCCCGCCCATGCTACCGCCGGACATACCGCCGCCCGCCTGGAATGCGAGGCGGCCGCTACACATGCAAGAGCCCGCATGGGAGGCGGAAGAGAAAATCTGCCACGGCCCGGAAACGATCGCGTGATTCGGTGGTAGACTCCCTCGCGAACCACAGATGCAATGGGAGGAGTTCGATGAATCGGAATCTTTGCAAGTGGATCGTGCTCTCGGCGGTGCTGCTGGCGCCGGCGGCGAGTTTCGCGCAGGTGTCCTGCACGCGGGACGGCCTGCAAGCCGCGACCAATCTCTACGTGGACGCTCAGACCAAGGGCGATCCTTCCGGCTTGCCGCTGGCGAACGGGCTTGGGTATATCGAGAACATGCAGGTGGTCGATATCAAAACGGGCGTCATTCAGAAGCCGATGAAGATCGATTTCCATCGGACGTTGATCGACCCGGCCACGTGCCAGACGTTCACCGAAGTGATCGTCACGGACCAAGCGCATCCGTACGTGCTCGGCACGCGCCTCCGCGTGAATCACGACAAGATCGTGGAAATCGAATCGATGGTGACGCAGCAAGGCGACTGGCTGTTCAACGCCGACAACTACATGAAGTGGTCGCCCAATGAGGATTGGGGCGCGATCCCGGCCGCAGACCGCGACACCCGCGATACGCTGGTGGCCGCGGCCAACGCCTACCTCGATGCTTTTCTCGAAAAGAAACTCGACCTGGTGCCGTGGGGAGAGCCGTGCAACCGGACCGAAGGCGGTCTCCGTACCGGCAAAGGCGCGCCGGACGATAGCTGCACGGTCGGCGTGCCGGCGGGCGTGAACATCGTGGCGCGGCGGTTTGTCGTCGATGAGACGATGGGCGCGGTGGTCGCGTTCTGCAATTTCGGCGTCGGCGGATTGCCGGATACGCACCTGTTTCGCCTCGAGAAGGGCAAGCTGCGTTTCGTGCATACGCTGACGCACGTGCCGGCGGGATATCAGATTCGGCTTAGCAATGGCCGCACGGTTGGGGCCAACGGCCAGCCCGCCGGCGGACCTCCCAGCAGCGCAGCGCCCAGCACTGCGCCGAGCACCGCGCCGAGCACTGCGCCGAGCACTGCGCCGAACAGCGCAGCGCCCAGCGGGCCAGCGCCGGACAAGAAGTGACCCCACGCACACAAAGCGAGCATGGGGCACCCCGGCAGGCTCGAGAACATGCCGCGGATGAGGCGCGCAACGGATAGCGCTTCGCGCAACGTTTCTTTTCGGCGGGGATAAATCCCCGCCCTTCCACCCCGATCGGCGCTTCGCGCGGCGGCTCGTAAGCTACGAGCGGCTTACGGGGTGTTGGCGTCGCGCTGCTCGCGCCAGAGGCCGAGCTTTTCCTGCGCGGCGCGGTCGGAGAAGCTGAAGAGCACGGCTTCGCTTTCCGCGCGGTGCTGTTGGAGCGACCAGCTCGGCGCGACGAAGATGTCGTTTTCCGTCCATTCGAATGTCGCGTCGCCCACTTTGCTTTGACCTTTGCCTTCGACGACGAGAAACACGGTGCTGTCGGTGGAGCGATAGGGCGCGGTGCGAAAGCCGGCGGGAATCAGCTGGATCGCGGCGCTCATCGTGGGCATCACCGAGCCGCCCGTGAGCGGATTCGCGTAGCGCAACTTCACTCCGTGGCACGCGTCGATCGGGCCATTGCGATGCATTTCGGCGAGGCTCGCGCGCGCACGGGCGTAGCGATAGTTCAGCAGCGGCGAGGAGAGAGATTCCGGCTTGCAGCTGTCGGGAAGCATCGCGCCGGAGTAGCGGGCTTCGCAATCGCGCGGCGGATGCGAGACGGGAATCTGCGTCGCCTCGCTGCCTTCCGAGAAGCTCGTATCGAAAAGGTTGACGATGGGCACGTCGAGGCCGTCGAGCCAGATCACGGGATCGGCGCCGTCGTTGCCGTGATCGTGCCAGGTCCAGCTGGGCGTGAGGACGAAATCGCCGCGCTCCATGTTGGTGCGCTCGCCGTTGACGGCGGTGTAGGCGCCCGAGCCTTCAAGAAACACGCGCAGCGCGCCGGCCGTGTGGCGGTGCGCGTGGGCGCGCTCGCCGGGCATCAGAAGCTGGATTCCCGCAAACAGGGAGTCGGTGATTTGCGAGCGTCCGGCCAGGCCGGGATTTTCCAGAATGAGCACGCGGCGCTCGGCTTCCTTCGCGGAAAGCAGCGCTCCGGCCGCGAGCAGATGCGGGCGCACGGCTGAATATTTCCAGTGCACGGGACGCGCGGCGGGATGTGGCGAGCGCGTGACGAGTCCGGCGACGCGTTCCCAGAGCGGCGCGAGATTTTGGCGCGCGATCTGATCGTAGAAGGCTTTCCGCGCGCTGAGCGCGTCAGCGGACGCCGGGCGGGAAGGCGCGGTCATGCGCGAACTTCCTCCTGATACGCAGGGCGCGAGACGCCGTCGGGGGTGTAGGCGGTCGCGTTTTTCCGCACGGTCCTGCTCAGCGCGATGGCCAGCCACGCGAGCACGGCAGAGAGCGTGCCTGAGAGAAGAATCTCGCGCGGCTTCCATCCGATGGTGAGAAGCAGTCCGCCCAGCAGCGGGCCCACGATCGAGCCGATGCGGCCGACTCCGAGCGCCCAGCCGACGCCGGTAGAGCGAATGGACGTGGGATAAAACTTCGCGGCCAGCGCATTCAGCCCGGACTGCGCACCGATCACGAGGAAACCCGTGGCGAATGTGACGGCGAGCGCGAGCGGGAACGAACGGGCGATGAACGCGAGCGCGCCGAGAAATACCGTGGCGAATCCAAATTCGAGCAGAAGGATCGAGTAGGCGCCGCCGAGACTGATCAGCGTGCCCTCCACGAGACACGCGAAGATTCCACCGAAGCTTACGAACGCGGTCGCGGTGGCGCCGGCGGACGCGGACATCCCCGATTCCTTCAGCAGGGCGGGCAGCCAGCCGTTGATGAAGTAGAGGATCAGGAGGTTCATGAAATTGGGGATCCAGAGAAGGATCGTGCCGGCGGCGCGGCCTTCGGTGAAGAGATGTTTTACCGGCACGCCCTTGCGCTGCGCGTCGCGCGCGGACGGACGGAATTCGACGCCCTCTTTCGCGAATTCTGGTGCGACGTGCGCGAGGATGCTTCTGACTTTCCGCGAGTCCCTGCCGCGCACGACCAGGAATTGCACGGATTCGGGCAGCAGCAGGATCAAAAAGAGCGCGATCACCAGGGGAACGAATCCGCCGATATAGAAAACCCAGCGCCAGCCCCACGTCTTGATCATCGCGGAGCTGAGCAGGCCGCAGATCGTCCCGCCGAGCGGCATGCCCGTAAACAGCAGCGTCACCAGTGAGGCGAGCAGATGCTTCGGGATATATTCCGAGGCCAGGGCGACCACGTTGGGCATCGCGCCGCCGAGGCCGAGGCCGGTGAGGAAGCGGAAGATGAGCAGCTCGTTGTAAGTCGTCGCGCGGGCCGTGAGCACCGAAAAAACCGCGAAGCTGAGTGCGGAGATCACGATCGACCACTTACGGCCCCAGCGATCGGCGATCGGGGTGGTGGCCATCGCGGCAATCATCAGACCGAAGAGGCTGGACGACAGAATCTGGCCGAAGCTGTGAACGGGAATGCCCGTGCTCGCGGAGATGGACGGCACGAGAAAGCCGACGGTCTGCGCGTCGAAGCCGTCGAGAATTAGCACCACGCCGCAGAGCACGATGGTCCAGATCTGGAAGCGGCTCATCGGCCGCTGGTCGATTACGTCGCTGATGGTGAGCGCTTGCGATGTGCCGGCCATGATGATGTGAACGTGCTCCGCCTCAGAGCTTTCCGCGCGCAATGACGGCCCCGAGTGTACACCGCGCGAACCGCTTCCGCATTCAATTCAGCGCCGATGCGCAAGTCGATGTGCGGAGTGAGAATGTCTTACGGGCATGAAATGAGGATCCGGCGCGAAAACCGAAGTCTTCGCGCCGGGTCTCCAGGGTGGTGCAAGGGGTGGTGCATGGGGTGATACATTCGGTGTCGCGTTCGCGCCGACCTGGAGCCTTCGATCCAGCCTGGCGCGCGCGACGAATCGTTTTCAGACGCGGTAATCTCGCCGCGGGTTGCTCGTTTAAAAGATGAAGTGCAACCCGAACTGAATCAGACGCGGGTTCACGCTCAAGTGGGTTATCTGGTTGTAAGTCGGCAACGTGATGTCCTCGAAGCCGACCTGGCCAAAGCCGCCGCCCCCGGGGTCAGCGAACTGCGGGTGGTTGAAAGCGTTGTAGAAGTCGGACCGGAATTGCACTTTGACTCGTTCGGTAATCTGAGTGTTCTTCAGGATCGAGATATCCCAGTTGAACTGGCCCGGACCGAGGACGATTCCGACTCCGGAATTGCCATAGCCCTCCGCCGTCGGGTCCCCGAAGGGTACTATGGGAGCCGGGCACGCGAGATCATTGAAAGCGGCCGCATTGAAGTATCCCTGGGTGTCGCCGTGGATGCCGACTCCCAAACGCGATTTGATGCTGCCGGTCGACAGGGCGTTTCCGTTCCCAAACCCAGGGCAAAACTGAGCTGTTGAGACTCCCTGAAAGCTGAGGGAGGTACTCGTGCCATAGGCTGCGCCGGTTCCGAAACTAACACCCGGGATTCCCGAGTCGATGAACGTAAGTGGATCGCCCGATTGCGCAATCGTGACCCCGGACACATTCCACCCGCTGATCAGCTTGTTCGCGAGTCCCTGCGTGTCCTTCCCGAATGGCAAGTCGTAGCTATAGTTCACGACGAGCCGCTGGGGCCGGTCAAATGAGACTCGCCCGTACTGGCACTTCAAGCAATTCGCGTCGTTGATGTTCGCCGAATTGGCGTAGAAGACGTCGGAAAGGTCCTTATCCCACGTGTAGGCTGCCTGCATCGAGAGGCCTCGGGAGAACTGGTGCCGTACAGTTAGCTGCAGGCTGTTGTAGTTGGAATAGCCGTTATTGTCGGAGCTTTCCAAACCGATCGGCTCGTAGCCCAAAACCGGAACGCGGAATGAGGCGTTGTTAGCAGTGTTGCAGATATTAGGACTGCCATCGGCGCCACAGGTATAGCTCAGACTGTTCGTCGGCGTCGCGAGTTGAGCGCCGTTGTGATTGTGGTTGTAATCCGTCAGATTGATTCCGCTCGATCCGACGTAGCCGACTTCGAGCACCCACCGCGGGGCGAATTCATATTGAATGCCCAGGCTGTATTCCCTGATGAGCGGAATATGTACGCTCGTCGGATCCAATGGAGTGTTCAACCCAGAGTTTACCTGGAAGCAATTGGGCGGACAGGCGGGACTGAAGATCGAATTGTTCGCCGTCGCGAGGTTGATGTAGCGTGGCGCAAAGCCGAGCCCGTTGGGTTCACTATTGCAGTTCGAGTCGGCTGGCAAGCAGACGAGTGAAATCACGGGATACGGCACGGCGACTGTGGATTGTGCCCACCGTGGACTTCCGAACCCGAAGTCATACGTGGCGGCGTACGGGTAGCCTTGTTCGAAAGCATGGACGACTCTGTCCTCTCCGACGCGGTCATAGAAGATCCCGGCTCCCCCGCGAACCACTAACTTCCCGTTGCCTCGCGGTTGCCAGGCAAATCCGAGCCTCGGAGCGAAATCGCTGTATGGAGCGTGACCCTCGACCGAGTGCCTGTTCGTGGAGATACCGACCCCTGGAGGCGGCGCCCCGAAGTGCGCGATGAAATTGCTAGGCACTACGTATTGTTGAACGCCCGCGGCGGTGGTCGGCGAGAATGCAGTTGGTATATCTGAATTCGCGGCCATGCGGTTGAGCCAAACCTGCGTGAGGTGGCCGTACTTGTCACTGAGCAAACCATCGTACTCCCAGCGCAAGCCCATATTGATCGTGAGCCGCGAACTCACCTTCCAGTCGTCCAGCACGTACGTATTCTGGTTATTGAGTTGGTAGAAGTGGACGATCCCCTGTCCCGTTCCCGACGTGCTCTTCACGCAGAATAAGCACCCGAGGTTCCAACCACCGGTGTTGGCGGCGTTACCCAAAAGACTGCTGTATCCCAGGATAACCATGAGGCCTTGCTGGAGTCCCTGATCCGAGAGGGGCCAGTTCGTCCATTCGTATTCGTAGCCCGCGCGGATGCTGTGGCGTCCGTGTGACCAGGATATCTGGTCCGCCGCCTGAAGCTGGTTCGTCGGACCCTTGTCCGGGAGGAGACCACCGAAGAAGCCGTAATTGCTCCCCACGTTCAGGAACGTCGGCGGTTCATAGAATCCTGGGACCAGCGGAACCATGCCCAATCGCTGAGGCGAACCGCAGCCGATCAAGCCACCAAATGTGCCAGCGCCAGGACATCCGCCGGGCGGCACGGCCGCCGTGGCCCCGTTCTCGTTTTGCTGATAGGACACGCGTCCTTCATTTACGAAGGTGCTGGTCACAAGGGTCGTAAGCTTTGCTACGGCGTTGTGATTGCCGAAGAGGATGTGCTCCGGCGTGCCCGGGAGGTCTCCGCCCCCCTGCCCCAAGTACGTCGTGTATGGGTTGTGAGTATAAAAATACTTTGTGCTGAGGGTGTTCTTGCTGCTGAACACATAATCGCCATTGGCGACATATTGGTTCTCGGTGTAAATGGCCGGGATGTCGAAATTGCAGGTACCGGCGGCATTGCAAAACTGCGGATAGGCTATCGGGCTCGGGACGTAATAGTTGTTCTTAACTCCTGCGATCTTTCCGGTCTGAAGTTGAAAAATCCTGAGAGCCACGATGCTGTCGATTCCCATCGCGTTGGCAAATGTCACAGCTTGGGCGCTGCAGAAGGGGGTACCAATGGGCGTCAGGTCAGCGTTTCCGGGCGAGGGGGGCGCACTGCAGCTGCCACGTCCGTTCGGTCCTTCAGGAGCGCTAGCGTCAAAGTAGGTGTTAAGCGTCGGGAGCTGAGGACCCCCTAAGAGGGCATCGAAATCCTGCGCTTGGGGCGCTTCGCCGTTCTTGGAGCGCGTCCCTCGATAGCTGAAGAAGAAGAAAAACTTATCCTTCTTGACCGGGCCGCCGAGCGTGGCTCCGAATTGGTTCTGATCGAAGGCGGGCCTTGTGTTTGACGTCGGGCTCTTCAAAAAGAAGTCGTTGGAATTGAGCACAGTGTTGCGGAAGAACTCGAACGCTGACCCGTGAAAAGTATTAGAGCCCGACTTCGTTGTCACGTTCACATTGGCGCCGGGGTTGCGCCCATAGCTCGCGTCATATGTAGAGGTTTGAACCTTGAATTCCGCGATTGCGTCGGGGCTGGGAATCGGGATTCCGGTGTAGATCGTGCCATCGTTAGAGCTACCGGAGTTGGCGATATTGTTCACGGCGACGCCGTCCATCTGGTAGTTGTTCTGGCCTGGGTCGGCCCCGTTTGCGCTGATATCCTGCGTGCCCTTGCCGAGTCCCATCGCATTGTCCACGCTGGCAGCGGTACCGGCCGTCAGGCCGAGGATTTCGGTGTAGTTTCCGTTAGCCATGGGAAGAGCATTGATCTGGCTTCCGCTGACGGTGGTCCCGAGCGTGGAGCTCTCAGTTTGGAGGGTCTGGACCTGGCCTTCGACCGTAACGGTCTGAGTCACAGCGCCGACCTGTAACGCCTGGTTGACGGTTGCAGTTTCTGTCACGCTCACCGTCACCGAACCGACCTCGGCCGTCTTGAATCCGGTCGCGCTGAACTTCAAACGATACGTGCCGGCTGCTAGCAATGAAAACTTATAAACCCCGTCGGAGCCGGTGACCGCGGTGCGCGATTGGTTCGTGGCGGCGCTGGTTATCGTAACAGTCACATTTGGGACGGACGAGCCCGAAGGATCGGTAACCGCTCCTGTGATTGCGCCCGTACCGCCCGACTGAGCCTGCACCAGCGACACGCACAGAAACAGAACCGCGAAAGCAGCCAGAATTGAAAACGCCGATTTGCGTCCCGCGAATCGAGTGTTCATCCCCGTTCCCCCTTGATCAGTTTTCATTTACCGGCAACTCTTGCCACAGCTCCAGTCGGCTCCAGGAATCGTATGGGATGTCTCCGGCCGAATCATGGCGATCAGGGCCGAGCGATCGCGCGGCCCTCCACCGAGCGCACGCGTACGCTGCTCTCCGGTCCTTGGCCGCATCCGCTGCCAATCTCTGAAACCCACCCCATTTAGGACGGACAAATCGCCTCGTCAACCTGACACGCTGATAGCAATTCGGGTCGGCCTTGTCTATTTCTTATTTTGATTGCTTCTGTTACCGATTCGGAATATAAGTCTGCCAAGTACCTCGTGGGGTGGAAACGCAACATGGAACTTCGCCAGTTGCGGTATTTCATAGCGGTTGCCGAACATCTCAGCTTCTCAAAAGCTGCGCACGAGTTGCATGTCACGGTGCCGCCTTTAAGCCGCCAGATTCGCCAGTTGGAAGACGAACTGGACGCGCAACTCTTCATGCGGGATCGCCGGCACGTTGCGCTGACAGACGCCGGCCGCGCGCTCTTGCGCGAGGCAAAGGTTTTGGTTGATCGGACCGCTCACGTTTCCGATTGCGTGCGCTCGACGAAGCTTGGTGAATCGGGGCTGGTGAGAGTCGGTATCGGGCCGGGATTGGGGGCGCGCGTCAGCCGCGTGCTCGTGGAGCACTCCAAACGTTATCCTGCCGTCGAGCTACAATGCCGGGAAATGTTTTCCGGGCTACAGAATCAGGCGCTGGTCTCAGGCGAAACCGACGTCGCCTTCTTCCGGCCTTTCATCGATGCGGCCCATCTGGTTTCGGAGGTTGTGCTCCAGCAAAGGTTCGTCGTGCAGGTGAGCAGATTGAGCCCGCTGGCGAAGCGAAGGACGCTGCGCATGAAAGATCTCGAGGGCGAGACGTTGCTGCTGCCGAGTCGTGAAAGCTGCCCCGGCATGTACGACAAGACTCTGGAACTTTACGCCGAAGCGGGCATATCTCCGAACATCGTCCATGTCCCGCTGAATCCTTCGCCCAACAGCGATTCCCAAATTGTGATGGTGGCGTGCCGCAAAGGAATCTTCGTCATGCCGGATGAAATGTCGCGGCGTCCGGGGGCGAACACCGAAATAGTCGCTGTGCCGCTAGACGAACCGAACGCCTGCATTGACGTGCATATGGCGTGGCGCAAGGATGAGAAATCGAAGGCCGTGATTGCGTTTCTCGAATCGGCGAGGCGCGTGTTTCACGGCGAAGAGGAAGGCTCGATTCCCCGAGGATTTATCCCGCACCCGAAAGCGCGTCACGGAAAAGCATTCGCGTGAAACCGGTGGCGTAACTTCCCGCCCGGCTATTGGGGCGCCGGAAGCGAAACGCTCCGAGCGCCCCTCAGCAAGTTTCGATTACTGCTTGTCGAAAACGCCCGTCAAATCGAAATTGCCCATGCCGGATTCGATGTGCGAAGCTTCGCTGAGCGTCTTTCCATCGGCGCTCAGGGTGTAGGTGGTTTTGACCGTGACGGGATTGCCCTGAACGTCAACCTTCGAATTCACGATCAGAGCGCTGCCCTCCCAATGTGCGGTGCTCTTCACTACCGCGCCACCCGCGCCTTGTATGGTTACTTCCTTCCCGTCGGTGCTGAGCGCACTCGTATTGCTGGTGTCGCCCATCATGCCGCCCTTTTGGTCAGACGTGATCTTGAGCGAAGGCTCGTTATCCTCGATCGTATCGACCTGGCTTGCAGGAGGGGGGATCTGTCCGAAGTTGCTCTTACTCACGTTCAGCTTCCAGGTTCCGCTGAGGTTCGGAGGATCGCCGCCCGCGTGGATCATAGCGGCTGCTCCAGGCGTTGCGGCCATGGGGGCTGCGCCAGCCGGAGCCATGGAGGCGGAAGCCTCAGCCTTGTCATAGACGAACTTCCGATCGCCGTTCATCGTCGCCGACGTGATGTGCGAGTCCATGGTCATGGTATTGCCGTCGTCGGAGGGCGAGAAGGTCAGCTTGTCCGTCAGCGTGCCGCCGTTGAAGTTCGCGGTTTCGAGGAAGACGACCGCGCTGCCTTCCCACGAGCACTGCATCTTCGCGAGCTTGATCCCACCCAACTGGACGCGCGTGTCGTCGGGAGTCAGAGTCACTTCCTTGCCGTCGACCGTGCACGAGCGCATGAGCTTCTGTTCGCCTCGGGTGGTGACGCTGGTGTACTCCTGCTTGAAATCGTTGCCCTTGACGGTGAGCGTGTCGGTTTCGCTTGTGGGCGGCGGGAACTGGCCGAAGCTGCTCTTCGCGATGTTCAACTTCCAGGTGCCGTTCAGTTTCGAGTTCTGCGCGAGGCCGGGCAACGCCATCACGGCCACCGCGAACATCAGCAGACAAACCTTTCGGTGCATGGATTCCTCCTGCGTGCTTATACGTAGGCCCGGCCTGACTTGTTTCAGTCGCCGGGAAGCTGCCGGATTATACACCCGTGGGGAACCCTACTTGCCAAGATGCTCGTGCAATATTCCAAGCATGCGGCGCAGGGGTTCGGCGGCGCCCCAGAGGAGCTGGTCGCCAACGGTGAATGCGCCGAGGTACTCGGGGCCGAGGTTCAGCTTGTGCAGGCGGCCAACCGGAACGTTGAGCGTCCCAGAAACCGCCGTGGGAGTGAGGCAGCGCAGCGTGGAGTCCTTTGTATTGGGGATCACGCGCACCCAGGGATTCGCTCCGGCCACGATTCCTTCGATCTCGGCGAGCGGGACGTCCTTCTTCAGTTTGATGGTGAGCGCCAGGCTGTGGCATCGCATGGTGCCGATGCGCACGCAGATGCCGTCAACCGGAACCGGCGGATCGAGATTCAGGATTTTATTGGTCTCGGCCATGCCCTTCCATTCTTCTTTGGTCTGGCCGCCGGGCATTTCCTTGTCGATCCACGGAATCAGGCTGCCCGCGAGCGGCGCCCCGAATTCAGCGGCCGGCAGCATGCCCGAGCGCTGCGCCCCGATCACCATGCGATCGACCTCGAGCGCGTTTTCCGACGGAGTCGCGCGGGTGGGATCGGTGAGGCACGCCATCTGCTTCACTAGCTCGAGCATTTTCGCGGCGCCGGCGCCGGACGCAGCCTGGTAGGTCATCGAGGTCATCCACTCGACCAGGCCCGCCTTGAACAGCCCGGCGACGCCCATCAGCATCAGGCTGACGGTGCAGTTGCCGCCCGCGAATGTGCGCAATCCGCGCGCGAGACCATCGCGAATCACGTCCGCATTCACCGGATCGAGGATAATGACGGCATCGTCGCTCATGCGCAGCGCGGACGCCGCGTCGATCCAATAGCCTTTCCAGCCGCTCTTGCGAAGCGGCGCATAAATTTCCGTGGTGTATTCGCCGCCCTGGCAGCTGATCAGGACGTCGCACGCAGCGAGATCGCGCAGATTCTTCGCGTCCTTGAGCGGCGCGCCTTCGGCTTCCTTGGGCCCCGCGCCGCCGACATTGGAAGTGGAGAAGAACACAGGCTCCAGGCGCGCGAAGTCGCCCTCCTCCCGCATGCGTTGCAGGAGAACGCTGCCGACCATTCCTCGCCAGCCGATAAATCCAACGCGCAATGGACCTGTCTGTGCCACACTTCCTCCGGAATTCAATTAGTTTACATTGTTCGCCGCGCTTTTGCAGGGGTGAAGCGCTTTGTGGTATCAGACATGTAGCGGCGGCGGCAGGCCAATGTGGCCGGGTCCGCCGCGTGCGGTGCACATGAAACGGTCGATCGGGAGGCAGGCGCCGATGAACGAATTCAAGCGAATCTGGACGATTTCGAGCCTGGTGGTCCTGTTTGGCGCATTGAGCGGGATTGTCGCGGCGCGCGCGCAGACGAGCACCGCGCCTGTCGTGCTGGCCGGAGCGGCGCTCACGGTCTCCGGCGACGTGGAGAAACCGCTCGCCCTTTCGCTCGATGACCTGCGCCACATGCCGCGCAAGACGCTTGCGCTGAAAAACCCGCACGACGACAAAGAGGAAACGTACGAGGGAGTGCCGCTGGCGGAGTTGCTCAAGCGCGCGGGCGTCCCGCGCGGCGGAAAGATGCGCGCGGCGGCCTCGGCGTACATCGTGGCGGAGGCGATGGACGGATTCCGCGCGGTCCTGTCCGTGGCGGAAGCCGATCCGGACTTCACGGATTCGGAAATTCTTGTCGCGGACACGCTGGACGGCGCGGCGATGGGCGCGAATGACGGGCCTCTGCGCCTCGTCCTGCCGCATGATCACAAAGCATCGCGCTGGGTGCGGATGCTGCATTCGCTGAACGTCGTTTCCGTTGCAAAGTGACCGTGCGAGCAGTTGCCTTGCGGGCGGTCGCGTACTATGCTCGCGTGCCGCAATCGGCTGCGGCAGTCTGATTCGGAAGAATCATCGGGGTTACGGCCAAGGGTCCACATATGCCTACAGGTTATGACGTCGTTGCGATTGGGTCGGGACACAACGGGTTGGTTGCCGCCGCGTATCTGGCGGCCGCGGGCAAGAGCGTGCTCGTGCTCGAGCGGAACGCGTGGTTTGGAGGCGGCGTCGTCACGGCGGAGCTCACCGGGCCGGGATACCTGCACGACCGCTTCAGCACCGGCCACATCTTCATTCAGGGCAATCCGCTCATCAAGAACGACGAGCTGAAGCTCCTCTCGCGCTACGGGCTGAAATACATTTATCCGGAAATCCCGTTCATGGTCGTTTTCGACGACGGCTCGACGATCGGCCTGTATCGCGACCGCCAGAAGAACTACCAGGAATTTTCCAGGTTTTCGAAGAAGGACGCGGAAACGTACCTGAGGTTCGCCGAAACCTCGATGAAATACCTGCCCATGATCTCGGCGTCGTTCTACGCACCGCCGCCGCCGATGGGCGCGATGCTCGCGATGCTCGACCAGAGTCCCGAAGGCCGCGAGCTGTTCGCCCTGATGCAGAAAAGCCCGTACGACATTATCGTCGAGAATTTCGAAGACGAAAAAGTGCGGCTGTTCCTCACGCGCATGGTCTCCGAGAATCTGACCGGCCCGGAAGAGAAGGGAACCGGGCTCGGCATTTTCGTTTTCCTCGGCTTCATGGAAACCTACGGCATCGGAGTGGCCGTGGGAGGCAGCGGCGCGCTCACCGCGTCTCTCGTCCGCTGCATCGAAGGCCACGGCGGCAAAGTCCTCAACAACACGCCCGTGGAACAGGTGCTGGTGAAAGGCGGGCGGGCCACCGGCGTTCGCACCGCGGATGGAACGGAATACGCCGCCAAGGACGCCGTCATCGGCTCGCTCCATCCCCATTTTCTGGGGCGATACGTTCCCGGGCTCGACGCGAAAATCACGCGCGCGGCGGAGCGCGTGGAACTGTCGGCGAATTCGTGCTTCACGGTTCACGGCGCGTTGAACGAGCCTCTGAGATTCAAAGCCGGCGCGCACGTGAGCAAGGCCTACTTCACCGATCTGGTGCCTTCGAACATGACCGTCCTGCGGCGGTACTTCGACGCGCTGCGCTACGGCCGCATTCCCGACACCGCGTTGTTGGGAATCGCCTGCCCTTCGAATTTCGACGCCACGCGCTGCCCTCCCGGCAAATCCACGTTTCATATATGGGACTACGTGCCCTACTCGCATCCCGATGGCGGGCCCGATCACTGGGACAAGGCCAAGGACGCATTCGCGCGGACGATGATCGCCCGGACCTCGGAGTTCGTCGAAAATCTGACGCCGCACAACATCATCGCGTACGTCTGCGACAGTCCCCTGGACCTCGAACGCTGTTCCGAGAGTTTTCAGAGGGGCGATTTGCACGGCGCCGCGCCGTACCTCTATCAATCCGGCGCGCACCGGCCGACGCCCGATCTCGGCATGAACACCGTGCCGGGAGTGGAGCGGCTTTATCTCGTCGGGCCGTTCCAGCATCCGGGCGGCGGAGTTTTCGGGGCGGGCCGCGCCACCGCCATGAAGATGTGCGAGGACATGAAGATCAATTTCGAAAAGATCGGCCAGCAGCGATGATGAAAATCTACGGGCCGGACAACAACGAGCTGATGCAGATCACCTCGCTTGAGGCCGAAGACGGCAAGCTGGTGATGAAGGGCAAAGTGTTCGGGTCGATGCCTCTCACCGCGAAGCTGACCGGCACCGAAGCGCGGAACGCCCTCAAGCTGCTGAATTTCAAGCTGGTGATTTTTCTGATGACGTTTCTCTTCCGCAAGTAGCCTCGGTTGCGCTCTTCTGCGACGTGCGCCCGAGTTGCGCTCGGGCGCGAATTGGTGTTACATGAGGGCGCTCACTCCGTTTCCCGAAGAAGGAGAACCGCGATGGATCCAGTCAACGAAGCAGGCGCGAAACTCCATGCGGCTGGGGCCGCGATGGGCCATTCCGGGGCGGCGCCGGTCGGCAACAAGAAAGGCGAATCGCGAATTCGCCGCTGGCAAATCGGCGACGTGAAAGTGACCAGCATCATGGAATCGGCTGACGCAATTCCCTGGGCGCCGCTTTTCCCCGCGGAGTTTTCCGATCACTACAAGAAATACGACTGGCTGGTGCCGACGTTTATCACGCCGGAAGGAAACATCATCCTCGCGGTGCAGGCCTTTGTGCTCGAAGCGGGCGGGCGGCGAATCGTGATCGATACGTGCGTGGGCAATGACCGCGCGCGGGAGGTCCCAGGATGCGAAAATCTCCAGACCGCGTTCCTCGAGGATTTCAAAGCCGCTGGATTTAATCCCGATTCCATCGACATCGTCCTGTGCACGCACCTGCACTTCGATCACGTGGGCTGGAACACGCGCCTGGAAAACGGCCGTTGGGTGCCGACGTTTCCCAGGGCCCGCTATATCTTCGGCCGCCGCGAGTGGGAATACTGGCAGGGAGTGCTGAAGGAGCCCGGACATGTCGACGTGAGGCACATCCTCGATTCCGTTCAGCCGATCCTCGATGCCGGCCTGGCCGATTTCGTCGAATCGAATCACCGCCTGGCGGAAGGGATTTGGCTCGAGCCTTCGCACGGACACACGCCCGGCCACGTCAGCGTTCGCGTCTCATCGCGCGGCCAGGAAGCGGTGATCTCCGGCGACGTATTCCACAACCCGATCCAGTTCGCCGAACCCGAGATCTGTTCCATGGCCTGCGTGGACAAGGAACAGTCGCGACAGACGCGCCGCGATTTCATCGCGCGTTACGGAGGCGGCCCGGTGCGGTTTTTCGCGATTCACTTCAACAATCCCGTCGGGCGCGTGGTGCGCGACGCGCAGGGATGGCGCTTCAAGACGGACTAACGTCCCGCGCCCATGCCGGACCTTCGCAGCTTTGACTACATCATCGTCGGCGGCGGCACCGCTGCGTGCGTCCTCGCCAATCGCCTGACGGAGGACCCCACCGTGCGCGTTCTGATGCTTGAGGCCGGCCCTGAGCCGACAAGCCCGTGGATCAAGATGCCGCTCGCCATGGGCAAGCTTTTCACGCATCCCGTGCTGAATTGGGGCTACTACACCGAGCCTGAGCCACAGCTCCAGAATCGGGCGATCTTCTGGCCGCGCGGGCGCGTGCTGGGCGGATCGAGCTCGATTAACGGGAGCGCCTACGTCCGCGGCCACGCCGAGGATTACGACGGCTGGCGGCGGCTCGGCAACGCGGGATGGGGCTGGTCCGACGTGCAGCCCTATTTCGAGAGGATGGATCGTCTCGAGTACGCGCGCGGCGAATCGCGCGGCGGCCGGGGCATGGTTGCGGTCAACTATCCCGTGTACGTCCATCCCATCACGCGCGCATTTATCGAGGCGGGCGTGCGCGCCGGCTTGCCGGCCAACGACAATCTGAACGGCGACGTCACCGAGGGAATCAGCCTGATGCCGAACTCGGTCCGCAAGGGCGTGCGTCAATCGTCGGTCGAGGCGTATCTTCGCCCGGCCAGAGGCAGGAGGAATCTCGAGGTGGAGACGTCGGCGTTCGTTCGGCGCATTCGCACGGAGGGGCGCAGAGCGACCGGAGTCGAATACGAGCGGAACGGCGCCGCGCAAAGCGCGGTTGCGAAGCGCGAAGTGATTCTTGCGGCCGGTGCAATCGGCTCTCCACAAATCCTCATGCTCTCCGGCATCGGCCCCGGCAGGCATTTGCAGGAGTACGGAATTCCGGTGGTGGCGGACATGCCCGGCGTCGGCGAAAATCTCCACGATCACGTGTACACCACGTGTAATTACACAACCGCGCCGGAGAATTCGCTCAATCGGCAGCTACGCGGGCTGCGCGTGGTTGGGCACGCCATCACTTACTATCTCGCGAAGCGTGGGCCGCTCACCAACGGCGCGTCGCAGGCGACAGCACTGGCGCGCGGCTTGCCGGATGCCCCTTGCCCAGACCTGCAAATCGTCTTTCGCCCGATGAGCTATGTCTACGACAAGAACGCGAGGATCAGTGCCGATCCCGTGCCGAGAATCACCGGGGGCGTTGCGTACGTCCGCC
>Ga0335077_10003904_pt1 | contig 18119 bp, 9 predicted proteins | sample Lox_Sample_31_FD_207151 | JGI IMG/M metagenome (GOLD analysis project Ga0335077, IMG submission 207151) | Soil microbial communities from Loxahatchee National Wildlife Refuge, Florida, United States - Lox_Sample_3.1 | ecosystem: Environmental > Terrestrial > Soil > Wetlands | place: USA: Florida... | reverse complement strand
GCGGTGACAGCGCCACTTTGCAGGCCAATGCCAACACCGCCGGGCTTTTCACCAGGGCCTGGTTCGAGTGGGGCACGAACACGAGCTACGGCAATGTCACTCCTGTCCAAACGCTCGCCATCACCGGCACAAGTTTCAGTCAAGCCCTCAGCGGTCTGCCCGGCGGCACAATCCATTATCGCGCCGCCGTCAGCAATGCCCTCGGGGTCGTCATGGGCAGCGACAGCAGTTTCAGCCTGCCAAGGTTCTATGACATCGGCGCCGGATTGCCTGGAGCGTATCAGAGCTTCGTCACCTGGGGCGACTATGATAACGATGGACGGATGGATTTTCTTCTCTCCGGCATAACCAACATCGGCAGCTACAATTACTCTTCAATCGTCTGGCATAATACCGGCAACGGCTTCACTAACTCCACGGCAACGCTGTATGCAGAGTTCGCCAGCGCGTGGGGTGATTACAACAATGACGGCCTGCTCGATGTTTTGAATGACTACTATGGTCTCGATCAAAATACCGGCAACGGGTTCAGCTATTTTTACGTCGGCCTGCCGCAATCGTATTACGGCTCGGTGGCCTGGGGCGATTACGACAACGACGGGCGATCGGATGTGGCTTTGACCGGATACAGCTATACACCCGATTTCTTCCCGACCACCAATTTCGGCGTGCTGTGGCGCAATACCAAGGACGGCTTGGTTTTCATCCAAGGCGGCCCGCCCGCAACGTTCTATGGCAGCGTGGCTTGGGCCGATTACGATGGCGATGGGCGGCAGGACATCTTAATTACGGGACTGGCACCGACCGGCGGCTTTCCTCCCTATCAGCCCATCACCCAAATCTGGCGAAACACGGGCAATGGCTTCACCAACATCAACGCCGGGCTGCCTGGGGTGGCCTACGGGACGGCCGTTTGGGGGGATTTCGATAACGACGGCCGGCCGGACATTCTGCTAATGGGAGCGACCAACCTTTACTTCCCGGAAACTTTTGAACTCTTTCTCGGCCCATTTGAGTTGCCGGACGGTTCAACGGTCGTGTCAGGTGAACCCACTGGGTTTATCACGCAAATCTGGCGCAATACCGGCAACGGATTCACCAATATCAACGCCGGGCTGCCGGGAGTCTGGGCCGGTTCGGCGGCCTGGGGCGACTATGACAACGATGGCAGGCTGGACATCCTGTTGACCGGCGCCACGGATGGTTTTTCAGTAACCAACAGCTACCTTGGCTCTGACTTTGTCTCCGCGTTTCCCACCAACTTTATTTCGCAGGTCTGGCAGGACACCGGCGGTGGCTTTGCCGACGCCAATGCCGGCCTGCCGGGCGTGGCCTACGGTTCGGCGGCCTGGGGCGACTATGACGGTGACGGCCGGCTGGACATTTTGCTCACCGGGGCGACGGCTGAGGACATCAACGGCAACGTGACGGCTGCCATTACAGGAATCTGGCGGAACAACACACCGGCGTACAACACTCCACCGGCCGCGCCGAACGGACTGGCAGCGACTATTTCCGGCAATTCGGTTACCTTCAGTTGGAACGCGGCAAGCGATGCGCAGACCCCTGCCAGCGGGTTGAGCTATAACCTGCGCGTCGGCACCACTCCCGGCGGCGGCGACCTGGTGAGTCCGATGGCCGACGGCAGCGGGCAGCGGCGCGTGGTGCAGGCGGGCAACGCGCAGCAAAACCTTTCTCAGACCATTACCGGCCTGCCGCTGGGCCAGCCGATTTATTGGAGCGTGCAGGCGATTGACACCGCATTCGCCGGCTCCGCCTTCGCGCCCGAGCAGACCTTTACCTTCAATACCGTCCTGACCCCACCCAACGGCGTCCCGGTCCCCGGCGATACCAACGGCGATGGCATTGTGGACCAAAACGAACTCGATGCCGTGCTGGCCAATTATTGGCCTTACAGCCCGTGGCTCTACATGACAAACGTCGCCGGTTTGGGCGGCACGAACGTGACCTTTGCGCTCACCAATTCCACCGCTGGCGCCTTCAGCGTAGAATACTCCACTGATCTGATGAACTGGATTTACCTCGGTCCGGCCACCCCGCGCTATCTCTTTACCGACACCAACGCGCCAGCGGTACCACAGCGGTTCTACCGATTGCGGTGGCCGTAACCGTTTTATGCCCGCAGTCATTGCATCCACCATAAATCTTCAAACTGTGAACCTTCAACCAACAGCACAGCCTATGAAAAACAAACTCACACTATTCTGTTTCTACATTCTTTGTTCTGCCTTCTGCACTCAGGCATTCGGGCAAGGCACGGCCTTCACCTATCAGGGCCGCTTGAACGACGGCGGCAGCGTGGCCAACGGCAGTTACAACCTGACCTTCACGTTGTTCACCAACAGCGCCGGCGGCACCGCCGTCGCCGGGCCGGTCACCAACAGCGCCGTCGTTATCACCAACGGCCTGTTCACCGTCATCATTGACTTTGGTGGCGGCGTGTGGAATGGCGCGACCAATTGGCTGCAAATCGGCGTCGAGACCAACAGCGCCAGCAGTTTCACCACCCTCGCGCCGCGCCAACAAATCACGCCGGCGCCCTACGCCATCTTTGCCAGCACGGCCAGCAGTTTGAGCGGCACTTTGCCCGCCGCGCAATTGAGCGGGACAGTGGGCAATAACCAGTTGGCCAACAATTCCATCACGATCAATGCCGCAACGGGATTAAGCGGTGGCGGCACGGTCGCCCTGGGCGGTTCGACGACGCTGAACAACGCCGGCGTCACATCGCTCACCGGCGGCGGCGGGGTGACGGTGTCAGCCGCGAGCGGCGCGGTGACGCTGGGCAGCACCGCCACCAGCGCGGATACGCCCAATGCCATCGTCAGTCGCGACGCCAGCGGGAATTTTTCCGCCGGGAGTGTAACGCTCGCCAACAATCTGAACCTGCCGGCCACGACCGCTACGGCTGGGACTATTTATTCCGGTGCCAATACACTTTTGCACACGTTCGGGTCCGGAAACACGTTTGCCGGCGTAAACGCGGGCAATCTGACCATGAGCGGCTCGGGCAACACCGGAATGGGTCTGCAAGCGCTCCAGCACAACACAACTGGTGTCGGCAGCACGGCGATTGGACAGACCGCTCTCGCCAACAACACGACCGGCGGCAACAACCTGGCCGCCGGCTTCTCCGCGCTGCTGTCCAACACGAACGGCACCGATGACACGGCCGTGGGCTTTGAAGCGCTGCTGTCGAACACTGGCGGAAACTTCAACACGGCCAGCGGCGCGTTCGCCATGTTTTACAACACGATCGGCAGCGAGAACACGGCCTGCGGAATTAATGCGCTCTACTCCAATACAAATGGACAACAGAACGCCGCTTACGGAGCTTATTCGCTTCAAGCCAACACCAGCGGTAGTGACAACACTGCCAGCGGGGCTTACGCGCTGCAGGCGAACACCTCCGGGCAAAATAACACCGCCAGCGGTTCGTACTCGCTCGGCGCCAACACCAGCGGCTACGCCAACACCGCTTGCGGTTCGTACGCGCTCTACGCCAACACTGTCGGCGCCTACAACACCGCCAGCGGGATCCAGGCACTCTTCGACAACACCAACGGTACTTACAACACCGCCGATGGATGCTATGCGCTCTCTGCCAATACCAGCGGTTACGACAACACCGCCCTCGGAGCTTACGCGCTTTATTCCGACGCGACCGGCGGTGAGAACATGGCCGCCGGTTATCAGGCGCTTTACAGCAGCACCAACGGCACCTGCAACACCGCCAACGGAAACTTTGCGCTTCGCGCAAACACTACCGGCAGCTTCAACACTGCCGACGGTTATGGCGCTTTGGACTTGAATTCGAGCGGCAGCAACAACATCGCGCTGGGTTATCTCGCCGGGCTTAACGTCACCACCGGCAGTTCAAATATTGACATCGGTAACCTGGGCGTGTCCGGCGACACTAACACCATTCGCATTGGCTCCGCCCAGGCGCAAACCTTCATCGCGGGCATCTCCGGCGTGTTTATCGTGCCGGAAGGATCACCGGTTTATGTCAACTCCGCCGGCCAACTTGGCACCCTCAATTCCTCCGAGCGATTCAAACAAAAGATCGAAAACATGGACGATGCGAGCGACGTGCTCTTTTCACTCCGCCCGGTGACTTTCCGCTACAAACCGGAGATTGATCCGCGCGGCAGTCCGCAGTTCGGCCTGATCGCCGAGGAGGTGAACAAGGTGGATCGCGATCTGGTCGTGCGCAATGAGAAGGGGCAAATCTACACGGTGCGTTACGAAGCCGTGAACGCGATGCTCCTTAATGAATTCCTCAAGCAACACCGGAAAGTGGAGGAACAAAATGGAGAGATTCAAAATTTGAAACAACAAAACGAAACATTGGAAAAACGATTGGGAAATCTGGAACAAACCATCAAATCAATCACAGACCACAATTGAGGTGCCCATGAAAACATCCAAATTCCAGCATCCAATTACCAGAGAAACATCAATGCCCAAACACCACCCAGGCAATGCGCCGCAACGAAACCGAGTCCACCGTCCTTGGGGCTTGAGGTTTCGAGCTTCTCTGGATGTTGGCGTTTGGTGCTTGGTGCTTTTTCTAGCGACATCGGCCTTTGCTCAGACTTACAGCATTGACTGGTACAAGGTCGCCGGCGGTGGTGGCACCAGCACCGGCGGCACATATCAGGTCAGCGGCACCATCGGCCAGCACGACGCCGGCGGGCCGCTGACCGCCCCGACATCGGATGTCGGGGTCACCGGCGGATTCTGGGCGCTCATCTCGGTGGTGCAAACGCCCGGTGCGCCAGCGCTGCTCATCAGCCATTCCGGCAACACGGTGACGGTGTATTGGCAGAACGTAGCCGGCTGGAGTTTGCAACAGAACGGCAATCTGGCGAATACGGGCGGGTGGTCGGTCAACAGCAGTTGGACGACTTCCAACGGCACGAATTACCTGAACCTCACGTCGCCCACAGGAAATTTGTTCTTCCGTTTGAGCAATCCTTGAGGTTTGGAATGATATTTTGCGGGTTTGGGTTTGGACCTGAATCGCAGTGTGACTCAGCGATCTTGAGTTTCCTTGCAGCCAATGGACCAGCCAAGCAGTGAAAACCGAGCGCTGGATTCCAAGCCGGGGGGACGACGCAAAGGTTTTGCAGCCGCGCGACCCGGCCGCGGTCGTCAGGTAGTCGGCGAAGCGGATTTTTCTACCGCCGTAATTGGCACCCGCGGCGATGGTTGTTGCGGCCTTGTCCATGTTGGTGAGCGAGGTTACTGTTTGAACGATGTCCTTTCGCCAAACACTTCAACGTCAGCCGACGTGGCTCGTGTTGCTTGAAGCGCTGGTCCTCCTCGGGTTGGTTGGGTGGGTGGACCACGTAACCAGCTCGGAATGGAGCTGCTTCATGCCCTATGCGGTGCCCATCGTCCTGGTCTCATGGAAGACGGGTCGGCGTTTGGGTTTCGTCTTTGCCTTTCTCTGCGCCGCGACCTATTGCGCGGCGGATTGGCAGAACAATCCATTCCAAACGCGCGGGGGGTACATGCTGGCCGTGGCCTGCTGGTGGTTTTACTTTTCGGTCCTCGTGGTGGCCGTGGCGGCTTTGAAGGCCAAACAGGAACTCGACCGGGCGCGAATCGAGACGCTCGAACACACAGAGGAATTGGAGCGGCAAATCCTGCAGACGAGCGAGCGGGAACAACAGCGCATCGGGCGGGATTTGCACGACAGTCTGGGGCCGCATCTTGCCGCCATCCGCTACGCGGCCACGCTGCTGGCCAATGACCTGCGCCAGCACGGACGACTGGAGGCCGACAAGGCGGAGCAAATCAGTGATCTGACCGGGAAAGCAGGCATACTCGTGCGGGATCTGGCGCGCGGGATTTTCCCGGTGCAGACGGATGGCGCGGGTCTTTCGGTGGCTTTGGATGAACTGGCACGCACGACGTCGCGGCTGACAGGCTTAACCGCTTCTTTTTATGAAAATGGGGACATCTCCCTGAAAAATCCGGATACGGGCATGCACCTTTACCGCATTGCGCAAGAGGCGGTCAACAATGCGGTCAAACACGGAAACGCCAGGAAAATCACGATCGCCCTGGACCAAAGCGCAGACTCGTTGCGCCTGACCGTTGCCGACGACGGAAAAGGCATGGGCCTGTCACACGGCGGTCCGCGCGGCATGGGGTTGGATTCGATGAGATATCGCGCTCGCGTTCTCGGCGGCCAACTCAAAATAGATTCCCAGCCGGGCGAAGGGACGATCGTGTCCTGCGAAATGCCCAACCGTCCGCTTCAGCCAATGACTCCCACATCATGACCAAAGCCCCAACCGCCGAAAAAAAGAGGATCCTCATTGTGGAAGACCACCCGCTCTTTCGCGCCATGCTGGTGCAGCTCATCGGCCAGGAACTTGGCATGACGGTGTGTGGCGAGGCGGATAACATCAAGGATGCCCTGACCATCGTCGGGCAAACACATCCACATGCTGCGATTGTCGATCTCACATTACAGGGATCGAGCGGACTCGAATTAATCAAGGAGTTGAAAGCGCGAAACATTGAACTCCCCGTACTGGTCCTCTCGATGCATGCGGAAAAGCTCTACGCGGAACGAGTCTTGCGCGCGGGCGCGAAGGGTTATGTTTCCAAGTTGGAATCGCCGTCTGAAGTCGTTGCCGCCATCCGCAAAGTAGTGGACGGACACATCTACGTGAGCCAGTGCGTCAACGACGTGATCCTGGAGCGGCTGGGGCACGCAGACAAGGCAGTACAACCCTCCGGGGTTGCCTTGCTTTCCGACCGCGAGATCGAAGTCTTTCAACTCATCGGTCGTGGCAATAATTCGCGCGAAATTGCCAGACTGCTCAACCTTGGACTCACCACCGTGGATAGCTACCGGGCCAGGATCAAGGTGAAGCTGGGGATCAGGAATGCGGCGGAACTCTACCAGCGCGCAGCGCAATGGATGGCCGAAGGCGGCTTGTAGGTCCATTTCCCAGGGAAATTTTTCGCTCTGTTTGCCTTCTTTCGGGGCGTTAACCGCGTCGAATCCTGGAGGGTCTGATACCAATGAGCGTTCAATTTGCCACGAATCGCCCCCTCAACCCATCCTTCTCCCCCGATGGGGGAGAAGGTGTCGGCAGGACGGATGAGGGGGAATTTATATCGGTTTGAATGCAATTCAGTCTGAGAAGGAATGGCAGGCCAAGGCTTCGATTCCAAACCGAGGAATGTAGTGTTTTTTGCCACATCCCAAGCCTGTTGTTAACCGGCAAGCGGAACTATAGGATGATTATTGGTTTGAACCCTAAAAAAGGAAGCATGGCGGCAGCATCCCGTAGTGGCTCACCCCGTAGGTGGATTTGTTTTTTCTGCCTCAGGCTGCCTTCTGCTTTCGGACGGTGGGACAAAAGTTAGTTCCACCGCAAGACCTGCTCATACTATGAAAACCAAAGGCAAGCTCAAACTCGCAACCGGCGTGCGGCTGCTCCCGGTCCTCAACCTTCAATCCTCAACCGCCTTTGCCCAAGGCAGCCTTACGCTGCCCGGCCCGACGGCGCCAGCACGATGCGCACCGTCGTGGATACGAATTATCCAAATCGTTTCTACCGCGTCCAGGCCGTGCGGCCACTGGCGCCATAATGGGCGAAACCCGGACTGCTTATGACAACTCAACTCAGGTTCCGGCGCATCGCCCTGGTGCGGACACTGCTTTGGGCAACTGCCTGCTTCTCCACTCAAAGCAATGCCGCCACTCTAACAGTCGTCAGTTCCGCCGATAACAATAACCCATCCACTTTAAGGAGCGCCATTGCGCAGGCTAATCCGCTGGGCGGCGACATTATCAATTTCGCGCCCGCGCTTAACGGTTCTACGTTCACGCTCATCCAGGGGGAATTGGTTATCAACAAGGACCTGACTATCTCGGGGCCAGGAGCAACACAACTTTCCATCGTCAACGGCAACGGGCGGGTCTTTCACATCGAACTGAATAACAACAATAATAATGCGCCCAGCCATGTCCAAATTTCCGGCCTGCGGTTGCAGGGCAAAACTTCAGGGGCAGATGGGACTGCGAACACACCCGCTGGCCAACCTGCGCAGGGCGGAGCGATCCTGAATGACGCTTCCTGCGTGCTCACCTTGAGGGATTGCGACCTGGACAGTTGCCAGGCGATCGGCGGGCGTGGCTTCAGCGTCACAGGCCCGGCGTTTGGGCCGCCCGCGAGCGGCGGCGCCGGCGGCGGCGCCGGGGGTGGCGCTATCTACAGCGCAGGTGATCTACTCCTCTTCGGCTGCACTTTTTACAATGACTCGGCCACTGGTGGGAATGGCGGAGACGGTTTTCAGGGCGGTTCTGGCGGTGGCGGAGGACTCGCGCAGGGCGGCGCAGTTTATCAAGCCTACAACGGAGCAGACCTGGCGATAGTGAACTGCACCTTTTTCGCCAATGCTGCCTATGGCGGCTATGGCGGCAACGGCGGCGATGGATATAGGAATCCTACCGAAGCGAATCCCGCCAACGGCGGGCCAGGCGGCGATGGCGGTCCCGCCCAGGGCGGCGGCATCTATGTTGTCCATTCTGATATCGACAACACGGGCCTGATTCATTCCACCGTGGACCAGAATGCCTGTTTCCCCGGTGGCGGGGGGCAAGGCGGTTCAGGAGTCTTCGGCGGAGACCCAGGCGCACCGGGCGCCAATGGCAGCGCGCAAGGATGCGGTCTCTATACAGCCGGGATGGGGATCGCTGCTCTGCCGGTCGGTGATGCTATCTTTGCGCAAAATTATTCATTGGCCACCGCTCATCCCGCCGGTCCCGATGTTTGGGGCGAAGTTTCCAGCCATAAATACAGCTTGATTGGCGTTCTCGATGCCAACAGCAGCGGCTGGATTGCCGGCTTCGAATTGTCCGGCACGGTTGCCCTGCCACTGGACCCGCGTTTGGGATCTTTGCAGTTCAATGGCGGCCAAACCCAAACCATGGCGCCGATGGCAGGCAGCCCGGCCATTGACGCCGGCGATCAAGGCGGCTTCCCACTGGACCAGGCCGGCCAGCCGCGCCCAGTCATCCTCATCGGCGCGATGAACGGCGGCGATGGCAGCGACATCGGCGCTTACGAACTTCAGTCTGCTCCCACCAATTCGCCGCTAACAATAACCATCACGCCTACCGCCACAAATACGCTGCTCATCGCATGGCCTGCTCCTTCTACCGGCTTTGTCCTCCAGGAAAACCCCACGCTTGGCTCTTCCGGTTGGAATGACACAACCTATACCGTCAATACTGTCGGCACACAAAAGCAAGTCGTGGTTTTCCCAGTGTTTGACCAGCACTTTTTCCGTCTCTTCCATCCATGAGCATCCAAACAGCGAGATTTGAAAACTAACTTCCAGAAAGGAATGCCGTGAAATCCGAAACTAAGCCCCAAGCGCCGCGAACTAGAATTCAAACTCCGAACATCAACGTCCAGGGAGACTTCAAGCTTCAAGCTCCAAGTTGCTCAAGAGGGCCCTGGCCACACGTTTCCATTGAGCGTGTAAAGACGAAGGTTGTCCTGTTGAGCCTTCTTTCAACCTTCAACCTTCAACTTTCGCCCAAGGCACGGCGTTCACGGACCAGTATTTTCATTTCATCGCGATCGGCCCGCAGTAAAAAAGCCGAAATCTACCTGCAAAACCTAGCTTAGCTCGAATCCAACTTCCAAACCAGGTTCGCCCGCAAAACGAGCGGCAAAACCGAACTATGAAAACCAAAATCAAATCCGCCCTCACTCGCGCCGCCCTTGCGCTGGCGGCGCTTTCAACCTTCAACCTTCAACTTTCAACCGCCCATGCCCAGGGCACGGCGTTCACCTACCAGGGCCGGCTGAATGACGGCGCGAATCCCGCAAACGGAAATTACGATTTGCGCTTCGCGATCTACGACGCGGCCGGCGGCGGCGCACAGCAGGGCAACCCGCTCACCAATTCCGCGACTGGCGTGAGCAACGGCCTGTTCACCGTCACGCTGGATTTTGGCAACCAGTTTCCCGGAGCGGCGCGCTGGCTGGAGATTGCCGTGCGCACCAATGGCGCAGCCGGCTTCTTCACGCTCAATCCGCGCCAGCCGTTGACGCCGACGCCCTATGCCATCACTGCGGAAAACTTGAACGGCACGGTGGTGGGCAGCGGATTGTCCGGCACTTATGGGAATGCCGTGACGTTGAATAATGTCGGCAACCAGTTCAGCGGGAGCTATGCCGGCGACGGCGAAGGATTGACCAACCTGAATGCCGCCAGCATTTCCTGGGGCACATTGGCCGACACGCGGCTATCCGGCAACGTCGCGCTGCTTAATGGCAATCAGACGTTCACGGGTCAAAACACGTTCAACAATTCATTCACGATTGCTGGCGACCCCCAAGTTGGAACCGGCAGCAGCGACTACCACCATCTGCAGATTGGCGGCGGAAACTCCTGGGGTTTTCTCTACGGCTCGTATTGGGGTTTGGGCGATGGCATACACATGGGCTACAACTGGTATGCTGATGCCAGCGGCACGCCTCAGATCATTCACCCTGACGGAGCCACTTCGCGCATTTCGACCGGTTACGGGTCTATCGAACTGGCGACGGGTGGCATCGGCCAACCGCCGACGGATCGCCTCGTGGTGAATTCCTTTGGTCTTGTGGGAATCGGCACGGTAAACCCAAACTATCTGCTCGACGTAAATGGCTCTGTGAACGTGGGAAGCTACCTGCAAGTTGGATATAGCGGGATTAGTGATAATGGCAGCCTCACTGTACAAGCCAACGTGTTCACCTACGGTAGCACCCTGACACTGTGGAACGGCAATGGCTACAAGCCGGGTGGCGGTTCCTGGGCCAGCACTTCCGATGAACATTTAAAGAAGAATATCCGTCCGTTGACAGGAGCGCTGGACAAACTTACTCAACTGCGCGGCGTCACCTTTGAATGGATTAACCCGGAAGATCACGCCAACCAGACCAACGCGCAGTCCGGGTTTATCGCCCAGGAAGTCGAGCGCGTATTTCCAGACTGGGTTTCGCAGGTCGCCGCTGGTGAACACGACAAATCGCTCACCTCCGATGGCAAAGTGCACACCCTTACGCTGCCGTTCGCCTATGATGCGTTAGTGGTGGAGGCGATCAAAGAATTGAGGCAGGAGAAAAACGTGGAGCTGCAGGAAGTGAACCACCGGCTCGAAGCCCAGCGGGCCGAAAACGCGGAATTGAAGCAACGTCTCGAAGCTCTCGAACAAATCATTCGCAACCAAAAACCAAACTGAAGGCCGAATCAGAATGAAAACATTCAAAGTCCAACCTCCAAGCTTCAGGGAAGTTTCAAATCCCAAAGGACTCACCCGAGCCCGCGCCGCTCTTGGCCGGAGCGTTGCGGCAACGCGTGGCTGCGACGCCCCGTCGCAGAATGTGGGCGCGACGCCCCCGTCGCGCGAGAATTCTGCCACCTCGTTTGCTTGGGCCGTTGGATTGCGGTTTCCAAATCCGCGATGCGGGAGGATGCAATGCCGCGCCACGAGCCTGGGAATTTTGTCTTGCGCCCTGGTGGCTGCGTTTTCGCTTGGGTCCGGGAGCGTCGCCGCGCAGAACGCGTTTCTAAAAGTTAACCTCGTTTCGGACATCTCCAGCCTCGCGGCGAACACGGACACCAACCTCGTCAATCCCTGGGGCATCGCCGCGAGCAGCACCAGCACGTTCTGGGTTGCCAACAACCGCAAGGGTTTGTCAACCTTGTATGACGGAAGCGGCGCGCCACAATCCCTGGTCGTAACGGTTCCACCTCCGTCCGGTCCGGGGCCGTCCGCTCCGACGGGAGTGGCGTATTACGGCGGAACCTCGTTTCAAATCTCTCCAGGAAATCCCGCGCGCTTCATCTTCGCCACGGCAGACGGAACGATCTCGGCCTGGAACCCGGCGTCCGGAACATCAGCTATTCAGATGATTATCGGCACGGCCATCTACAAGGGCCTGGCGATTGCCAGCACGGGGTCGGGCGATTTCCTCTATGCGGCTAATTTCAAAAACGGGACCATTGATGTCTTCAACGGCAATTTCGCAGCCGCCGCGCTCGCCGGTTCCTTTACCGATCCGGTCCTTCCTTCGGGCTACGCGCCGTTCAACATCCAGAATCTCAACGGCAGACTTTACGTGGCCTACGCCCATCAGAACGCTTCCGGGACGAACGACCTGCCCGGGGCTGGCAATGGCATCGTGGACGTGTTCGATTTCAACGGTATTTTCGTGCAGAGGCTGATCACCGGCGGCGCGTTGAACTCGCCGTGGGGTCTGGCGCTGGCGCCTTCCACGCTCGCGGGATTTGCCGGCAACCTCCTGGTCGCGAATTCCGGCGATGGCCGGATCAACGCCTACAATCCGACCAATGGCGTCCTGAACGATGTCCTTCGCGACGGCGGTGGAAACCCGCTGGTCATCCAGGGCCTGCATGGACTCATCTTCGGCAATGGCGGCAATGGCGGCGATTCCAAGACGCTCTACTTCACAGCGGGCATCGCCGGCAGCGGTTCGGTCGGGGATCATGGTCTGTTGGGGTCTTTGGCCCAGGGAGCGGAGTCGCCGCGGCTTTCAATCGCCCGAACGGCCACCAACACCGTGCGGGTCTTCTGGCCCTCGCCTTCCACTGGTTTCAATCTTCAGTTCAACACGAACCTGACGACGCCCTCCTGGGCCACGCCGGCAGAAACGTTTTATGACGACGGCACCAACAAATACATCCTCGTCAGCCCGCCCGTCGGCAACCGCTATTACCGGCTCTACAAACCATGAAACCGACATTCCGTCTGCTGAAAGGAAAATAAAAATGAAAACCACAGGACAAAATTCCAAGCACCAACCGCCAACCTCCAGAGAAATTTCAAACACCAACAAACTCACCCAAGCCCGCGCCCGCTTTGGCGGAACGCGTGGCTGCGACGCCCCGCCGCAAAAGGTGGCCGCGATGCCCTCGTCGCGCGAATCGTTCGGGGCGTCGTTTGGTTTGGCCACCGTTCCGGGCGACGAGGCGTCGCCTCCACCCACTGCGACGGGGGCGTCGCAGCTACGCATGACGCGGCATCGCCTGCCAACTGCGTCGTTCCGGCTTGCGAGCTTGAGGCTTGGAGCTTCGTTGGCGCTTGGAGTTTGTTGTTTGGTGCTTGCCTCACGCGCCTTTGGCCAGGGCACCGCGTTCACTTACCAGGGTCGGTTGAACGACGGCGCGAATCCCGCTACGGGGATTTACGATTTCCGATTTGCGATTTACGACGCGGCCAGTGCTGGCACACTGGTTGCCGGACCGCTCACCAATTCCGCGACCGGCGTGACCAACGGCCTGTTCACAGTTACACTGGATCCCGGCGTCGGCGTGTTCACCGGATCGGCCCGCTGGCTGGAAATCGGCGTGCGCACCAACGGCAGTGTAAATGCTTACCAGGCACTCAGCCCGCGCCAACCGCTGACGGCAGCGCCTTACGCGGTGACGGCCGGCAACGTCACGGGTTTGATTCCCGGCAGTTCGCTCTCCGGCACGTATTCCAACGCGGTGACGCTCAACAATGCGGCCAACAGCTTCACCGGAAACGGAGCCGGATTGACTTCGCTGAGCGCCAGTCAACTCACCAGCGGGACCGTGCCTGCGGCAGCATTGGGAAATGCCTGGCAAACGGGCGGCAATAGCGGCACGTCACCCGGCACAAATTTCCTCGGCACGACGGACAATCAGCCGCTCGAACTGAAGGTGAACTCCCAGCGTGTGGTTCGATGGGAGCGCAATACGAACGCGCCCATCTTTGGCTTCATCGTTCCCAACATCGTGAGTGGACACGAAAGCAACACCGTCGCGAATGGCGTCGGCGGCGCGACGATCGCGGGCGGTGGCGGTTTCGCGTGGTACGGCTCGACATCCCCGCAGACGGTCAATGCGTCTTTTGGGACCATTGGTGGGGGCGTTGGCAATGTGGTGCTCGGCGTGGTCAGTACGGTCGCAGGCGGCGAACGAGGATTCATCGGAACCAATGCTTACAATGCTTTCCTGGGCGGAGGCGCGCGGAATTCCATTGAAGGACCGGATGCGACCATCGGAGGCGGAACCTACAATTCCATCCAGCCCGATGCCTACAACACGTTCCTCGGCGGCGGCTATAACAATTCAATCCAGACCAGCGCCGGTTACTCCGTTCTGGGCGGCGGCTACAATAATTCCATCCAGCCGTATGCTTCGTCGTCCTTTCTGGGTGGCGGCTACTATAATTCTATTCAGACCAACGCCGGTTATTCCGTTCTGGGCGGCGGCTACTTCAACGTCATTCGGTCCTCAAGTGCGGAAGCAACTATCGCGGGAGGCGCTTTTAACACCGCCATCGGGTCGGGGGTGACAATCGGCGGCGGCTATGGCAACACCGCGATTGCCAGCTCGAACTATTATTATGCCACGGTCGCCGGCGGCAATGGCAACACGGCCAACGGTTATGACGCGACTGTGGGCGGCGGAGGAGGTAATTCCGCGCACCTCGACGACGCGACGGTTGCCGGTGGCGGGTCGAATACCAGCAGTAACTTCGCCGCCACGGTCGGTGGTGGTTTCGCCAATGCGAGCACCGGGGATTCGGCGACCACCGGCGGCGGCGGCTTCAACATAAGCAGCGGGAACCATGCGACGGTGGGCGGCGGTGAGGAGAATACAAGCAGCGGCGATTTTGCCTTTGTCGGGGGCGGCTTTGTCAACTACGGCAGTGCCAACTATACAACCGTTCCCGGTGGATACGCAAACAGCGCGACCGCCGATTACAGCTTTGCCGCCGGAACAGTTGCGGCTGCCAATCATAGCGGGACATTCATTTGGTCGGATGCGTCGGATTTTTTGGGATTCTCCTCCATCGCCCCAAACGAGTTCGCCGTCCGCGCCAGGGGCGGCGTGCGCTTCGTCACTGGCGGCGCGGGCATGACATTGGATGGCCAGACAGTTGTGACGACCAACGCGGCATTGCGCTCGGGCGGGAACGCCTTTACCGGTCAACAAACCATCACCGGCGGTAATGTGGGTATCGGCACCGCCTCGCCGCAGGCCGCACTTCATGTCCGAGGCGCCGATGCGGCTCAGTTTACGTTGCAGAACTCGGCTGACAATAGCACATGGTATTTCTCCGATGACGTGAACGACAATCTGGTTTTTCAACCCAATACCGGGTTTGGTGCTTACATTGACAGGGCTGGTAATTATCATAACAATTCCGACGCGCGGCTGAAGCAGGACATTACTCCCCTCGGCGGCGTGTTGGATCGCGTACTGCAACTGCGGCCGGTTTCCTACCACTTCCGGAGCGCTCCGGAGAAAGCGTCGCTGACGCTCGGTTTCATCGCCCAGGAGGTGGAACCGCTTTTTCCTGAAATGGTCGGCGAGCGCGCCGGATTGAAGAGCATAGCCTACAGCGAGTTGATCCCTGTCACCATCCGCGCGGTTCAGGAGTTGAACCAGAAGGTGGAAGCTGGTGGCCAAACGACGGAAATCAGAAGTCAAAAGTCTGAAGAAAGAATTCAAAAGCTGGAAGAGGAGAACGCGGAGTTGAAACAACGGCTCGAAGTCCTGGAGCAAGTCGTTCACAATCAAAAAGCAAACTGAAAGGAGACAAACAATGAATACTCGCTTTGCATCAATTGCCATCTGCTGTCTGCTATCGGCCATCTCTGAAATGGCCTACGCCCAAGGCACGGCGTTCACGTATCAGGGCCGGCTGAATGACGGCGCAAACCCAGCCAATGGCGTTTATGATTTGCGTTTTGAGATCTTTGATGCCAGCGTGAATGGCAACCAAATCAGCGGCTCGTACACCTACCAGGGCCTGGGCGTCACCAACGGCCTGTTCACCGTCACACTCGATTTTGGCAGCTTTTTCAACGGGCAGGACCGCTGGTTGGACATTGCGGTGCGGACGAATGGAGACCCGACTTTCACCCCGTTGATGCCGAGGCAGCAGTTGACGCCGACGCCTTACGCGATCTTTGCCAACAGCGTGAGCAACTTGTTGGGCACGCTGGCCACGACGCAATTAAATGGAACCATTCCGGGCAGCCAGGTCAACGGAGCGACGGGCGCGGCGACGAATTTCACCGGCAATTTGAGCGGCGACGTGACGGGCACGCAAACCGCGACGGTGGTTTCCTTCGTGGGCGGACAGACCGCGGCGAATGTGGCCAGCGGTGCGAGCGCGGCCAACGGGGCCACAAATGCGGACTTTCCGAACACGATCGTCCGCCGAGATGCCACTGGAGCGTTTGTCGCCGAGTCGTTGGCGTTGGATAATCAGGAGATCCGTAGCAGTGGTAGTGGCGCCTATAATTTGCGGGATTATCTTTTGCGAGCGGACAGCAGCAAGGGGAATTTGTATGTCGGCGATAATTTTCCCCGTGCGACGTTCGCCACTGGTTCGGGCAATACGGGCGTTGGCAGTGGGGCGGCGTTTTTTGACACTTTTGGCAGTTATAATACGGGCGTCGGTTATGGAGCGTTGGGCAACAGCACCAATGTGAACGACAACACCGCCGTCGGCGCCTACGCCCTTCAATCGGCCCAAAACAGCAACGCCAACACCGCCAACGGTTATCAGGCCCTGTATTCCGACACGATCGGCGGCGACAACACCGCTGTTGGTTATCAAGCGCTTTACGCAAACGTTGACGGCGGCTTTGATACTGCGGATGGCTATCAGGCGCTCTATTCCAACACGAGCGGCGGCTGGAATACTGCCATCGGTTTTGGCACACTCTACTCGAACACGGTTGGCGGCTTCAACACCGCCATCGGCTTAAACGCGCTTTATTCCAACACGGCGGGTCGTGTCAATACGGCCAATGGTGCTTATGCGCTGTTCTCCAACACGACTGCCAGCAACAATGTGGCGAACGGTTATCAGGCGCTTTATGCCAACACCATCGGCGGTGACAACACAGCGAACGGCTTTCAAGCGCTTCGTTCCAACAATGCTTTCGGCAACACAGGCTGCGGCTTCCAGACTCTTTATGCCAACACGACAGGCAACTACAACACGGCCATTGGCTGGCAATGCCTCAGCGCGGACACCGGCTACGATAACACGGCCTGTGGCGCTCAAGCGCTTCAGGGAACCACGACTGGCTCGTACAATACTGCCGTTGGTGATGGTGCGCTGATTTCTTGCAACGGCAACCTGAACATCGCGCTTGGCGTAAACGCGGGTTTCAACCTCACCACCGGCAGCAGCAATATTGACATCGGTCACCCCGCCTATTCTACGGATACCAATATAATTCGCATCGGCTACGGACAGACAGCGACTTTCATCGCCGGCATCTACAACGCGACGGCTCCCGCTGGCATCCCCGTTGTCATTAATTTGGAAGGCCGGCTGGGCACAACAACGTCGTCGGAACGGTTCAAGCAAAACATTCGCGGCATGGGCGACACGAGTGACGTGCTGTTGGCGCTGCAACCGGTCACGTTCCAATACAAGCCGGACATTGATCCGCAGGGGCTCGCACAGTTCGGTCTGATCGCCGAGCAGGTTGAGAAAGCGGATCCTGATCTGGTCGTCCACGACGCGGAACACGGCATCTACACCGTCCGTTACGAAGCGGTCAACGCCATGCTCCTGAACGAATTTCTCAAGGAACACCGCAAGGTGGAGGAACAGAACGGAGAAATTCAGACGTTGCAGGCCAAAGCCGCAAAAGTGGATTTGTTGGAAAAACGATTGGAAAAACTGGAAACAATGATAAAATCGCAAATAGAAAGAAACTGAGATGCCTTATGAAAACGAAGCAAATTCTCTTCTGCCTTCTTACTTCTGCCTTCTGCCTTGGCGCGCGAGCGCAGAGCTATTCCATCGACTGGTACAAGGTCGCCGGCGGTGGTGGCACCAGCACCGGCGGCACATATCAGGTCAGCGGCACCATCGGCCAGCACGACGCCGGCGGCCCGATGACCGGCGGTAATTACTCGCTCACCGGCGGATTCTGGGCGCTCATCTCGGTGGTGCAAACGCCCGGTGCGCCAGCGCTGCTCATCAGCCATTCCGGCAACACGGTGACGGTGTATTGGCAGAACGTAGCCGGCTGGAGTTTGCAACA
>Ga0335077_10003903_pt1 | contig 18120 bp, 14 predicted proteins | sample Lox_Sample_31_FD_207151 | JGI IMG/M metagenome (GOLD analysis project Ga0335077, IMG submission 207151) | Soil microbial communities from Loxahatchee National Wildlife Refuge, Florida, United States - Lox_Sample_3.1 | ecosystem: Environmental > Terrestrial > Soil > Wetlands | place: USA... | reverse complement strand
CGCAACCTGTGGAGGTCACGTCATGAAACGCCATATCCCCGGTCTCACTTCATTTCAACCGCATCGCGAAGGTCCAGTGTCCGGTGCCTTCCTTGTCCGCGTTGCCAAGGTTTCTTATCGCTGGCATCCCCAGAAGCCCTTCTTCGTCGTACAGTTTGCCGTGCTAGAACCAAAAGCTCATGAGTCCCGAGCCTTCTCCGGAAGGCTGTACTGCACACCCAAGGCTCTCTGGAAGTTGAACTGGTTCCTCCGGGACTTTGGCTATGACCAGGATCTCCTCCACCAGGATCAAGTCGATGAGAAACAGCTTGTGAACCTGCGGGGCATCGTTCGTACTTTCCCCATCAGCGTCAACGGCCACTCCTATCAGAACCTGGAGGCATTTGCTCCCGAAGCCGAGTGGGAAACGCTGTATTGCGACGCTTCTGGGGATAACGCAGGGCAAGGATCTGACGATGGTCTTCAGTTTCACACAAATCAGTAATTACCTTCGCTGCCCTCGCAGCTACCGGCTCCGCTATCTCGATGGCTGGCAGGAGAAAGACACGCGCGCTGGGATGGTGTTTGGCCGTTGCTTCGAGCAAGCCCTGTCTGCGCTGTTTTGCAAAGATGATCCCGAAGCCCGGCTGTTCGAGGAGTGGGGAGCCAACCGGGAAGCATCCTTTACATATAAGAAGGGAGAATCCTGGGATCGTCTGCTGCACCAAGGGGTTCATCTCCTCCAGAAGTTCGTCCAAGACGATCGCATTCGAGTCCGCCGCCCAAAGCAAAATCTTCAGGTGAAGGTGGTTCGCTCCATCTCGGGTGGACACCAGTTCGTTTCCTATCTTGACGCTATCGGAACTCTCGACGGCACGCCGTGTATTTTGGACTGGAAAACCACCACAAGCCGCTACCCCGAGGGGCCTCATGACATCCTCTCACTCGACCCGCAACTCACTTCGTACTCATGGGCCAGCGGCATACCTGAAGTCGCTATCGTCGCCTTCGTTCGGAAGCACCAACCCGAAATCCAGTATTTGAAGGCCACCATTTCCGAGGAACAGCGTCAAGAATTCGGACGATTGGCGGAAACGACGATCAGCCAAATCGAGGCGGGGCAGTTCCTCTCTCACAGCGGCATCCGATTCCCCCAGAACAACTGCCTGAGCTGCTCTCATTTGGGATTGTGCCTCAACGACAAGCAATTGATTGAAACGAATTTGGTTCGGAAAGCAGGAGCGAGCGACCTTGATTGGCTTGACGAACTTATGGACTGACAGAAGGTCCGTGATGGCACCCGAACTCAACGTCAAACGGGCGGTCTTCGTTCTCGGCAAGATCGACGAGATCCTGACCTGGGACAAGGCTCAGGCCCATGAGCGGGATCTGCGCTTCGTCGATTTAGGAAGGTATCTCTGCGAGGTGCGGGCGGGGCAGTACTGGCGGATCGAGCGGATGAAATCGTTTGACGAGTTTCTTGAGAAGCGATTCCCCAACAGCCGGAGGATGGCCTACTACATCATGGCGATCCATGAACACTTGCCCCGTATTCCGAAACAACAACTGAGAGAGATGGGATGGACGAAGGCGCGGGAACTTGCGAAGGTTGCACGGAGGGAGGGGGAGCGGTTTGAAAGTGCACCCTGGGTGCACAAGGCACAGGCACTACCGAAAGAAGAGTTCAAGCGAGAGGTGGAGAAACACCTTACGGGGCGGGAGACGGAGCCGTGGGAACTTCTATACTTCAAACTTTACAAAAGCCAACTCACGGTGGTCGAGCAGGCACTCGAGACGGCAGCTCTGATGCTCGGTTCCGACAAATCGCGCGGTTACTGCCTGGAAATGATCTGCGCAGATTTCCTGGCGGGGGCAAACTTGCTAGATGGCAACGCAGATGTTCTCAGGTCGTCGATGTGCCGGCTCTTCAATCTGCTCCCAAATGCGCAGCAACGGCAGTTCATCGATGAGATCGGCGAGACCAAATGCCGAGAATGAAGACTAAACAGCCCCGAATCAAGTTGGAGCCAGAGGCGTATCGTGAACTTTGCTCGAGAGTTCTCGAACGAGATGGCTGGCGTTGTCAATTCTGCGGGGCGCTAGAAAGCCTGCAGATCCACCACATGGAGTGGCGGAGTCACCTCGGCCGCGACACACTCGAGAACTTGATTACACTCTGCTCCAAGTGCCACGCATCGCTGCACCGCGGTGCTCGCGACTGCACTTAGTTGCATTGAATTTGCGCTGCGCCCCTGTTGGCGTAGTGACGGTCGAAGTATTTCAGATATTCCCCGCTTCGGGTCTCCTGCAGCCAAGCAGAGTTTTCCTGGTACCACCGAATCGTATCCGCGAGGCCACGGCCGAATTCGCAGGTAGGTCTCCAGCCAAGTTCAGTTTTCAATTTTGTGCAGTCGAGTGCGTAGCGGCGATCGTGTGCGAGACGATCAGTCACAAACTTAAGAAGACTCTCCGGGCGGTTCAATGCCGCTAGGATTTTCCTTGCGACGGTGATGTTTTCGAGTTCACACCCACCCCCAATGTTGTAAATCTCACCCCCGTTTCCTTTCCGGAGAATGAGGTCAATCGCGCGACAGTGATCTTGAACATGGATCCAGTCCCGAATGTTACGACCATCCCCGTAGACTGGCAGAGACTGGCCGGACATCGCTTGAGAAATCATCAACGGAATGAACTTCTCGGGAAACTGGTAGGGACCGTAGTTGTTGGTGCAGCGAGTGATGATAGCGGGAAAACCATGAGTCTTCACGGCAGAGAGAACCAACAAATCGGACGCTGCCTTGCTCGCGGCGTACGGACTGGTTGGTGCTAGCGGAGACGATTCGGTCGCCTTGACCATAGGGCCAAGGCTGCCGTACACCTCGTCTGTGCTTACGTGGACAAACCGGCTCAGACCTGCCGAACGGCACGCGTCAAGCAGTCGCCACGTGCCTTCAACATTGGTGCGGACAAAAGGCGTGGCGTCTTCGATGCTACGATCCACGTGGCTTTCGGCGGCAAAGTGAACCACTGCGTCACAGTCTGTTAGAACTTCAGAGACCCTCGGATCTGAGATATCCATCCTCACAAACTGCACCCGAGAATCTTGCAATGGGCCTTCGAGATTTCGCAGATTACCGGCGTAGGTGAGTTTGTCGAGAACGAGTATCTTGTCGGTTGGGTGATCCTGAAGGACTTGACGGACAAAGTTGGAGCCGATGAAGCCAGCCCCACCCGTCACGAGAATCCGCATAATTACTGCGCCCCTTGAGCCACAACGTTGCTTTCGAGCCCGGCTAGGCTCTTCTCCCGCACAAGATTGCTGGCCCGCCAAAGCGATTCGAACGTCCCTGCGTCAGTCCACCAGCCATCGAGGATTTCAGCAGTGAGTTTGCCTTCGGCTAGGTAGGAGTTATTGACGTCCGTGATCTCATATTCTTTGCGGCCGGACGGCTTCAACGTACGGATGCGATCAAATACTGTCTGATCATAGAAATAAATGCCCACGACCGCGTAGGGAGAAGCAGGAGCTTTCGGTTTTTCATCAATTTTCATAATCCTTCCATTTTCGAGAGTTGGAACCCCGAAACGCTCAGGGTCTGGCACTTCCTTGAGCAACACCTTCGCTCCACTCTCTTGCTTCTCGAAGTTTTTCTTTGTCTCGCGCACATTCCCTTCGATGATATTGTCACCGAGAATGACGCAGGTTTTGTCCCCATCGACAAAGCTTTCCGCCAAGCGTAGTGCGTCGGCGATGCCGCCTTCCCCTTCCTGATAGGCAAAGTGGAGCTGGTTGAGCCCAAAATCCTTGCCGTTGCGGAGCAAGCGCAAGAAATCTCCTGCATTGTTTCCGCCGGTAACGATCAGGATGTCGCCGATGCCCGCATCAACTAGGGTTTGCAGCGGGTAATAGATCATGGGCTTGTCGTAGATCGGCAGAAGATGTTTGTTCGTCACCCGTGTCAGGGGATATAGCCTTGATCCAGTTCCACCTGCAAGCACAATACCTTTCATTGGACCTCCTCGGAGTTCCCTGAGAGTAAATTCACCTTCGCAACTTTTGCAGCGAATGGTGCTGGCTTGCTCAAGACCGCTGCGCGGTCGTCGAAATATTCCTTGAGAGCATCTCGCCAGGGTCTCATCTGAAGCTGGTACTGCCGCAAACTCACACTTGAAAGCACTGAGTACTTGGGACGAGGAGCTGGTCGAGGCATGTCCTCGGTGCGAATTGCCTCGACACTTACGTCTGCGTGTCCTCCGACCCTCAGAATTTCACGGGCGAACTCGTACCAACTGCAGGGTCCTGTATTGGTTGCGTGGACGATCCCTTTTGCACCGGAACGTACGAGCCGGACGATGGTGCGTGCCAAATCGCGGTTAAACGTGGGTGTACCGACTTGATCTGCAACCACCCGAAGCCTCTTTTGGCTCTCTGAGAGCTCGAGAATCTTGTTGGGGAAACATCGGCCGATGGCTCCGAATAGCCAAGCGGTTCTTACGACACAACACTCTGGAAGAATGTCGCGAATGAGTCTCTCGGCTTCAGCCTTGGATCGGCCATAAACACTGATGGGGCAAACTGCATCCCCGGTCTCATAGGGAGACCCTTTTGATCCGTCGAACACATAGTCCGTACTGACAAACAGGAGATTCGAATTGGCCCGGGCAGCTTCGCGGGCTACATTTACCGCCCCACAACAGTTGACCTGAAAAGCGCGGTCTCGATCCCGCTCGCAGCCATCTACGTCCGTGTACGCCGCGGTCAGCACGGTCCAATCTGGACGAGTAGTTTCGAAAAGACTTGAGACCTGTGATGTGTCACAGATGTCAACGTGCTCGGCGCCGACACCTGTGCAGGTGTCCTCAACCCATTCCTCCATCAGCACTTTTCCTAGGAGGCCGGTTGCTCCGATGACTAGAACACGCATGCCGCCTCTATTTGTTTTGAGTTTCCCAGTCGTATCCGATGTCAGGGTGGTCGTAGGCAAGCCGGCCTTCGTCCTTTGGGTTGTAAAAGCGATTGGTCAGGTAAATCAATTGCGCGGGTTGAACCCCGAGCACTTTGTACCCATGCCCTACTCCAGGCGGGATCAGGATTTTCCAGGGTCGAAGATGACCAACGTACAGGGTATTGATTAAGCCAAAGGTTTTCGAGTCGCGCCGCAGGTCACACAAGAACACCTGGAACATCCCCGTGATGGGGACCCACAAGTCCGTTTGTTCGTAGTGATAGTGGATCGCTTTAATGACTCCCGGATATGTCAGCGTGGCGGAAATCTGGATCTGGCTTTGACCATCCGCAACCATAGGAGATGCGATTCCTGGAGAACCGAGGCGCGCGACCTCGGTAAACAATCCACGATCGTCCGGGTAGACCGTTAGAGGTTCTATTTCTACATCTTGAATCACGTCAGCTGAATCTGGGCGAACAATGACCTTTCCGAGACTCTTAGTCGGAGCTTGTCGAATTGCAAGATGCAGGCCATTGCCCTCTCCGACAAGAATGATTTTATCCTTCACAACAGTCGCTTGATCCATGTGCTTCTCTCGGTGTAACGCAGTAGCATACGGCGTAAATACGCCTCGAGATCTGTTGCCTCACCGCAATCCTACCCCCAATTTGACCTTTCTTGCACGAATCCGCATATTCTAGCACCCATTGTGGTCTTGTTTAATTGGGGCTTCTTATACGATTGTCAAGAAATTAGCTAGTTCAGAAGATGCGATTATGTGACAGAATTGACGGCCCGCGAACGCTCTCCAGTGTAGGCTCAAAACAATGCAAATAGAAGTGGATGAAGCCTGGGTTGTTCGGGATGGCCGTGGAAGATCAGCTTTCATCGCCAGGGAATCAATCGCGGATAATGCAGACGCTGAATGAGGTGGGCACCTACATACGGAGCGAGGTGGTTACACTCAATCGTGCATCCCGGCGCGACTTGGTTGCTCCGGCAATATTGACAAGGCGACACTGAAGTTTGACACAGGACGTGACGCGGAAGGCGCTGCTGAGCAGCGAAAAAGGCGGCCTAACTCTGTTGCCCACCCTTCAGTGGTTCACGGATGGCAATCAGAATCACTCCATCGGCGGTCAGAAGCGGGTGAAACCAACTCCGTGATCTAGTGGAGCCATTGGGGAGGACGAGAATGCGATCCGCCCACGCTGCCACGAGATCATAGGAATCATAAACACTATAAGAATAGAAAAGACCATCGCCTTCGGAGATCTGATAACGCTTGCCAAGTGTGCGTACGGAGTTGAACACATTCCATAGCCCCAGCTTGTACAAGGACAGCTTAAAGAGTCTGGCGGGCAGGGAGCCTTGCCCAAAGCGGTTGCAGTCGGCGATGACTACGATTCTCCGAGCGACGCGCAACATTTCCTTTACTACCACGGAGGGATTCGCGACGTGATGCAGGATGGCGAATTCAGTGACCGCGTCAAAACTATCATCTGCAAAGGGAAGCGAGTCTCCGGAAGCTCGGAGCAACGAAATTGTTTTAGTTGTACCTGCCGCGACGCCTTCTCGCACAAGAGCTGCGACCGGTTCTACCCCACATACAAAAGCTCCAGGAAGTTCCGAGGCCAACGCATGAAGGCCCAGCCCGGTGGCGGAGCCGATATCCAATAAGTTACTGATCCGGAGCGAGTGAAGAATTGGGGTGACGAATTTCCGGGTGGCCGGGTCGGCGGCACCTTCCTGACAATGCATGCTGTCATAGCGCGCAGCTGTATCTGCGTAATACGTTCGCTGAATTTCAACCGCCGGATCTAGTCGGATCAAAATCATCACCTCCAAGGGAGCTTCTCTCTTCCAATACAGAGTGCAGCGGTATAAAACTTGACTCCATGCCTCGGAGCACTCGAGGAGATTAGCGGAAGCAAACCGGCGAGCGAAAATCAATTAGTTACAACCGCAAGAGAAGTCATCCCAAGAGCACGACGCAGTTGTACTATCTGTTCATCGCCCATTAAATCTTTGCGGATTGCGTCAAAATTCTCCCACCCAATCGGTTTCTGCAACAGTTCTTCGATGGAAGCCTGAATATCTTGGCCGCGATCGCTGGTACAGACCGTTCCCACACCGTGCTTACGAATGAGCTGAGCGAGGCCACTGTCGTCTGGGGTGTGAGCAAAAATAGGGCGCTGCGCTTGAATGTACGTGGAGAGCTTGATGGGCAAGCTCGTCCTGCGGAAGCCTTGGAATCGGAATCCAGCGGGGTACATCGCGTACACGAAGTCGCATGTGCTGAGCACCGGAAATGCATCCTCCTCGAGAAGTTCCCCATGATTTTCAAAATCTGCCAGATTCTCTGAGGCAATTCTATCCATTTCTGGAGAATCACCTATTCGTACTATTTTCAGGGAGCGATTCTGTGTTGCGGCATATCTGCGGGACGCAAGTATAAACTTTCGAAAGGGTTCGGGGTGGTAGAGCGAACCGATGTGCCCAACGGCGAGTGTCTTTTCCGAGAGATGGAAACTCGCGATAGGCAACTCGGGGAGATACTTGTATAGAGCAATGCAGTCTACGCCATATTTGCGCTTGAAATAGTCTCGCATCATCGTGCTGGTCACGTCGACGGAGCACGCCGTTCGTAATACGCGCGAAAAGGCAATGGACATGAGGGGCCAGAGCGGGCGAAAGCGGCGCGAGCGAATCAGCATGGCCAGAGGCTCGTCATGAACGGTCAAATGGACGGGCTTGCCCATGGAAAGAAGCTCATCAGCCACGGAGATGCCTTCGTAGTGCGCCACCACCCAGTAAAGATCCGCGTCCATGCGGCTGACAATGTCACGAATGGGCCTGGTGGAACCAGGCAAGAAACCAGTTCTGGCAGCAAGGTCGGCAGCAAATTGTAGAGGGGATAGTGTCCTGTCGAGCCAGTGTCGGTGATCGCCTCGAACTGGGGCAGTCGAGAGGTAGTACCACTCAACACTTAGGTCCGGCATTTGCGCCAGATGGCTCCGAAGTTGAACTGAGCCGCCACCAATTTCTGGAGAGTACGGAGTGAAGAGCGCGATGCGCATTTGGATACTCAGACGGCAACTCCCTCGTTCGTTCTGATATTTGCTTTGATCCTTCCTAGAAGAGCGGCTCAGCATCAGTCGCTAGTCCATATTCGTCAAATCTACTATGCTTTGGCGACTATTTTTCCACCTTCAAGGATATATTTGAAAGGAAGCTCATTTATTAATGACGGGCCGGGCGGTTGACACCAACCAGTCGCCTGGCCTATGTTCATCGTCAATTGTGGAATTGAAGCCGGAACTACCGAAGCAGTCGACTTCTCGGTTCATTCAGGTGGCGATCTGCCTCTGGGCTGCAGCCGCTTCTATTTGGTATTTTTGGCAGTTCTCTCCTGTCATGTCGCCTCTTCTCCTGAGATTCCTCCAGCGGATATGGCATTGATCCACGCTGCGATCGCGTCCGTTTCCATCTGCCTATTCTCGCTTGCAGCTGCATCTCTAGGGAACCTAATCCTGCGGACCTTGCATCTCGAGATGGATACGGACGCGGAGCACCTACTGATCTGCACTGCTTTGGGCGTAATTTCCATTGAGATGCTTCTGTTCAGTGTTGAGGTCTCCCAACAGATTCGCACAGGATGTTTGGTGATCGTGGGCTTGCTTTGCATTATTTTCCTCGCGGAATTGAGGCTGATCGCGTCGAGGTGCTCTAGGATCTTGAAGGCAGCCTTATCAGGCTCACGAGCGGACCACTTGCTGCTTCTCATCATTGGAAGCGTTTTCGGCATCGAATTCCTAACGTCTCTCGCCCCACTAACTGGTTCCGATGCCCTGCATTACCACTTCACGACGCAACGATTGATTCTGGAATATGGTTTCCACCCGGATTTCTCGATTTCTCACAGCTTCCTCTGCGGGCAGCAACATCTGTTGATCTTGTTTGGCCTAGCGCTGGGTAGTGAACAGTTGGCAATGGGACTCATTTTTCTCGGCGGAGTACTGACCGCTTTTGCCTTGGCCATTTTAGCTTCCCGGTGGTCTTCCACCAGGACAGCATTGATAATCACTTTGCTCTTTCTTCTGACACCAATTGTCTTCTGGCAGATATCTTCATCAGGCGCGCCGGATATTTGGATGGCATTATGTGCCAGTGCTGCGGTCTTGGTCTTGTGCCAAACCAAGGTTTCTGGAAAATGGCAACAGGTTCTTCTGGTAGGATTTTTGACCGGTGGCGTCGCGGGAGCAAAATACACTGGTTGCCTGGTAGCTGCCGCAATAGCTGTGGCGACTATGATCGAGTACCGATCGATGCAAAGTGCCTTACTGGTAGGAGCTGGCTCCCTGCTTACTGGGATCTGGCCTTATATGCGCAATTTCGTGTGGACCGGTGACCCCGTGTTCCCTTTCCTTTCTAAGGTACTGATCCCAGAACGGGTAAATTTGGTCGCCCTGAATGCCCTTCTGGCTGACACCGGGGCGTCCCATGCAAACCACTGGGGACAGATCGTTCCTTTTGTGTTTTTTGCAGCGATGCGTCGGGGCTCTGTGGGCTTCTGGGACTTTTTTGGCCCTATCGTTTTTGCATTAGCGCCCTTGTTGATCTTTGTATCCGGAAGCGATCGCAAGTGGCGAGTTCCTGCGTTCGTCTGGGGCTTTTCCGCCCTTTTGATATTTTATGCTTCTGGCTTGCCGCGGTTTCTTCTCGCCGTCTTTCCCCTAGGGCTTGCTTGTACCGCTGCGGGGATAGATTCCTGTCAACAAAAAGATTGGAGGATAGCCAACCTATTCGCCAAGGGTTTAGTTGCCCTGCTCTGCCTCACTTACGGAGCAGGTTTGGTTATGTACAGTCGAAAACCTGTTGCTACCGCTCTCGGAATAATTCCCGAGGTTCGCTACTTGGAAGAACGGCGCCCAGAATACCAAGAAGCCGAGGCTATCAATCACGCGCTAGGTAGCCAAGCCGAAGAGGGCAAGACGCTATTGTTTCTTCGGCACATGTATTCCCTGAACGTACCCTTTCTGAACGGTGATCCCGCCACCAGTTGGATGATCAATCCCGACCACCTTCGAACGCCGCTAGATTGGAGGGTTTTCCTTCAGCAGGAAGGAATCGCGTATGTCGTTCGGTCCCCCAAGTATCCAACTGCAATCGAGGCCCCTCTCGCCGAAATGGAAGCAAAGGGCGATCTCACTCCCTTTGCGGAGTTTGTGGTACAGGATTTTCAGGGGATGCGCATGGAAGAAAACCGGATAGACGTACCAGTCCGTATTTTGAGGGTGAAAGCCTTCGACGGACCAAAAAGCCAAAATAAACACTGAGCGTGCACAAATCCTGAAATATTCCTGCGAAGAAGTGATTCTTATTGCGCAGGAAATCGAGCCGACTTCGAGAAGGTGAGAAGAAGGCGAGAATGCTACATTAAGTACAGAAAGAACTGTAATACGCCACCTAGTGAAAGGCCATAATATGGTTGCGGTCAGCTGCACTCGATGAAAAAAAGCCGAAGAAAAATGGAAGAATTGTTGTGGGTATCGGGGCTGCACGGACCCGCTCGATCTCTCTATTCGGCGACGTTGGGACGGCAGGCTTCACTGGCGCGCAAGAAGATGACTGAATTTTACCGACGCGTTGTACAGCCCGGTGCACTTGTGTTCGACATTGGCGCAAATGTGGGTGTGCTATCAGCGGTATTTTCTTCGATAGGTGCCAGGGTTGTCGCCTTGGAACCCAATGCGGATTGTGTCCGGCACATTCAACTCTCGTATGCTGACAAACAGATTGAAGTCATTCAGGCTGCGGTTGGGGCGAACAACGGGTTGGCCATATTGAATGTTTCGGATGAGAGAGACGTGAGAAGTTCGGTATCGGATGACTGGATGAAAAATATGGAAGGGCAGGATAAGAGTTATCGTGGTATCTGGTCCCGGCAAAATGTTGTTCCCATGCTGACACTCGACACACTGATTGACCACTATGGAATGCCGCAGTTTATCAAAATCGATGTTGAAGGTTTTGAGGAGAGAGTACTTTCTGGATTATCAGCGCAACCTCCCCTGATGTCCTTCGAATTCACGGCTGCGTACCTTGCACCTGCCATGCGCTGCTTGGACATGGAAGTCCTTAGGGAGGGCTCCACGTTTAACTTTGCGTACAACGTCGATTGGGGGTATCCAGCACGGTTTGAAAGTGCGACGTGGCTGGAGAGGAAAGAACTAAGAAGAGCACTTCTAGAAATTTCAGGAACCGAGCAGCAGGGCGATGTATTTGCAAAGGCTCCTGTGTAGCGCGTGAGTCACCGCTATTCGGGATCGCGAGTCTTGCTCGCTATTGCGGTCACTTGCTGTCGAAACGCTTTCGCTCGGGGATTGGTCAATAGCGTTGGGGCCAGGTTCACCTACGAAGCCATTTTTGGCCGTGGACGCCGTTCTGGCGGCGGGGTCGGTCTCGGACGTTCTATATTTTGAGCAGGCTGTCTGTAAACAGGTGGCGAGTCCTGGATACAGTTCTTTAACGTGGATTCACCTGGATTGCCTGACACTGGGCGGTATCGTGGCGATTATCGTGGTGAGGCCACCGACCGGACGGACGATCTCCGGACTCTACCTTTAGCATCGCGGACATTCTCAGGCTACGAGCGGGTTGTCAGGGGAAAGCGACTTCCAATCCCGGCTCAATCTCAGTCTGTGACGAGGAGTTTGGGCAAGGATGCCCATTACAGGCACGGCAGCCGTTGTCGTTGCCTATCTGACGCGACGTTCGGCCCCCGCGGATGTATATGGAGAATCGCCAGAATAACTGCCAACTGCGCTATTCATATTAGCCAAATTCGGTCAACCTACGAGAGTTTCCTAAGGCGACGAACACTGAGGGTCTCTTGTAGAAGCTTCCGTGTTTGTTCAGCGTTCTGGTCCCACGTGCAGTGCGTGCGAGCGTGCCGCGATCCGAGGTCGCTAATCTTATGGCGGAGATTTTCGTCTGTGAACAGCAAGCGGATGAGTTCTGCGAGTTCATGCCAATTCTTCGGGTCGTGTAGAAGCAATCCTGTTTCTCCATGGCTAATATTCTCACTTGCACCAGCTCGCGCACTAGCGATGACCGGAAGCCCACAGGCCATGGCTTCCAGAATGGGCAGATTGAAAGCGTCCTCAAGAGAAGGGCCGACGTAAACATCGGCAGCAGCATAAAAGGAGAGAACTTCCGGGGAGGGCCTTTCAAATCGGACTCGATCCTGCAAAGCGAGATCACCGAGCAAGGGACGATACAAATCCGGATCATCGCCACCGACAACAAGTAAGCGCAAGGGGAGATCCCCAAGCAGCACGAGGGCTCTTAGAAGAGTATCGAGGCCCTTTTTTTTCCAATCATTTCCAATGAGCAAGAGCACGAAATCGTGTTGAATAAACAAAAAGGATTGTCTAGCCGCAACTCTTCTTTCTTTTCGCGCGTCTGGTGTGAATCGAAGGGTATCCACGGCGTTGGGAATAACGCTAACGTCGTCACGTTGAAAGTGCGCTTTGAGCTGGGCCGCTACAAGTGAGGAGACGGCCACGAGCCGCACGCTCGGATCGCTATAGACCGCAAGTTCGAGAAACATGATGAGTTTGTAATAGAGTTTGCGGTGAATCAGCCGCAGCCAGCTCCGGAAAGGAACACGACGCAGGGCAAGCTCCGATCGCACCTGAGCATGAAATGCATGAAAGACGATGTGGACGACAATCACATCAGCATCCAGACAGTTGATTCCCGGAGAATAGACGAGGTCAGGACGAACTCTACCGGAGCGCCTGTCCCGCCATCGATGCCAGTGATTGGCTACGAACCACCAAAGATATTTGAGCAGATGGGGCCCAGGAATATTTGAGACTTTGTGCCACAGGATCGAATTAAGTGATTTCGCGGAAGCTCCGGAAGAAGATACCACTCCCCTAAGCTGGGAGACCTCTTGTGAGTACAGTTCGATGGTCCACTGATACTTGATGGCAAAGCGCTCAATCTGCTCGATGATACAGAGTTCTGTACCGTGCTGCCTATCCAAAAATGGAGAAACAACCGCGAGGCGCAATTCACCCCTGCCTTGCAGCAGCTTGAGCCTGAGCGATTTGGACTGCTCTCGGAAACAAGCGCAGGCGATACAGAATGCCAAGCAGCAGCCAGAGGTATGCGTTTAGAACAAAGTCCTGGTATGGACTGACCCCAACAAACATCATCGGAAAAAAGAGAATTATGGCATACAAGCAGATGGAAAAGGCCAGTGGAAACCAGGGCGTACCTCGGAGTTCCGTCACGACCCTCCAGGCAGAAATGGCGATAGAAAAACCAAGAACAATCCAGAGAACAAGTCCAACAATCCCGAGTTCCACTATCAGGTTGCCAAAGCCACTTTCAACTCCGATATACATAGGCTTGACGCGCATGATGCGGGTCACATATTGACCGCCCAGCGTGCATGTACCAATGCCATAACCGTAGGGCCAGCGCGGATGGTCGAAGGCAAATCCAAGCTGCTGCAGGGGATAGGTCTGGGTGCGATGGGCAAGTTCACTCGCCGGGCTGTCCGGCAACAGGGTTTCGGAGTAGATCGCGAGACGCGAGCCCAGTTCGTTCGGGAATATCGTCAGTAGGACGATGATCCCAGCGCCAATAAGGAAAGTTGTTCTCTGGATAGCACGCAATACCCGTACCGCTTCACGCTGACGCCAAGGCGCGCCCCAAAGAAACCCCGCGGTGGTGACGAGGGTAGTTCCAAGGTTCCACATGAAAACTCCTCGGGAAGAGCTCATTAATGACGCAGCAGCAACAACCCCCACCGTAGTAAAAGCAAGCGTGCGACTCCGACGGGTGCGTAGCAGGAGATACCCACCAAAGCCCAAAGAGATCAGCCAAGCAACTATCAGAAAGTCCTGGAAACGGCCAGCGCTGACGAAGACGGAAGTGGGTCGATAAGCTACGAGACCAGAAATGGGGGCCATCCGGTAGGTCGTGCTGAGTTCTCGAATGTCCTCCTGCAACGTACTAGGATTGAGAAAGGTTGGCCCAATGATGGATTGTGCGAGACCCAACGCGGCTACCACCAGAATAAGAACACAGACATACGTGAAGAACCGACGGACGTCCTCCTCGGACTCAAGAAGGAGATAACCGACATAGATCAAAGGCACGTATAAGAAATAGACCTTTAGTCCCAAAATGCCGTAGAAAATGCTGTTGGAGGCGGGATTAAACATCTGCATTAGGCCAAACCAGAAGAAAATCAGCAGCGGGAACTGGAACGGAATCTTTAATTTCTCCTCCCGCTTGGCGAGTCTGGCACGGAAAAAAGAAAGGTAAAGGATGAGTGTCAGAATATCCTTGGCGAAATAAATGGCCATGTTATTGCCAAGATATTTTCGGACAATATCTTCGAAGAGAATCCAAGCAACGAGGACGTAACAGCCTCTGCGCCAATCGTTTAGAATGGCAACGAAGACTGCTCCACCGACGAACAGGAGCGCTGCATAAGCGAGACTTCCGACGTCGTCTACAAGGATGGCTGTCGCAGCTTCGTAAGCTGCGAAAATTACCACCGCAAAGAGGGCGAGCGTCACAAACGGATTTCGGCTCATCCTCAGTGACGGGAGTGTCCCCAGTGTCCTCATAACGAATGGATCCGTCCCCTGCTGGTATGACTGCTCACGATTCTTCACTCTCGAAGGCCCCACGCAAACTTTTGAACCGAGAGATTTTTTGGGACCATCTTTCTGGGAGCCGACTCAGCTCACAGCTAAGATTGGTTTTCTTCCCCGTTCCCGGCAAGAAGAAGTGAGACCGTATGCGAGGCATGGCTGCCGCACAACGCTATCATACCTCCGACGCTCGCAAGTGCAGAAGTGTGGCCACGAGTATCATCGTTTTCGGCGGCAGAGTGCAGTAGCAACGGCTGTCACGGTTCTAGCCACTGTGTATTGGGGAGACCAACTGGTCATGCGGTCCCGGGCGAACTGAGCCAGTTCACGGAGGTGTTCGCGGTCTCTCAGCAGGTCAGTCAGAAGAGTTGAGAGAGCCCTAAGGTCCCCGCAGGGGTAAATGAGGCCGGGATCAACGGGAGCGATCAGATCCCGTGCAGCACCGACGCGGTCGCTGGCTGCGACGGGACACCCGCAACAAGACGCTTCATTAACGACGACGGCGAACGGCTCGTACTCCGATGGAAGTACCATCAAGTCGGCTGATGTGTACACCGCCGGCAGTTGCGATTGATTCAGGAATCCTAAGAAACGGACGCGTTGGGCAACGCCGAGAGCCGCAGCCTCTGTCTCCAATTCCTGACGCTGCGCCCCATCTCCGGCGTAAACCAGAAGAGCATCGGAGAGATTTGCTTGGGCGAATGCGCGTAGGAGGTCTAGTGGACGTTTCCAAGGCTGCAGTTTCGCACAGAAAAGAATCACGAAAGTCTGGGGTGTCGCGCCCCAGTCGGCGCGAACAGTTTTGCGGTCTATCTTCTCCGACTGGGCGATCCACCAGTCGTTGTCTACGGAGTAGGGAGTCAGCGTGATGCATTCCGCAGGAACGCGGAGCGAAAGCATGAGGTCGCGGGTGGCAGAGGAAGGAACTATAACTTGATCGGCCAGGGAAAACAGCGTCGGCCAATACGCTTTTTTCAGCTGAGCCTTCCACGAGCCGCCGATCCGCGGGAGCAGGCTTGAGGCGTCGGTCCCGAAAATGAAGGCGGCTCCGGAGCTTCGGCAAGCGAAATAAGCAATCCAAAAAGAAGCGCACAAATAGCTCAGGTAACAAAGAACAGCTTCGTATTTTCCCGTGCGGATGAATTTCAGAAGCCCGGGATTGTAAAACTTCCAAAAGGAATTACGGTCTGAGCCACGGTTCGGAATTTCCTGCCAATCATAGCCCTCGAGCAGGGGAATATCCCATTTTACAGTCGTGTTAAAGTCTGGATCGTGAGTAGGTTGCGCCCCTCTTAGGGTACAGTACGCCACGGTCAGGTCCAGCTGGGGGTGGTGCGCCATCCGCGCCAGAAGAGGTGACATGTATTGCACAGGGTGAGAACAAACGGCTAGAACGCGGTAACGTGGCTCAAGCAAATGTCACCCCTGAGGGGAAAACTTTCAGCCGACGGAAAAAGCACCCATTGGAACGAATCAAGGAGGAAACTCCCACAAGAATGTACGAAGCAAAAGTATACATGGTTCCGGAAGGGTTCTAATTGCTCTGGAATCCATCCACTCGGGGTCATCGGGCCGCCCAAGACCCGCATAATGACTTTCGCGGAGTCCACTCCATTTTTGATCGTAGAACGTCGAAGGTAAGGAAGCGAGTGCATGACGTTCTGCCGAGAAACGAGCGCGGCCCGCTTCTACCTTCCACCATATCTCGCTGAATTCGGGAATGTCTTAAGCGGTCGTTGCAAGACGCAATCCGGGACTACGGCCGGAGCATCCCGCGGGTACCATGATCGCTAGCGCGGGCAGAAGTTTTGCCAACTTCCTCAATTCTTGTAGTGATAGCTGATACATCCCGGATTCGTGGTGAATGGTGCCGGCACGGAAATCGTGAAGCTGACACCTGGGGAGATCGCGGACACGTATGGCAACTGCGCCGCCGTGTTGCAAGTTACGCCGAGCTGGCTACCCTTTGTTGTGTCGAATGTTAGTTGTATATTGGAGTTTGCAGTCACCTGGTTCGTATTCACCACGACTGTAATTGGGCCTCCAGCAGCTATCATCACCACGCCGTCAATGAAATCCCCACACACAGCTGGGGATGCTGCAGAAAAACATTGCCCCTGAGTAAACTCCCTGGCAGTCGTCGCCATCCCAAAGTATCCGGTAGGCTGCAGGATGTGTAGGCTGCTAGAATTAAAGTTGTTTGGTTGGGCGCACTTCCCGACACTGTCGTCCTTGAAGGTCGTGATCGTGATCGGGATAAATGAGAATCCGCACACGCTTCCGTTTCTGGCAAACACGCTTCCGGTGGCGGGTCCGCTTACTGCAGCTGCCCCCCAGTAGACCGCACCGAGGGGCAATGTCGGCTGCGTAATCTGCGTACACTGGGTCGTGCCGTTTAAGACGACACCGCTGCTGGCGGGACCAACCGGAGTCGAGCCGCCAACACCGGTTGATACCACGCCGGTGGCATCTACTGCGAATATCGCATAGGTGTAGGTACCTGCTGTTGGAAACTGTGTGCACCCCACAGTAGTCACAGACACTATCGGCGCGAATGCCGGAGTGGCAATCTGCCCCGCTCCAACCTTTCCGGTCCCCAGCAGAGATATCGTGCGGTTGCCATAGTAGCTAATGCCACTCACGGTGGAATTGCTGGCTGACGCAAACTCTACGTTGAAATTCTGCCCAAGCTGGGAGATTGTGCCGAGAAATTCATGGACTCTCACTAAGGCGAAGGCCGCTCCAGAAATCGTAGGAGATGAGCCTGACGCTGCGCTGGAGCCATCAATGCTAACCTGAACTCCGAGTGCGTTGCCAAATGCAAAGTTCGCCAGCAGAGGCTGGGCAGCGGTATCGAGGATGGTGTTCTTCATGTGAACCCATCCGGATACGACGCCACCCTGAAACTGAAAACTCATGAGCGGCATCGTCAGGCCCTGCGTTTCCTCGCCCTGCTTGAAGTCGATCTCAAGCCCCATCGGGTTTGGCCGGAAGAAGAATCCGCGATGCGCGCATGAAACATAATCGAAGTTCATCTCGCCGTTGTTTTTGCTGACGAACAATGGGGTGAAGGAAGTACCGGCGGCGCTGCCCGGCCCGCTCATTAAAGACACATCGTTGAACTTGAACCCGAATCCGCCTGCGACAGCGTCCTCAAAGTCGTAAAAGAGAATTCCGTTGTAGTCTCCCGCCCCACCGCCACTGAACGACAGGTGCTCGAAAATAGCGGAAGCTCCAGTGCTGTACAGGACACCAATGTAGTTGTTGCCCCTCACGGTGATGTTTATGCCCCTCAGTCCAGCGCCGTTCGTAAGATAGAATCCTGGCGTGGCACGAGGAATGCTCACTTGAGTAAGTGCTTCAAGCCCAAATTGGGGCAGCGTACTGGAGGTCGGATTCGGAGAGAGGTCTCCGCGCCATATGCCGCTGAGCTGCAGCGTGTCGTTTAGGACGATATAGGCTGACTGGGACACTGCACCGCCTAGCGTGAGATACGTGTTGATCGGATA
>Ga0335077_10003902_pt1 | contig 18120 bp, 11 predicted proteins | sample Lox_Sample_31_FD_207151 | JGI IMG/M metagenome (GOLD analysis project Ga0335077, IMG submission 207151) | Soil microbial communities from Loxahatchee National Wildlife Refuge, Florida, United States - Lox_Sample_3.1 | ecosystem: Environmental > Terrestrial > Soil > Wetlands | place: USA... | reverse complement strand
AGCGGGCTGTTCGCCGCTTTCAGCATGCGCGCCTGGATCTGATCGAGCGGCATCTGGGCATCTACGCTGTACATGACGTAGACGCGGCAGGTCAACTCGCCGGCGTCGCGCAACTGGCGGTACGTCTCGATGCCTTCGTCGCCCAGATCGCGTTCGGAGAGGCTTGTGAGGCCCACGGAATTGTAATCCGCGAGCATCATTTTGAGCCGCTGGCGGCGGTCCGCGCCGGTGGGCTTTTTATCGGCGGATTGTATTTTGACCAGGCGGATGCCACTGCGGATAATGCCGGTGGGGTCGCCCGTGGCGTCGCGCTCGATACGGCCCGGCTTGCCGTCGGTGATCTGAAAATTTTTGTCGATGCCGCTGCGTTTGAGAGCCAGGGAATTGACGGAAGCATCCGGGCCCGTTCCAAAATAGACCGGGTTGCGGGGCGCGGCGGTATCCAGTTCGGCGCGCGTAGGAAAGCGTTGATCGCGCAAGCGAGTGATGAAGACTTGAGTCAGCACGATCCAGTCACCCTCTTTGGCCGCGGCGGCGCGCTCATGGATGTAGCGGAGCACGTCGGCAATGGTTTCCATCTCGGGCACCGGGTGATCGAACTCGTAGAGCGAGGCATCGAGCGCGTGCGAGTGCGAATCGATGAGACCCGGCAGAACCGTCTTGCCGTGGAGATCGATCTTGCGGGTCTTCGGTCCGGCTAATTTGGCGACTTCTTCGTGACTTCCGGTAGCGAGAATGCGATCGCCCGCGATGGCGACGGAATCCACGACGTGGAATTGCGCGTCGACCGTGACAATCTTGCCGTGGTGTAGGATCAGGTCTGCCGGCTGGGCCCAAGCCAACACCGGGCAGATCCACAGAAACAGACTCAAAGCGTTACGGAACATTGATGGAACATCATACTCCGGCGACCGGCCGGGCATGGGTTTTCTGAAGCACTGCTTGCGGGTGATAGCCCGATTTTCTGGGGCATCTCACTCAGACGAAGGCCAGGCAAGGTCCGAAGTGCTTCACAGTCAATGACTTAGAGAGATTGATTCCGGTAGCTATTCTGCACGGTTCCCCAAGAACAGAAATGTCGTTTCCACCCAAGAAGATCCTGTTTCCAGTGGACTTCTCCGAACGCTCGATGGGCGCTTCGCGGTTTGTCGAAGTGCTCGGGGGACGCTTCGATGCGGAACTGATTCTGCTCCATGTAGCGGAGCTGGTGCCGTATTACGGCTTGCCGGAGAGCATGCATTATCTGGAGAAACAACTGGCGGAGTTCCGCCAAGACGAATTCAAGAACCTCCGCGTCCGGCGGATTTTAGAGAAGGGCGAAGACGCCGCCCAAAGGATTGTCGAGCTGAGCCGGGCGGAAAACGTGGACCTGATCATGATGCCGAGTCACGGGTACGGTCCGTACCGGCGTTTCATTCTGGGCTCCGTTACGGCCAAAGTGCTGCACGACGCCGATTGTTCGGTTTGGACGGGCGTTCATCTGGCGGAAGCGCAGCCTCTCGAAGACCGCGGGATTCACCGCATCGTGTGCGCCCTCGATCTGAATCCAGATAGCGCGCGGGTGTTGGGATGGGCCAGGCAAATCGCGTCCGAATATCAGGCTGTGCTCCACGTGGTCCACGCCACTCCGGCCTACGAAACCCGGCCGGCGCGCTATTTTGACGCCGACCTTCGCGCCGAACTGGCGGCCGAAGCCGAAGGAACGGTCCGAAGACTCCTGGAGACGGAGGGGGTGGAAGCGGAAGTGGACGTTCAAGGCGGCGAGGTAGCGCACGTCGTAAGCTGCGCGGCGCAGCGGCTGCACGCGGACCTGGTGGTGATCGGGCGCAGCGTGGAGAGCGGCCTGGTGGGGCGGCTGCGCGCCAATGCCTATTCGATTATTCGCCAATCCCCGTGTCCGGTGATCAGTGTCTGAGAACTGGGATAATAAGAATCTCGTCCTGGCGCACATCAGCGCGCTGCCACCCATGAGCCGGAAACCCGCGGAAAAACCCGATCAGAACTTATGGGAAATGGTGCAGAGGCTGCACGCCGTGGTGGAAAGCTCGCCCCTGGCGATCATTGCGCTGGATGGCGAAGGCCGCGTCCGCATGTGGAACCGGAGCGCCGAGCGGATCTTCGGCTGGAGCGAGGGGGAAGTGCTGGGACATCGCAATCCCACGATTCCGGCGGATCGCGAAGAAGAATTCACGGCCCTGGTACAGAGGCGCATGAAGGGCGAAGCGCAGGCGGGTTTCGAGACGATTCGTATTCGTAAGGACGGCACGCTGGTGGAGGTCAGTGTCTGGGCGTCGCCGTTGCGCGACGATAGCGGAAATATAACGGGGATCATGACGGAGTTGGCCGATATCACCGAGCGCAAGCGCGGCGAGAGAGATCGAGTGCAACTGCTGGCCAGCGAACAGGCCGCCCGAGCCGAAGCCGGCATCGAAAAACGATATAAGAAGCTGCTGGAAGCTGCGCCGGATGCCATTCTCGAAGTGGACCGCCAAGGCCGGATCGTGCTGGTCAATGTGCAGGTAGAGAAGCTGTTTGGTTACACCCGCGGCGAGTTGCTGGGAAAACCCGTTGAGCTTTTGATCCCGGGCCGGTTTCGAAACCATCCGGCTCATCGTGACATTTACTTTGGCGATCCGGTGATGCGGCCCATGGGCACGGGCCTGGAGCTGTTTGCGAGGCGCGCGGATGGCAGCGAGTTCGCCGTGGACGTGACCCTGAGCCCTTACGAAGCCGAGGGCGGCGATCGTGTGATCTGCGTGGTGCGCGATGTCACCGAGAGAAAACGGGCGGAGGAGCAAATCCGGACGCTGAATCAAAACCTGGAACAGCGAACCGAAGCGCTCATCGCAACGAACAAGGCGCTGGAGCTGCAGAATCGCGAAACGGAACGGGCCAACCGCTTGAAAGACGAATTTCTTGCCAGCATGAGCCACGAGCTGCGGACTCCGTTGAACTCGATTATCGGGTTCTCGGACCTGCTGGCTGAGCGAGGCGATGAGCAGTTCACGCCCAAGCAGAAGCGCTTCATTGGACACATTCAGCAGGGAGCGCGGCATCTGCTGGAACTGATCAACGACATTCTGGACTTATCCAAGATTGAAGCGGGCCATCTGGAATTGAAGTATGAAGAATTCAACGTGTCGGCGGCGGCGGCGGAGGTGCTGGCCACCGTCCGGTCCATCGCGGTGGCCAAGAACATCGAGATGGCCAGCACATTTCCCGAGGATCTCTCGTTGGATGGCGACCGCCTGCGATTCAAACAGGTGCTGTATAACCTGCTGAGCAACGCGATCAAATTTACGGCTGCGGGAGGGCACGTCTCTGTTCAATGTTCGGACGCGGGCGGTGTGGCGCAGTTTTGCGTGGCCGACAGCGGGATCGGCATTCCCGCCGAAGAACACGAAGCGATTTTCTCCAGTTTTCACCAGGTGGGGACGACCACCAAGGGAGTGCGTGAAGGCACCGGTCTTGGCCTGGCGATCACCAAGCGCCTGGTGGAACAGCATGGGGGCAGGATCTGGGTGAACAGCGAGCCCGGCAAGGGCAGCCATTTTTATTTCACGTTGCCGCTGAAGGCGAAGGAGCCGGAGTATGGCGTCTCAGGCGTGCCGGGAGATGCTCCTCTCATTCTGGTGGTGGAAGATGAGGGAGCCGCGCAAGAACTTCTGGTCAGCCACCTGGAGGAAGCGGGGTACCGGGCCGTCACCATCAGTTCAGGGGCGGAGGCCGTCCGGACGGCGCGCGACATCCACCCGGATGTGATCACGATGGATGTACTGTTGCCCGGCAAGACCGGGTGGCAGGTCCTGGAAGAGCTGAAGCAGTCTCCCGCCACGGCATCCATTCCGGTTATCATTGTTTCTGTCGTCGAAGAACGGAAAAAGGGCCTCTCGATCGGCGCGACGGATTACTTAGTCAAGCCGGTCTCCAAGGAGAATCTGCTGGAGGCGATCCGTCGCGCGACGGCGACTTCAAGCTGGAGAAGCAGAGAGGATCGCCCGCGGAGGCATGAAGAGAGTCCTGGTGGCTGACGACAATCCCGTGAGCCGCGAGCTGATCCGCGAAATCCTGGAAAACGACGATTGCGAAGTGATTGAGGCCGGCGACGGGCGGGAGGCGTTAGAGAAGGTTCGCGGGCAGCGGCCGGATCTAGCCCTTCTCGACATTCAGATGCCTGTGATGGACGGTAACGCGGTGGTGCGCGAGCTTCGAGCAGATCCAGAATTTTCCAAGCTGCCGGTGGTGGCGTTGACCGCCTATGCGATGCAGGGAGATCGCGAGAAAGCCCTAACGGTGGGATTCAATTCCTACATCACCAAGCCCATTGATATTCCGGCGTTTCGGGCGGAGGTGGCTGGTTTGCTGGGAGAACGCGAGTAAGCCAACTTCTATGGCGCAATCCAAATCCCACTTCAAGCTGGTTGCCATTGACGACACTCCGGAAAGTCTGGAGCTGATCACCGAAGCTCTCGCGGAAGACCCGATCCAGGTCTTCACCAGCACGGACCCGGAGGATGGCCTGGAGATCGTATTTCACGAGCACCCGCAGATCGTGCTGCTGGATCTGGTGATGCCGAAACTGGGCGGGATGGAAGTGCTGGAGCGAATCGTGGAGTTTGATCCGGGCATCGAAGTGATCCTCATGACGGCGCACTACTCCACTGAATCCGCGGTGGAAGCCATCAAGAAGGGCGCCAGCGACTATTTCAACAAACCGGTTTCCATTTCATTACTGCGCGACCGGGTGCGCAAGCTCATGGACGAGGCGCGCCAGCGGCAGCGCACGCATGAACTGGACGACGAGTTGCTCTCCGCGAGCCAGTTCGAAGGAATGGTAGGGCGGAGCCCGGTGATGTGGGATCTGTTCGCCCGCATCCGCCGCGTTGCGCCGCATTTCCGCACCGTGCTTCTGACCGGCGCCACGGGAACCGGCAAGGAGCTGGCGGCGCGCGCGCTGCACCAGTTGAGTCCGGTTTCGGGCGGCCGGTATGTGGTCTGCAATTGTTCGGCGGTGGTGGAAACGCTTTTTGAAAGCGAACTATTCGGCTACGTGAAAGGCGCGTTTACCGGCGCGAACCAGGACAAGATGGGGCTGTTCGAGTACGCGCATAACGGCACGCTGTTTCTGGACGAAATCGGCGACATGCCGATGAACACGCAGGCCAAGCTGCTGCGCGTTCTGCAGAATCAGGAAGTGCAGCGCGTGGGCTCGCTTTCGCCGCGCAAGGTGGATGCGCGCGTGATCGCCGCGACCAATCACGATTTGAAGGCGCTCATCACGCAAAATCGTTTTCGCGAAGATCTGTATTACCGGTTGTCGATGGTGGAGATTCGGACGCCCCGGCTGGCCGAGCGGAAAGAGGACCTGGCGCTGCTGGAGCACTACTTCATACGCAAATTCGCGGAGCAGTATCAGAAGTCCATTCAAGGACTCACGCAGCGCGCCCAGATCGTGCTGGCGCGGTATTCGTGGCCGGGAAACGTGCGCGAGCTGGAGAATGTTCTGGGGAGCGCCTGCATGATGGTGATGGGTGAGATGATCGACGTGGCCGATCTACCGGAGAACATGCGACCGCATGCGTTAGACGCGTCGGCTGCCGTCGCGCCGGGGGTTGGCGCGGAGCTCGATAAGGATCTTTCGCTCGAAGAACAAGAACGGCTGCTGCTGATTTCGGCGCTGGAACGATCCGGCGGCAATCAATCGCAGGCCGCCCGCTTGTTGCGCATCAGCCGCGACCGCATGCGCTACAAGATGAGCAAGCACAACCTGAAGTAAACCTCCAAGCGCAAAACGAGCTGCCGGGCGCGGCGTTCCGGCGTCCGAACAAAAAGTACAAGGGTGTAGACTACCTGATGCCGGAAAACTCCGGGCTGGAGAGGATACATGCCGATTGCAACCTTTTCGAGTTTCACCGATGGCCTTGACGACAGCGAAAGAAGCCGCGACCATTTCATCACCACCACCAACCTGGAAAATGACCGGCTATGGATTCCCTACGCGGACGGCGTCTGGTTCCAACCCTGCCACTTCAACGTTACGACAGGGGGATTCAGCGTGGTGCTCAAAGGTCTCCCCGGTTCAAAGATAGGAACTCATTACCACGTGGGCACCGTTCACGGCTATACCATGCGTGGTCACTGGCGATACCTGGAACATGAGTGGGTTGCAAAGCCTGGGACTTTCATTTTCGAGCCCGCAGGCGAGGCCCACACGCTGGTGATCACCGAGGACTCACCGGAACCGATGGTGACGTTTTTCGTAATTGGAGGCGGGTTAATCTACCTGGACAAGGCGGTGGACGGTCGCTTTGCTGCCTACGAGGACGGATTCAGTATCCTGGAACTGTCCCGGAAGCACTATCAGCAGGCCGGCCTGGATGTGCGCCAGCTAGACCTGCTGGTTCGCTGACTTTCGCGTGACGGAGTGACCGACAGGACGATGCGTGAGGGACGAGCAGGAGAGCATACTCGTAATGAGGATGCCAGCTCTGATCGCTCGGCTTCACGTCCCCCCCCAGTTGTGGCCTCTCGTGAACCAAGCGCAGCAGCTTTTGGGCATTTGAACGGTTTGTAGCGAATGGGTTCCGGAATCAGAATGAGAGTTGCCCTTTGCCTGGTTCTCGGCAGCGGAGGAGCGTGCTGCGAGCCCGGGTCCGGGGTGGTAGCGGGCGCCGTTCTCGATCGCACGAGCGGCTCTCCACTCTGGAGAGCTCTGGTGACTCTTTCCACGGATGAAGAGAATCCCTTCGATGCACAAGCGATCACCGATGGGGCCGGGCGCTTCACGTTCGCCGGCGTCCCGGCGGGCCGGTATCGGCTGTACGCGGAGTGCCAAGGATATCTGCAAGCCTGGTATGGGGCGGAGACGGCGAACCATCCCGCGGGAATCATCACGCTGCATGAGAACGAAACACGCGACGACCTGGTGTTGCGGCTGGAGGCGTTGGGCGCGGTCTCGGGCGTGGTCGCCGACGCGGATGGAGATCCGCTGCCAAGTGTGGACGTCAGCCTGTGGATGCAATCGTACTGGCGGGGCAAGCCCAGGTTCTTCGAGCGGGCTTCAGCGGTGGCCGACGATCGCGGCGCCTATCGGATCTCCGGCGTCGTCTCCGGCCGCTACATCGTCATGGCCAACGGCGTAGGGCATCAGGTGTTTCGGATGCAGCCAGAAGCAGTGGCGGGCGAGCAGCCGCAGGCGCAGGCAAGATTCGGCGTGCAGTTTTATCCGGGAACGGACCGCATGTCGGCAGCTTCAGTGATTGCGGTCGAGCCGGGAAGGGAAGTCCGAGGCATGGATTTCCGCATGTCTCCCAACCCGACGTCGACGCTGCGCGGCACGGTGCTTCCGCCGCTAGAGCTACCGGACGATACACGCATCGATGTGGCCATCGTGCAGCAAGATCTGCCGGATGAAAACCAGGCCAGGTTTGCGTTCAGCGTCCCGGGACCGAATTATTCTTTCGAGCAATATGGGGTGGTGCCGGGAGAATACATGCTGATGACTCATCTTTCACTGGGCGAGCGCGAGTATCGCGGTGTGCAGCGTGTGGAGATCAGCGGTGGCGCGGACCGGGAGGTTGCGCTGAAGCTCGAACCCGGCATCGACCTTGCGGGGAGTCTGCGCATCGAGGGCGACGCCTCCGCGCGGCAACGGGAGTACCGCGTGGAGTTGAGCCCTGGTGAGTCGATTTCGCCGAACGAGCCCCGGCCCGCGGCCAGTGTGAGAGCGGATGGGACTTTCGTGATCAAGAGTGTGACGCCGGGCGTGTGGGATATTGGCGTGCAGCCGATTCCCCCGGGAGGCTACATTAAATCGATGCGTTTGGGCAATCAGGACGTCCTAACCGAAGACATGATCATCGGCACGCGGACGGCGGCGCCGTTGCGGATCGTGGTGAGCACGCGCGGCGGAGTTCTGGAAGGCCGCGTGAAGCGATCCGAAGAAGCCGCCCGCGCGGTGGTTTTACTGGCGCCGGCCGGCAAGTTCAGCCATGTCTTGAGCTTTCACAGCCAGGGCGTCACGGATGAAACCGGTCACTTCAAGATGGACGGGCTCACTCCGGGCTCCTACAAACTCTACGCGTTTGAGGGCATGGAATATGGCGCGTGGCAGGACCCTGAATTCTTGAAGGCGTTCGAAAGCTACGGGGAGCAAGTGGAGATTGTCGAAGGAACGAATTCGCCAAAGGAAGTGCAACTCATTCCTGGATGGCGGAGGCGGCAATGAGGCTCACGGCCGTAATCCTGGGCGCGGGGCTCTGTGCGGTGGGCCTTGCGGCGCAAGTGACGCCGGAAGAAACGGCGGACGAGGGCTCGCTCGAAGGCACGGTCATCAACGGAGTGACGAAGGAGGCGGTCCGCAAAGCGCAAGTCACGCTGATTCCGGGACGCGTGCCGCAGGCGATCACGGATGCGAACGGCCGTTTCATCTTCCGCAAGCTGCCGCCAGGCACGTATACGCTGACTGCCCAGCATCCCGAATTCCCGCTGATTGTGGCCGGCATGGCAGCCACGGCGCCGCTCATGGTGACGCTGGGACCTCAAGAGAAAAAGAGCGATCTGGTGTTGGCGCTCACTCCCGGAGCCTCGATCAGCGGGCGCGTGATGGATCAGGACGACCACCCCGTTTCGGGCTGCAGTGTCCAAACGCTGCAATTCGCGCCTGGCCCAGGGGTCAACAGGCTGTATGCGACGCGCGGCGAAACTTCCGACGATCGCGGAGAGTATCGAATCCACGGCCTGGCGAGAGGGCACTATTATGTTTCGGCGCAGTGCGGCCAGGCGCTCCCGATGCCGCATGGTTTTGTGCGGCGCGGCTCGGAAGAAGATCTTCCCGAGCAAAGGTACGCGGCCGAATTCTATCCCGACAGCCCGGACCCGTCGGGTGCGTCCCGCGTGATGGTGCCCGCAGGCGCGAACGTGACGGGGATCGATTTTCACATGCACCCGACGTCGACGGTTACGGTCCGCGGCCGCATTAACGGTGACGCAGAGGCGATGAGTCTTAAACCGCAGGTTGAGCTGGTATTAAGGGATCCACTAATCAGCGGTATGGTGCGCTTCACCGCATCCGTCAACGCACAGACCGGAGCATTCCGCATTCCGGCTGTGCCAGCAGGCTCCTACACTCTGGTGGCGGCAGCGCATGACAAGCGCCGCGTCTACGAAGCGAGCATACCCGTGGATATTGGAGCCGAACCGCCGCGACCGATCGACTTACCGCTGATACCGGGTGGCGAATTCACGGGGACGATCGAACTGGAGAGCGACCCTCCGAAGCCGCCGGTGGAGAATCTGCGCATTCGCCTGACGCCGCTCGACCCCGAATTTTCCGGCTCATGGCCCGAAGCAAAGGTGGAGGGGGACGGAACATTCTCACTCTCCGGCGTGGTGGCAGGACGCTGGTGTCTAAGGGTGGAGGGCGCCCAGGCCTATGTGAAATCGCTCTCGGTGAGTGGCCAAGAAGTGCACGGCTGCGCGTTCAACGTGTTCCCGGGCGCGGGCGGAGTGATGCGCGCCGTCGCTTCCACCAAGATGGCGGCGGTCGAAGGCGCGGTTAGCGGGATAACGCCTCAGCAGGCAAACAGTGTTTTGCTGATTCTGGTTTCGGAGGAAGCGGACAAGCAGGGACAGCTTCGCACCGTGCGGGCGGGCGCAGATGGACATTTCAGCATGACCGGGATCGAGCCGGGGCGATACCGTCTCTATGCGGCCGGCGGCATGGAAGGGGCCGCCGTGCAGCAGAATCTTCGAGTGCTTAAGGCTCTCGAAGACCGCGCCACACGCGTCGAACTGGAGGCCGGCGGCCACACCACGACCCAACCGGAACTCATCCCCGGCGAGGATATTATGCAGGCGTATCAGGAAGTGGAGTAACCGCGGCTCCGAATCGTTAGGAACCAAAAGTGGAGTTGCGTCGTATTCACTCTGTTGCGGCACTATGCTGAATACGCTATTCGCCGATCTTAGATTTGCGGGCCGGATGCTGCGAAAGAGTCCGGGCTTCAGTGCGATCGCCATCGCCACGCTGGCACTGGGCATTGGGGCGAATACCGCCATCTTCAGCCTGGTTGACGGCGTTATCCTCCGTCCCCTGGCTTACTTGGACGCGGACCGGCTTTTCGCCGTTCACGAGGTAGTGCCGAAGTTCAGCGCCCTCGCGCCCCTGATCCCGGTCAACGGTATGCACTTTCTGGAATGGCGCAAGAGTGTGCGGTCATTCGACCAAATGGCCTTGGTGGGCGGCATGACGTTCAACCTCACGGGTACGGGAGAACCCGAGCGTCTGCCGGCGGCGCGCGTCTCGCCCAGCCTTTTTCCGATGCTCGGAGCGCAAGCCCAGCTAGGCCGCACGTTCCTGGAAGAAGAAGACCGGCCGGGTCGTGACCAGGTCGTCATCCTGAACCATGAGTTGTGGACGCGCCGCTTCGCCGCCGACCCGCACGTGATCGGCCGGAAAATCACACTCGATGGCCATCCATACGAGATTGTCGGCGTTCTTCAACCCCGGTTCCATTTTCCAAAGCTGAATCAACTCTACGCCATGACCATTGCGGAAGAGCGCCCGCAGATCTGGAAGCCCTTTGCGCTGCGCGATGATGAACTCGAACTCCTTGGGGATTTCAATTACGCGTGCATCGGCCGGCTGAGGCGCGGCGTTCAACCGGCTCAGGCACTCTCAGAACTGAATGTCGTTCAAGCCCGTCTTGCAAATCAAACCGGCGAAAAGATTGAGCTCCGTGCCGCGCTGATTCCCCTGCAGGATCAGATTACGGGCAGGTCGCGAATGGGTCTCGAGCTTTTGCTGGCAGCGGTGGGCGCGGTGTTGCTGATCGGCTGCGTGAACATCGCCAATCTGCTGCTAGCGCGCGGCACGGCTCGCCGAAGAGAGATCGCCATACGAACAGCACTGGGCGCGGGCAGAAGCCGCCTGGTGGGACAGATGCTTGTGGAGAGCCTGGTTCTGGCCGGCATGGGTGGCGCAGCCGGTGTGGCGCTGGCGTACGCAGCGATTCGCGCGATCGTTGCGTATGCGCCGGTGGATCTGCCGCGAGCCGACGAAGTCCACCTGGATGCGCGCGTATTGCTCTTCACGTTGATCCTGTCGATATTCACCGGCGCTCTCTTCGGCCTCTTCCCGGCGTGGCGCGCCACCAGGGGCGATCCGCAGGAGGCGATGAAGTCGGGCTCAAGAGGCTCCACTGCAGGCCGGAGTAGCGGCCGTCTGCGTTCGGTTCTAGTTGCTCTCGAAGTGGGCCTGAGCGCCATGTGCCTCATCGCCGGCGGGCTGCTCCTGCACAGTTTTCTGAACTTGCTCCACGTGGACCGGGGCTTCGAGGCCGAACGCATTGTAACGGTCGACCTGAATCTGCCGGATATTCAGTACCCCGATCTGCCACAGAGAGCGAGTTTCTTGCGCGCTGTGCTGGAACGGGTGGAATCTCTGCCGGGAGTGACGTCAGCCGGAGTCTCTAACAGGCTGCCGCTCAGCGGCGAGGGAGGAAATAATCTTCTACTAACCGAAGGCGCGAATATTCCTCTGATGGAGCGGCCACTTGCCGATATCCGGCAAGTCAACCCGGGCTTCTTCCGCACCATGGGCATTCCGCTTCGAAGCGGGCGAATCTTCGAGGAAGCCGACCGGAGCCGCAAAGTGGCGCTGGTCTCCGCCGTGACTGCGGGCCGTCTTTGGCCGGACCAGAATCCGATCGGCAAACGGTTTCGCATGGGGAGTGACGACTCGCCGCTGATTGAAGTTGCAGGCGTCGTGGGTGATGTCCGGAGCGTCAGCCTGAATACAACTCCATCGCTCACTGTCTACATTCCGTATTGGCAGCGGTTCCAGAATCAGGCTTCGCTGGTGGTTAGAACCTCGATAGATCCGCTGGCGGCTTCATCGGCGATCCGGGCGGCTATTCGCGAGGTCGACCGGGAACTCCCGGTTCCCGCATTTCGCACCATGGAGGATATCGTGGCGGAGTCGGTGGCCCAGCGGCGGTTCCAGATGAGCCTGGTGCTTCTGTTTGCCGCGGCTGCCTTGCTTCTGTCGAGCCTGGGAATCTACGGAGTGGTTTCGTACTCGGTGGCGCAGCGCACCAACGAAATGGGAATTCGCATGGCGCTGGGAGCGCAACCCGGCAACATTCGCCGCATGGTTCTGGGGCAGAGCCTGGTGCCGGTGTGTGAGGGCCTCGTGGCGGGTGTGATAGCGTCGGTTGCGCTGGGCAAGGTGTTGGGTAGTTTGCTTTTCGGCGTAAGCGCCTGGGACCCGGCGACGATTTCAGGTGTGTTGACTCTGCTGGTTGCGGTTGCGGCGATGGCGACCGTGGCTCCCGTGCGGCGCGCTACGCGAGTGGATCCCGCTTCGGCGTTGCGGGACGAATAACGGCCCTTACCGGGCGGTCCAGCCGCCGTCGATCAGGATGGTGTGGCCCGTGATGAGAGAAGCTGCCGGGGAGGCCAGGAACACGACAGCTCCCGCGACGTCCACCGGCTCACCGATGCGGTGCAGACCAGCGATGCGTTCGATCACGTCGTCGCGAAATGCCGGGTCGGAGAGCGCCTCGTCCGTTCCTGGTGTGGTGATGAACGTAGGCGCCACGGCATTGACGGTGATGTTGTGTTTGCCCCATTCGACGGCGAGACATTTCGTCAAATGTGAAATCGCAGCCTTGCTCATGCAGTAGACCGACTCGGTGGGCAGAGCCACGTAACCCGCTTGAGAGCTGAGATTGATGATCCGGCCGCTTTTCTGTCGCATCATCACGCGCCCCGCCACCTGGCACGCGAAGAACGTCGCCTTCGCGTTCAAGTCCATCGTGAGGTCGTAATCCTGCTCGGTCACATCTTCGGCGAGGCCGGAAGTCCCGCCGCCGGCGTTGTTGATGAGAATGTCGAGCCGTCCGAAATGCGCCACGGTGTCGTTAATGGCGCGAGTGATTTGATCCAGATGCAGAACATCCATTTGGAGTGGCAGGGTCTTGCGGCCCATGGCCTGGATTTCGCGCGCCAGGTCGCCGCCCGTGTTCACATCGCGCAGCCCGAGCGCGACATCGGAACCCGCATGCGCCAGAGCTAGCGAAATGGCTCGCCCCAAACCACGAGCCGCGCCGGTGACGAGGGCGACCTGGCCGTTCAGATCAAATCGAGGGAACGCGTTCATGAGGAGGCAGGACAGGCTCGCGTGCCCGTCCTGTCGTCTGGCCGAAAAGTTCTACCAGTAGAACTTCGCGCTGATCTGCCCGATGCGGGGAGCGTTGGCGCTGCTGACTAAACCGAAGCGGCTGCTGCTGATGTTGCCGCTGGGATTGTTGAATTGGGTGTGATTGAAAATGTTGAAGAATTCAGCCCGAACCTCGAAGGCCAGCGATTCGGTGATTCTCGTTCTCTTCGACATGCCGAAATCGGTATTGATGATTCCTGGCCCGTGGAAGAATCGCCGGCTGGAGTCGCCAAAGGTGCCGAGGATAGTGTTCACCTGGAAGGCGTCCGCGAGGAAATAGCGATTGCCGCCGTTGGCATCCAGATTACGCGGGTCCAGGATTGTGATCGGACCCACGCGGTTCGGCTGGTCGGCATTGCTGCCCGTCAGCGATATGTCACCATTGCCTTGGCGGATCTGGATGGGGAAACCGGTGGCAAACCGTGTAATGCCGTTGATGTTCCAACCCTGCGTTAGCCGTTTTGGGGCCCCACGGAGGGCACGATCGAACGGAACAGCCCAGTTGTAGCTGGCGACAAAGTTATGGGTGATGTCGAAGTTGGAGAGCCCGCGGCTTAACGCGTAATTTGTGAAATTCATGTAGTCATTGAAGTTGGAAGAGTCATCCAGCGCCTTGGAGTAGGTGTAGGCGATGAGGAATGTCATATCGGCGGCTTTGCGCTCCAGAGTGGCCTGTAAGGCGTTGTAGTTGGAGTTGGCGCTGTTCTGTGTGAAGGTGTTTTGTTGGGAAAAGCAAATTAAAGTCGACGAAGTGGGGCAGTAGTTGCTGCCCAGATAATTCCGCGTGCTGTAGACCTTCGAGCCGTTCGGGAGCTGATAAATGTCGTTTTCCGCGTAGGGCCCGCAACCGGTGGAGGACGTGGTCAGGTCCGTAGCACCCATGGCTGTGAGCTGCATACAGAGAGCTGAGTTCCCGGGATCGGCATCGTGTTGCGAGATCAGCTTGTGGCCCTGCGTTCCCACGTATGCCAGTGTTAGCACCGTGGACGTGGTCAGTTCGCGCTGAATCGTGAAATTGTAGTGCTCCGCGTAAGGCATGCGATTGTGAATGTCGTAGCCGGGCGAGTATTGGATGGGCAGGTACTGACCATAGTTGAGTGTTTGATTTGCAGGGCTGCCGGGAGTCGGAAACGTAAAGGGGAATTTCACCCCCTGCGAACTGCCGTCGGTTCGCGTGCGGTACGGTTCTTCCATCAGGACGCTGTTCGGGGTGGTCCAATACAGGCCAAAGGGAGCGTCGCCCACTTCGTAGAAAAGGTTCAGGTCCTCGATGGAGGTGTAATAAATGCCGAACGATGCCCGGATGCTGGTCTTTCCGGGTCCTCCGAAGATCTTCTTCAGCACGCCGTCGTTGAAGCCCGGAGAATAGGCCAGTCCGAGGCGCGGTGCGAAGTTGTTGTAGTGCGTGTGAGCCAGTGTTGAAGGAATCCCGGGGTCGCCGGGCACCACCCATCCGGTTGGCGCGGTCGGAAACTGCGTTGATTGGAGGCCCGGCACGATGGTCTCGATTTTGCCCTGCGTGTCGTACCAGGGCATGCTCACTTCCCAGCGCAGTCCGAGGTTCAACGTGAAGTTGGGTTTCACCTTCCAGGAGTCCTGACCATAGGCGCCGCCGTAGCGGGTGCGGGAGTCGAGAAACTGCATGCTGCATTGGTTGAAGCCACCATAGGCGGGAGCGCCAAGGAGGTAGTCAGCAAAATCGACACCTGTCACGCTCCCGTCAAAACTAAAGTCTCCATTCGGCGCGCAAACGTTTCTCTCGTTGATTTGCAGGTAACGGAATTCGCCGCCGAATTTGAGCGTATGATTCCCGTGAACTTTTGAGAAGCCATCCGTGAACATCCAGGTGTTGTCGGGCTGGGTAGTAGTCAGCGTCGGGTTGCCGATCGAGAAATTGTTGAAGTATTCCGGGGGTATGACTGACGGGAATCCAGCCGGTCCCGACGAATTGATGCCCAAGGAGCCAATGCCGGTGACGAAACCGAGGTCAGAGAGACTGGCAAAGGGGCCCTTTGGCTTGTCGGTGATCACCGCAGTGCGGAAGAAACTCACACGTGCTTCGTTCACCGCTGTCGGTCCAAAGGTTTTCGTATTGCTCATCACGATCTGCTGCGCGCGCTGGGGAGTGAAGGACGGAAATCCCGGCACGCTTGCCGCCGGTACGGCGTTGAAAGCGTTGGAGTCGTCAAAGTGGTAATACCACGACCAATTGCCGGTCTTTTGATTTACGAAGTCCACCCGCTGTCCGGCCTTGTCATCCTGTATCCTGTTCTTTTGAGTTGCATCCTCGAACAAGCCGGTTGTCGGGTCGATATTCCCCACCGGAATGTACGGCAGAATTCCAATAGCGGGCTTCGCCCAGGCCTTTTGCGGGATCACGCCGCCCGGGAAAACACAATTGGTCGTCAGGCTGCAACCGGGGAAGCTGTATTGTTCCCCGTTCGTTACGGTATAACCCAAGCGTTGGGAGAGAACCTGGGCCCAGTAAGGCCCGTCAATCGTACCTGACAAGTCCGACGCAGAGAAGTTCCCGTTGCGCTGAGCCGACGTGGGCAGTTGCACGAGGCCCGTGCTGGCGCCCTGAACCTGGCGCGTGCCCTGGTAGTCGGTAAACCAAAAGATCTTGTTCTTCCAAAACGGTCCACCGATGGCGTATCCGAACTGATTGCGCCGTAACTCGGCGCGCGGTGCTTTTCCATCGGGTCCGGGAGGAGCCTGATTGTCGAAAAAGTTGTTTGCGTCGAACTTGTCGTTGCGAATGAACTCGAACGCGTCTCCATGAATCCCGTTGGTTCCTGACTTGGTCACCGCGTTCATGACCGCACCGCTGAACTTGCCGTATTCGGCGTCAAAGCTGTTGGTGATGAGTCGAAATTCAGCAACAGAATCCAAATTCGGAACGAGGCCGGCACCCAGGTTGCGGCCTTCGCTGACGTCACCGCCGTTCACCAGAAACGCGTTCGAAGTCTCGCGCTGGCCGTTTACCGAGACGTTCCCCACGTTGCTCGAGTACCCTCCGGACACCGACCGGTCCTGCTGAATCGAACCGGAAGTTACGGGGACCACTCCTGCTTGCAGCCCTAGCAGATCAAGGTAGCTCCTGCCGTTCAAGGGCAGCGCGAGCATCTTCTTTGACTCGATGACATCGCCGAGTTGCGTGGCCGTGGTTTCCACCTGGACGGCGTTGGCCGTGACATCGACCTCCTGCTGTACACTGCCGACCTGGAGCAGGATATCGATCTTCAACTGGTCGTTCACCTTCACGTCAATGTCCGTCGTGACGTATTGCTGGAACCCGGACGCCGTTGCGGTGACCTTGTACGTTCCCGAGGGAAGAGCCAGGAGACGATAGGAGCCATCCACCGCGGATACGGTTTCTCGCGTGAGGTTGGTTTCTGCATTGGTGGCGACAATCCTTGCGCCGGCCACTACAGCCTGTGAGGCGTCGTGGACGACTCCGAGGATGCTTCCGGTTACATCAGCCCGCAGGCTGGATGCCACGAAACTTCCGATTGCGAGCAGCAATACACACGCCGACCGGCGAACAAGCACAATGGCCTCCTAAATAAAGAGTTTTGTCTAGAATGTCATAAACGCCCCCCCTCAATCAAGGGGGGCGGGGCAATTTAGCGGGCTGTGAATCCGGCCGATTGGAGGGCGGCATAGATCTCTCGGGTGGCGGTGCTGCGGTTCAGTGTATAGAAATGGATACCGGGGGCGCCCTTATCCAGCAACTCGGTGCATTGCGCCGTGGCGTGGGCGATGCCGAGCTGCATGACGGACTGCGGGTCTCCGCGCCGCCGGTCCAGCTCCTCGGCCAGCTCGAACGGAATGGTGGCCCCGCAACTCACCATAAAGCGCTCCACCTGAGACGCGTTGGTGATGGGCATGACGCCGGCGAGAATGGGCACTTGAATTCCAATGCGCCGGGCGCGATCCACGAATTCGAAGTAGCGCCGGTTGTCGAAGAATAGCTGGGTGATCAAGAAGTCGAGCCCCTCATCCACCTTGCGCTTGAGATTCTGCAAATCGACGGCCGGGTTGCCGCACTCGGGATGCTTTTCGGGATAGCAGGCTCCACCCAGGCACAGCGCCGAGTTGCGCCTGCCGCGGATGAACCGCACGAGCTCGCTAGCGTAGCTGAACCCGCCGTCCACTGCCTTAAATTCGGTCTGGCCTTTCGGAGGATCGCCGCGCAGGGCCAGTACGTTCTCGATGCCGGAATCTGAGATCCGCGCCAGCACGGCGGCCAGATCATCGGGTGTTGACCCGACACAAGTCAGGTGAGCCATGGCTTCGATGCCATGCTCCCGCTTCACCCGGGTGACGATCTCGACGGTCCTCTCGCGGGTTGAGCCACCGGCTCCATATGTAACGGAAATAAAGCTGGGTTTAAGGTCCCGCAAATCGGCGATGGTCTGATCGAGCTGCTTCGCCGCCTCTTCGGTTTTTGGCGGAAAGAACTCGAAGGAGAACGTTGTCCTTCCCCGCGCCAGGAGGTCCTTAATCTGCATCTCTGTTTATTGGTACCAGAGCCGCCTGTAGTACCGCTAGTGCCTCCCGAACCCCACGTACGTGTAGTACGATAAAGCACCGAGCGTATGCTAAGCCGGACAACAGTCACGTTGCTGGGCGCGGCCGTATGGGCGGCGTGCACACCCGTCACGCGCGCGGCTGAAAATCCAAAACAGACTCCGTTTGTGATCAATGAATCGGTGGAAGTACCCGGAATGATCCTCGAGCCGGGCCGCTATGTTTTGAAGCTTGTCGAGCCCAGCGCCGAACGTAATGTGCTGCAGGTTTTCGAAGTAGTCCAGCTCTGGACGGGTGATCAGGGCCGGCTTCTCTCGACTCTGTTGACCATGCCGAATTACGATCGGCCAACCACCGACAAGACC
>Ga0335077_10003901_pt1 | contig 18121 bp, 10 predicted proteins | sample Lox_Sample_31_FD_207151 | JGI IMG/M metagenome (GOLD analysis project Ga0335077, IMG submission 207151) | Soil microbial communities from Loxahatchee National Wildlife Refuge, Florida, United States - Lox_Sample_3.1 | ecosystem: Environmental > Terrestrial > Soil > Wetlands | place: USA... | reverse complement strand
TTGGAATCTTTTTGGTAGACGCGAATATTGCCCGCCGGCAAGGGCATGCCTAGCCCAGATTTCTCGTCATTCTTGAACTTGTAATAGACCATGACGGGATCTTTTTGTGCCTGGCCGGGAGCGAAAGCCTGGCGGTAGTAATAGCTATTGCCGTTAACCACGAATAGCTTTTCGATCGGCACGCCGGAGCCTTCGAGCAGGCTGATCTGTTTGGTTTCTTTGTCTTCCACGGAGGTGCGGCGGCCGAGCGTGTAGAGGTGATATTCGGAGAAGTTTTCCTGTTCGAACTGCGGAGCCGCAGCTTCCCGCGCCACCATGGACTTTTGCGCCATGACAACGCCGGCTGTACCGGCGACGCGATTGAGGTCACCGGCAACGAGTTGCAGGCGGGCGTTGTGGAAGGCCGTGCCGGAGTTGTTGGCGAGTGTGACCCAGCCATCAAGGTCGGCCGACTTGTCGTCGCGCGAAACGGTGAGGACGTAGTCGGAGTTCCAGGAAAGATTGTTCGCGAGATAGCTGGCTTCGATTTGCTGTTTCCGCGGACCGGAATTTTCCAAAGACATGACGAGCGTAGGGCGATCGTAGAGATTGGCAGGAATGTCCGGGAATCGGTAGCTTTCGGCGTAACCGCCAGTGACGATGTCGTTGCCGATTTTCCAGACCTGGCCGTTGTTGTCGGAGAGCAGCGTGGCTTTGATTTCTTCGTGCTTGGTGGTGCCGTTGTCCTGATAAGAGCGAACGAGAGTGACTTCGCGACCGACGTATTTGTGCAGGAGTTTGGCAGGCTCGAGAAGATCGTATTCATAGTTTTGCTCGAGGACGCCGAGCTTTTCAGCGTCGGTGAGCGAGCGGAAGTGCACGGTTGCGGGATTGACCGTGGCGGCGATGTCCATGAATTTGAGCCGGAACGTGCCAGTGGGGAGCGTGAGATTCCGCACGTCGCGGACGAGCGCGATGTTGGAATTGTAGACAGTGAGGTTCAGATCGGATTGATCGGAGAGCGATGTGGATTGATCAGCCGCGGCGGGAGCGGATTCCTTTTCCTGGGCGGCGACGCGCTGATGCGGATAGAGCACCGCAGCGGCGGCAAGCAGCGCCGTTACGACGAGAAAAATCCACGGTGCCCGTTTGGACCACAGGCCACGGAAGAAATTGGCGGCGGGGAGATTCATAGTTGTGCACCTCGACTAGGATTTGCTTTCGAGAATAGAACGTAGACGGACGAAAAACTTGCAGGCGTGCGGATGGAGTGCGTGAGAGGCAATGGCGACAGTGGCGGGCGTTACAAGGATAAAGAGATGCGTTCGGGGGATCACGCGAGGGAGTGGTGTCGCCACAAGCGAGCCGTCGCGCCTGCTCCGGAGCCTGCTGCCCTAGCGCACCATATCCTGTTGACAGATCGGGGGCACAGGCAAGAGTGCCTGTGCTACTGAGAGACAAGAGACCAAGTCAGGGCGCCGTCAGAAGTTTTGAAGGTTTGCAGCGCCGTGGATTTGGAATCGGGAACGAACCAGATGGTGGCGTGGAACGCGTCCGTGGCGTGAATGCCGAGAATGTCGGCCGCGACGGGCGCACTCAGCTTGACCCAGTGCTGGCCGGCGTCGGTGGTGCGAAGAATCGCGCCGTCGGCGCCGACGATCCAGCAGACTTTGGCTGCGGGAGCCGAGCCGGTAAAAAAATCGGCGGACAGGCCTGAGGATTGCGGCGTCCAACTGGCGCCGTTGTCAGCGGAAAATTCGATGGAGCCGGCCGGGCCGACGCGCCATAAAGATTTGTGGGCCGGATCGTTAAACGTCTGCGGGCCGCGCGCGAACGCGGAGGCCGTGCGCAACATGTTGCTAGAGGTTGCGGCGGACTCGACGGTGATCGTTTGCGTCAACGCACCGGCGGCATCAGCGGAAGCGCGGGCTTTAGCGTTGGCATTCGCAGATTTTGCGGGCGCGGCAGCGGGAGCGCCAGAAACCGAGCTCGATGGCGCGGGAGGCGGAGGCGCGGGAGCCGCCTGAACTTTTGGCTGCGGCGGTGGCGGATTGACCGAACCAGGTTCGATGAAACTCGGCTCTTCGGGCGGCGCGACGAGCACCGCGGAAGGCGGCGCAGCTTTTTTGTCGAGAGCCACGGCTCCGCCGACGGCGTCTGCGCTGAGTTGCGCCTGCTGCTGTTGTTGCTGAGAAATGCGTGGCCCATTCGAAGGCTTAGGGACGGAACGACGCGCTAGCGGCGCAGCGGACTCGAAACGATCGCGGAGTTGCTGCTCGTCCGCGCGAGCTTGCTCCCTGGATGCGCCAGCAGACGCGGCAACATGACCGGCGGACAAGGACTGATCTTTCTCTTTCTGCTCTTCCTTTGCCAGATCTTGCTTCAGCTGGTCAGCATTCGCGGAGAGCTGCCGTTCGTTATCCGACGGCTCGGGCGAAAGGCGCTTGAGTTCGACGCCGGCGGCCGGAGGTGCGGAAGTCACTGGTGGTGATACCGGCGCGGTGGCGGGACGGCTCTCGGTGGTTTGCACGCGCAGGGCGTCGGCGTCCTGACGCAACTTGGGGATCCCGGATTCGTGGATAACCATCCACGTTAGCAAGCCGGCGGCGACGGCGCCGGTCGGAACGAGCCAACGGAAGTAGGTTTTGCGCCGGCGGATGCTTGAAATACTGGCGGGCGCGCTGGGCAACGGCGCGACGGGCGCGGGGGTGGATGTCCTGTTCGCGGTCGAAGAGGTCGCGCGAGAAGCCACCGGAAGGGCCGCCGCGTGTGGCGCGAGTTGAGCAGGAACGAGGTCAGCAGCTGCGGTGTTCAGCGTGACCGACCCATCGAGCGGCGTGGCCAGATGCTCCAGAACGACTTGGCAGTCGGAGCACGCGAGAACATGCGCCTTCCAAAGAGCGAGTTCTTCGGGAAAAAGCGAGCCATCGTGATACGCGGCTAGGATTTCGGAATCGGGGCACGCCGATAGCGTAGGAATCGCGGCGCCCGGAGCTGCGGCAAAGGCGGCAATCGGCTGCGCCACCGAAGCAGCTTCCGGAACGGAAGAGCGGAAATGGCGCGCCAGCGCTTTGTCCAGATTGCGGTCGCGGTCGTCAGGCGCCATAGGCTTCTCCTTTCTTAGAACGAGGGCTGGCCGGGTTCTTGCGGGCCCCGCGGGGACGGTGCGACGTCATCATTTGGGCATCCTGGCGACAGGCGCGGCCGGAGGTTGTGGGGCATCGCGGTCGAGCAATTTTTCCAGATCGAAGGGAACGTCAGCAGCGGCATATTCGAAGCACAGCGCAATTTGTGCTTCGCTGAGACCAAGTTCGGCGGCAAAGCCGTTGGCCGCTGGGCAGCCGTTGCGCAGCGTTTCTTCGATGGTATGGCGAAGCGCGAGGCGGATCCGGTCGAGGTTTCGCGAGACGCTGGACTCGTGTTCGCTGAGTTGCTTGCCAATTTCGGCAAGAGTCATTTGTTTCGCGTAATAGAGGCGCAGGCGCTGGTCGTCGCGAGGCTCGAGCGCCGCCAGAGCGGCCTGCAGAGCGCGGACAAACAACGCGGTGTAGCGTTCGCGGTGCGGATCGGTGGATGGGAGCGAAACGGTCGCCGAGATTTTCGCACTAGTCTTTGAAGATTCATCGTCGAGCGAATCGAAGCGCCGATTGGCGCGAATCGAATCGATGTGGCGCTGAGCCAAGACGGCCCGCAGCCAAGTTTTCAAAGAGCTGCGGCCGTGGAAATAGCGGAACAGGGAGCGGTCGCGACGAGCACCGTCCGTGAGGCCGTAAAGCTCGGCGAAAAGAGAATCCGCAAGGTCGCAAGCTTCCGGGGAGCCCGAGTAGCAGCGGAGAACTGCGGACGCCGCCGCGCGAAGGTAACCCCGGTATTCGGTGACGAAATAATCCCAGGCCGCTTCGCAATTTTCGAGGCAGGCGGCAGCTAACGCTAAGTCTTGGAGGTGCAAGGAGCTAAGGAAATCGTCGACTTTGTCGACCGGAAAACTGCCGGAAGCCAGGCGTTTCTCGGTACAGCGGCGGAGGGCAACGGCGAACTGTTCGCGGGACAGGCCCCAGCGCCCGGCATTGGCCTGTGCGAAAAGCCAGTCGATTTTTGGCGAAGACATTGCGACGCTAGGAGGCAAGTCATCCGGTTGGATGACCCGGTTAGCCCCGGAGAGGTCTGAAAGGTCTTTTGCCATGGCAAACTCAAGTGACCACAGTATCGCAAAGGGGCCAACATTGCGCGTAAGCTCCGCATCCTAGGAGCTTAATCGAGCATGAGGCGCACCCGAGTCCGCAAAGATACGGACAAACGGGGGTGGGTTGGAGTATTCTTGGAGTCGTTGCGGCCCCGCCCGCAACAAAAGCTGCCGCGCCGGGTTAGCTCGCTGGTCTAAGGTCGAACGTCCGCAGGACCAGTTAGCGACTTCGCGACGCTAGTACGAAAGTCCTATTCGGACGCCCTCAGCCGCGTAAGTACCCTCGTACTGGTAATTCGACGGTACCGAACGAAATTCACTGGCGAACTTGGGAGCGCCGGGACCTTCTCGGAAGTTCCCCGGTTCCTCCCGGTAATTTTCTCAGGTTGAGGCGGCACGCGGATGACAACTATGACTGCAAATCCCCCACGGGGCACGACGCGGCTTGGCGTCGGTTTTGATGCCAGCCGGCGTCAGGCGCCGAATTCGGACGCCTGGAAAGCGGCCATAGGGACGAAGCCGATCGCCGCCCGTCTGGCGACCCTCCCTGAATCGAAACCGCGCTGGGACCGAATAGGCGTAAGCGCCGGCGTCCAGCTGGCAATTCTGACGTTCTGCGTAGCGATTCCTCTACTGTATCCCGACAAGATTGAAACGGCACTGCATCTGCAGATGGTCTCGATGCCGAATCTAGTGACGGAAATCCCGACACCACCGCCTCCTCCGCCGCCTCCGAAAATCAAGACCAAGGCGCCGGCCCCGACGCCGAAGCCGGCCGTGGTCGAGCCGGTGAAGCTCGATCCAAAGAAGATGCACATTTTTGAAGTGCCGAAGGCCGTACAGCCGAAGGTGCAGAAAGTCGAAGCGCTGGCGCCGGAAATGCAAGCGCACCTGCAAGAAGTAAAAATAGACAACACGGCGGCCCAGCCGAAGCGGCCCAAAGAAGATGTGAAGATGAACAACCTGAACTCCGGAAGCTCCGCGCCGGCAACGGTAAAAGCTCCCGTGGACAAGGTGCAGACGGGCGGGTTCGGCGACCCGAATGGCATCGCGGGCAAAGGCGATCCGAAGCATGCCACCAATGTGGCGCGGCTAGGCTCTCTGGATTTGCCCGGCGGGCCAGGCTATGGCAATGGCACCGGCGGCGACAAAGGAATCCGCGGAACGGTGGCGAGCAGCGGCTTTGGAAATGGCGTAGCGCAACCGCCCACGAGTGGCGGAAAAACCGGGAAAGTGGTTTCGTCCGGATTTGGCGATCAGACCGTAGCGACCGATGCGCCGAAGAAAAAAGCGGCAGCCGGCGGCCCGGCGGACACGCCCGTTGACATTATCGACAAGCCGCGCCCCGAATACACGGCGGAAGGGCGTAGTCTTAAGTTAGAAGGAGACGTGGTGATTGAGGTGGTGTTCCTCGCGAACGGCGCCATGCAAGTCAATCACGTGGTAAGCGGATTGGGCCACGGCCTCGATGAGGCTGCGGTCCGAGCGGCCCAACAAATCAAGTTCAAACCTGCAAAACGCGACGGCCAGCCGGTGGATTATCCGGCACGCGTGCGAATCGAATTTCGCCTGGCTTACTAAGGGGAGAGAGAAATGCGCAAGCTAGCTACAGCTATCTTCGGACTCTGCTTGGGAGTGTCCGGAGCCATAGCCCGCCCTGCAGCAGCTGAACCGCAGCAAGCGCGGACCATGGATCAAGTTATTGATCGGGTCATCACCAATGAAAATCGTCTGAACCAGCAGATTCGGCAATATTCGCCGCTGGTGGAGACGTATATCCAGAACCTGAAGCCGGACAAGGATCTGGGCTACGTTCCGGCCGGCGACAAATATTTTCTGGGACGCGCTGATTTTGCAAAAGGCGTAGCGCTGGTCCCGTTGAGCGATGCCGAAAGCAAAGGCAAGAAAATTTTCGGATCGGTCGGGAATTTCTTTTCGTTCGCAATGCAGTTTCTGCCGGACGGCTTCTTGCAGATGATCTTCATCGATACGAACGGTTTCGACAAGCAACACTACAAGTTCGACTACGTGAAGCGCGAGTTTGTGGGCGAAGTGCGCTGCCTGGTATTTGATGTGACGCCCCAGGAAAAGTCCGGCAAGGGCCGCTTCCTCGGCCGCATCTGGGTCGAGGATCAGGACTACAACATCGTGCGCTTCAACGGCGCATACAGCGGTGGCGGCCACTCCAGCTGGTACTTCCACTTCGATAGTTGGCGCACCAACGTACAGCCGGGCATGTGGATGCCGTCGTTCATCTATAGCGAAGAAAAAGATTTGCATTACGCGATGAGCAAGAAGTTGGACTTCAAGGCGCAGACGCGTTTGTGGGGCTACAACATCGGCCATGCGCAACAGGAACAGGAACTGAGCAAGATCCTAGTCGAGAGCGCGGTCAACGATGACACCAAGACCGCTAACGACCTGACTCCAGTACAGGCCCAGCGAACCTGGGATCACCAGGCAGAAGACAACGTGGTGGACCGCCTCGAGCGCATCGGTCTGATCGCGCCGAAAGGCGAAGTCGACAAGGTTCTGGACACCGTGGTGAACAACCTTGAGGTGACCAACAACATTGACGTCGAGCCCGAGGTGCGCTGCCGCGTCATGATGACTTCCACCTTGGAGTCGTACACCATCGGCCACACGATCGTGTTGAGCCGCGGTTTGATCGACGTGCTGCCGGATGAAGCCAGCCTGGCCACCGTCGTCGCCCACGAACTGTCGCACGTAGTGCTTGGCCACCGCATGGATTCCACGTACGCCTTCTTCGACCAGTTGCTGGTGGACGACAAGGAAACTTTCCGCCACTTCGGTTTCGGCCGCACTCCCGACGAAGAAAAGCAGGCCAACGCCAAAGCGCAGCTGATTTTGAACAACTCGCCGTACAAAAATCAGATGGGCAACGCGGGATTGTTTCTGACGGCGATGGAAACCCGGCAAAAGGAAATTCCGAACCTGATCAGCCCGCACCTGGGCGACCGCGCTCTGGCCCTTTCTGAATTGAAAGGTGCTGCGCCGGCTGCCGACCCGAAGCAAAACCCGCAGAATATCGTGGCGCTGCCGATCGGTGGACGAGTGAAGCTCGATCCGTGGAATGACACGCTTTCGCTGATCAAGAGCAAACCGGTGGGAACGATTGCGGAGCGCGAAAAGATGCCGTTCGAAGTGACTCCGTTCATGCCTTATCTGACGCGGTTTGGCAGCGATGCGGGCAAGCCGATCGCGGCGAGCGCGAATGCGCAGACCGACGGCAAGACCGATCCTCCCCAGACCAAGCCAAACGAACAGTAGCAGCAGACAATCCGGAATTGACGGCCCGGTGAGAAATCGCCGGGCCTTTCCTTTTTCTGCGCCACGCGGCGTGAAACGGCCAAGGTATTGATGCGTCCAACCGTTTGCTCGTCAGCCAAAGTCCACGATGGGGAAAGGCGGACCCGGGCCTCAGTTGCCCGGACCGCTGCGGATTTATAGACTGAGGTTTGGACGTTGAACAGGAGGACAAGGTGAACGCAGGGATGAAGCGGATGGCGCAGCTAGGTTTGGCTGTCGTGCTTTTTGGAGTCGGAGCGGCAGCGGGTTCGTTGCATGCGCGAAGCGCTGTGGCGCAGAACCGGTTTGGGCAGCCGAAGACCGTGTTGCATGTGGTGATCTACAAATTCAAAGACGCGACTTCGAACTACGATCGGGAAAACGCCATTAACGGTATTAAGGACATGGCGGGGAAAATTCCAGGGATCAAGAACATTTGGATCAAGACGGAGCGAAATCAGGTTAAGGATTTCAGTGGCGTCTATGCAATCGAATTCACTAGCGCCGAAGCCGCGGCCGACTATGCGGAGAGTCCGGTGCATGAGGCGTGGTCGAAGAAATGGCAGGAACTGCGGGAGAACAGTTTGTCGTTTCAGATTTCGAATCCGTGAGTGTTTCGATCAGCGCTTTGCGCCGAAGCGGCGGAGGAGCATGGCGTCCACGGCGCGATCGGAGAGTAGCTTGCGCGACCATTTGGCGAAGGTCGCTAGGCGCGTGACGGGATAGCGGATTTTGGGCCGAGGCGACTCGATCGCTTGCAAAATAATCCGCGCGCAGTCTTCTGGAGTGGTCTCCGAGGCGGCGCGGCTGGCGGTCATGTTTTTGAGAAAGCTGGCGTAAAGCGCTGCATAAGGACTTGTCGTGTTCTGAAGATAGGGGCCGGAAAGCGACATGGCGGCTTCTTGAATGCCCGTAACAATGTAGCCCGGCTGAATCAGAACTACCTGCACATGAAATGGCGAAAGTTCGAGGCGCAGCGCATTGCTCATGGCTTCGAGCGCGAATTTGCTGGCGCTGTAAGCACCTTGCGTAGGAGCGGTGACAAAGCCCGAGACAGAACTCATCATGAGGATGCGGCCCTGACGGCGGGCGCGCATGTGGGGGACCACCGCCTGCGTCACACGGAGAACGCCGAAAAGATTGGTTTCGAACTGACGATGCCAATCTTCGAGACGGAGATCCTCAACCGCCGCGGAATAGTTCACGCCTGCATTGTTAAACAGCACATCGATCTGACCGGCCTTAGCGAGCACTTGCGAGACGGCTTGCTGCACGGAGCCATCGCTGCACACGTCGAGAGCTAGCGTTTCAAGTGGTAGATTTTTTTCGCGAGCGAGCGCATCGAGTTGCGCGCGCTTTTCCGGGGAGCGGCCGGCAGCGAACACGCGATAGCCACGTTCGGCAAGCAAAATCGCGGCGGCTTTGCCCAGGCCGTCGGTGGCGCCCGTGATCAGGACGGTTTTTTGCGGTCGCGCTGAGCCGGTCATCCTTTTCTCCAAGACAGCGAAGCAGTATGCTACCCGTTCTTTGGCGGCGGGCGCATGCGCAAAAGCGGGTGAAACGTTTGTTGCGCGTGTGGCGTCACACGGTCCAGCGGTCGGACGGGATGCCAGGGAAAGACAAAAAGTGAGGCGATGATGAGCATGGCGTGGAAAAGCGTGCGCAGGTGCGTGGCAGCGGCGAGTGCGTGGGCCGCAACAATCGGCTCGACGGCGCTAAGCGGCGTGTTGCTGTTGAGCCTGGGCGTGACGGCCGCGAATGCGCAGAGCAGCGGCGGCGCGAACGACGAAGCCTACGGCAAGAAGATTCGCGAGTTCACGACGGAGCCGTTTTTCAGCACCGATCTGGTGGATCATCTGCCGGCATCTTCGACGGTGCCCTCGCCGGACAAAATTCTCGGGCACATTGTCGGCGCAGAGGGTTTTCTGACGTATTCGAAGGACATTTACCGCTACTACGACGAACTGGCGAAAGCGACGCCGCGCGTGAAGGTCTACCGCGTGGGAAAAACGGAAGAGGGGCGCGACTTTTTACTAGTGGCTGTGAGCGATGAAGCAAATATCGCGGCGCTGGATCATCTGCGGGATATCACCGGCAAGCTCGCCGACCCGCGCAAAATCAGTGACGCAGATGCGGATCAGTTGATCGCGGGCGCTAAACCATTTTACTGGGCGTCCGGTTCGATTCACTCGCCGGAAACGGGCGCACCGGAAATGCTGATGGAGCTGGCCTACCGGCTGGCAGTGGAAGATTCGCCGTTGATTCAGAAGATTCGCAAGAACGCGGTTTTTTTGATCACCCCGATTGTGGAAGTGGATGGTCGCGATCGCGTCGTGGACGTGTGGAATTACAAGAAGGCGAATCCCGGGAAGCCGGAGCCGGACTTGGTGTATTGGGGCAAGTACGTCCAGCACGACAACAATCGCGACGGCATCGGCATGGCGTTGAAATTGTCGCAAGTCATGATGCAAAACTTTTTGTATTGGCATCCGCAGGTTTTGCACGATTTGCATGAGTCGGTGCCGTACTTGTACGTGTCGACGGGAACGGGACCGTACAACCCGTGGCTCGACCCGATCGTGGTGAGCGAATGGCAAAAGCTGGCGTACAACGACGTGCAGGGATTGACGGAGCGCGGCGTGCCGGGTGTCTGGACGCATGGTTTTTACGATGGCTGGGCCGCGAATTACATGTTCTACGTGGCCAACGGGCACAACTCGATCGGGAGATTCTACGAAACGTACGGGAACGGCGACCCGGTCACTAAGGAGGCGGAGCTGCCGCCATCTTCCACGAGCCGGACGTGGTTTCGGCCGAATCCGCCGTTTCCCAAGGTGAAGTGGTCACTGCGCGACAACACGAATCTGGAAGAAAGCGGCGTCCTGCTGGCGTTGGGGTACACAGCGGACCACGGGCAAGAGTTGCTAAAGGATTTTTATCTGAAGAGCAAGCGGTCCGTGGCGAAGGCAACGACCGAAGGACCAGCCGCGTGGGCGATTGTGAACGATGGGCGAAGGTCAGCGCTGGCAGCGCAGTTGGCCAACCTGCTACAGCGACAAGGAGTTGAAGTGCAGAAGCTGGAGCAGGATTTTGACGTGAAGGAAAAGGCTGCCCCGGCAAAAGGCGCGGAAGGAAAAGGCGAAGTAAAACCCGACGGGAGCGCCGATAGGGCGAAAGGTGAGAAGAGCGAGAAGCCGGAGAAATCAGGAGAACAAGCCGGCGCGGCAAAAAAAACAGAAGAAGCCAAGACGACGAAATTACCGCTCGGCAGTTACATCGTTCGAATGGATCAGCCATACAGCCGCATGGCAGATATGCTGCTCGACACGCAGTATTACTCGACGAATGACCCGCGGCCGTACGACGACACGGGATGGACGCTCGGGCCGCTGCGCAATGTGAAAACGGTGCGAATCACGGACACGGCAATTCTGAAAGCGCCGATGACGTTGGTAGACATCACCGCGAAGTTCGACGGTGGTGGCGTGATTCCGCCGCATGCGCCGAAGAGCGGCAAAGCGCCAGCGACGAAATTCTACGTCATCAATGCGAGCGCGGAGCCAAGCTTGGCAGCGCTGCGCTTTAAGCTAAAGGACGCGAAGTTTTTTGCAGCAGAAGAAGGCTTCGAGGCGGCGGGCCAGAAATTTGTAGCAGGTTCGTTCCTTTTGCCCGTCGATGGCAATCCTGCCGATCTGGATCTGCGGCTGAACACCGCGGCGCGCGAGCTGGGCGTTCGTGTAACCAGCGCGGAATCCGTGCCGGAAGTCCCGCGACACGAAATCGGGTTGCCGCGGATCGCGCTCATGCACAACTGGACCGACACCCAGAATGAAGGCTGGTTCCGGTTGGGGCTGGAAGAGTCCGGCGTGCCGTATACCTACATTTCGGATACCACGGTGCGGAACACGCCGAACCTGCGTGAGAAATACGACGTGCTGTTATATCCGCCGACATTTTTTGGCGTACAGCAAATCTTGAACGGTGTGCCGAAGCGCGTTTTGCCGGACGGCAGCGAGGGAACGCCGATTCCCTGGCAGAACTCCTCGGTGACGCCGAATCTGGGCGGCATCGATGAGATTGCAGACATTCGCGGCGGCCTGGGATTCGAAGGCGTCGCGCACATCAAGAAATTTGTGGAAGAAGGCGGTCTGTTCATTCCGATCGCAAACAGTGTGGAATTGCCGATCGAGTTGGGATTGACGGACACTGTATCGGTCAACGAGACGCATCAACTCCAAGCGCGCGGCATGATCGCGCGAGCCACGGTTGAAGACAAGTCCAGCCCAATCACTTACGGCTACGACGACAATCTGGGCGTTTATTTCAACCAAGGCCCGGTGCTCAGTGTTTCGATCGCGGGCCGTTTCGGGCGGTTCTTTGCGGAAGGCGGCGGAGGACCACGGACCAGCGGCCGCGGCTCGACGACGGATCCAGACATCCCGCAAGGGCGGGCATGGGTGGAACCGGAACCGCCAACGCACCGCACGAAAGCGGAGCAGGAACTGTACGTGAGTCCGTCGGCGCGAGGCGATCTGGCCGCGGTGTTGCCGCCGCCCTCGTTGTATCCGCGTGTGGTACTGCGCTTCGCTCCCGAAAAGGACCTCTGGGTGAGCGGTATGCTCGCGGGAGGGTCAGAACTGGCGGAGACGCCAGCGATTGTGGACGTTCCACTCGGAAAGGGGCACGTGGTGCTGTTTGCCACGAATCCGATGTGGCGGCAGGAAACCCAGGGCAGCTTTATGCTGCTGCTGAACGCAGCGCTGAACTTCGACCACCTGAACGCGGGTCGCAAGATGCCAGCTTCACCCCCGGCCAAGGACACTTCCGCCGGCAACTAAGGGTCGCGGTCGAAACAATAACGCCGCTTTCGGCACAGCCGCTGGCGACAGCAGGCCGGGGTGCAAGAAGGGCTGCTAAGATCGCTCTATCGAGCAGCCGTTACTACGGCACGGGTGCGCCTGCATGCCAGAGGACGGAATCCCCCAACTTTCGCAGCCTCCGCGGAACTGGCGAGTCGGGTTCTGGAGCCTCATCGCGACGCAGTTCTCCGGCGCGTTCAATGAGAACGGGCTGAAGCAACTGGTCATTTTCCTGATTCTCGCGATGGATCTGGCCAAGGAAGATCGCGATCGTCTGGTACCCGTTGTCGGCATTCTCTTTTCTGCTCCCTTCATTTTTTTCTCGATGACTGGCGGCTTTCTTGCGGATCGCTTCAGCAAACGCACCGTCACCATCTGGACCAAGGCGTGCGAAATCTTCATCATGGGCCTGGCTCTTTTTGCGCTTTCGGCGCACAACCTGCCTCTTGAGCTCACTGCGATTTTCCTGGCCAGCACGCAAGCCGCAATCTTTAGCCCGTCCAAATACGGCCTGCTTCCGGAGCTGTTGCCGCAAGAAAAACTTTCATGGGGCAACGGTATCATCGAGCTGGGAACGTTTCTGGCCATCATTACGGGAAGCCTTTGCGCGGGTCTGATGGCCGATGGCTTTGGCAAGCATCAGGAATACTCCGGCGCGATTCTCGTGAGCTGCGCGGTTCTGGGACTGCTTTTCAGTTACGGAATCAGCCGCGTCCCTGCTGCCAATCCGCAGAAAAAATTCCGCGCCAACTTTCTCGGTGACTTATGGACGCAAGGCCAATTGATTCGCCGCGACCGCGTCCTTTGGCTCGCCGTTCTCGGTAATACGTACTTCTGGTTTATCGGCGCGCTCCTGCAGTTCGTTATCGTCATTTACGGCCAGGACATTCTCGGGCTAAAGCCGTCAGCGAACGCCATTCTGCAGGCGGCCATTGCCATCGGGATCGGTGTGGGAAGCGCGGTGGCAGGTTATTTGTCGGGCGGAAAAATTGAGTATGGATTGGTTCCGCTCGGCTCGGTCGGCATGACCGTTCTCGGAATTGCGCTTTTCGTGCCCGGCCTGCCGTTCGAGGGAGTTCTGCTGCTTTTGACAGGCCTGGGCTTCTTTGGCGGTTTTTTTATCGTTCCGGTCAACGCGCTCATTCAACATCGTCCCGCGGAATCCAACAAAGGCGCGATCATTGCGGCCGCGAACTGGCTCTCATTTATTGGCATCGGCGGCGCCTCCGTTGCCTATTATTTGCTCACCCATTTTGCCCATTTGGGAGCGCCCGCGATTTTTCTGTGCTCGTCGTTGGCTACGCTTGCAGCCACTGCTTATGTGCTGTGGCTGCTGCCCGATTCCTTGCTGCGATTGTTGCTCTGGATGCTGACGCATACGTTCTATCGGCTGGACGTAGAGGGACGCGAACATGTGCCGGTGCACGGCGGTGCGATGCTGGCGCCGAATCATGTGTCGATGGCGGACGCGATGTTTCTGCTGGCCTCTCTAGACCGGCCGGTTCGCTTCATCATGTTCAAGGGGGTGTACGAGAAGCCGTTCATCAAGCCCCTCGCGAAAATTCTCGGCGTGATCCCCATCGCTTCCGATCAAGGGCCGCGCGAAATGATCCACTCGCTGCGTCAGGCGACCAAAGCGCTGCAGGACGGCGAACTGGTCTGCATCTTCCCGGAAGGGCAAATGACGCGCACAGGTCAATTGCTGCCGTTTCGGCGCGGCATGGAGCGCATCATCAAGGGCGTGGACGTACCCATTGTTCCCGTCAATCTTGACGGCGTGTGGGGCTCGATTTTTAGCTTCGCTGGCGGGCGCTTCCTCTGGAAATTTCCCCGGCACTTGCCGTATCCCGTGCGCGTGACATTCGGCCCTTCGCTGCCGGGGACCAGCACGTCGCAACAGACGCGGCAAGCCGTGCAGGACCTGGGCGCGCAAGCGTTCGCGCGGCGCCAGCACTTGATCGAGCCGCTGCCGAGTTCACTCATCAAGACAGCGCGCCGGCATCCGTTCCGCTTTGCGATGGCGGATGGACAGACGCCAAAAGTGAACTTCTTCAACGTTCTGGCCCGCACGATTTATCTCGCGCGACGGTTGCGTAAGTCATGGGAAGGTCAGGAGATGGTCGGCGTTTTTCTGCCGCCCAGCGTCGGGGGAGCGCTCGTTAATTTGGCGGCGATGCTGATGGGCAAAGTGCCCGTCAATTTGAACTACACCGTTTCGAACGAAACGCTGGCCTCGTGTGCCCGCCAATGCAACTTGAAGACGATCATTACCGCGCGGGCCTTCCTCGAAAAAGTTCGTGTCCAGCCGCCCGGTGAAGTTATTTTCATTGAGGACGTTGCGAAGGAACCACGATTCACAGAGCGCCTCAGTGCTGCATTGATCGCGTTGCTTCCCGCGCATCTCATCCAGAAAAGGGCCGGCGCGGCACGCGCGACACGCCTTGAAGACACCGCCACAATTATTTTCTCGAGCGGCTCAACGGGCGAACCGAAAGGCGTGGTTCTGACGCATTACAACGTGGCCTCAAACGTCGAGCAGCTTAGCCAGGTCTTCTTTCTCCAACCCGACGACCGCATCATGGGCATTCTCCCGTTTTTTCATTCTTTCGGCTTCACGGGAACGCTCTGTTTGCCGGCGGCCACCGGCATCGGCGTGGTCTTCCATCCGAATCCATTGGATTCGCGCGTGATCGGCGCCTTGGTGAACAAATACGCGGTCACGATGTTACTCGCCACGCCCACGTTCCTGAATGCCTATACGCGACGTGTCGAACCGGAACAGTTTGGCAGCTTGCGCTTCGTGATGGCGGGCGCAGAGAAGCTGCCCGAGCGCATCGCGATGGCTTTCGAAGATCGCTTCGGCATTCGCCCGATGGAAGGCTACGGCTGTACCGAATGCTCGCCCGCAGTCACCGTGAACACGATGGACTTTCGGGCCGCCTCGTTTCGCCAAGTGGGTGCAAAGCGCGGCAGCATCGGCCATCCGTTGCCGGGTATGACCGTGAAGATCATCGATCCGGAAACCCAAGAAAAGCTGGGCGTGAATCAGCCAGGCCTGCTGCTGGTGCGCGGGCCCAATATCATGCACGGTTATTTGAATCAGCCCGAGAAAACAGCTGCGGTGTTGCGCGATGGCTGGTACAACACGGGCGACATCGCGATGCTCGATGAAGATGGATTCCTGCGCGTGACTGACCGCCTCAGCCGCTTCAGCAAAATCGGCGGCGAGATGGTGCCGCACGTCAAAATCGAAGAGAAGTTACAAGACTTGGCGCAAGCGACCGAACAGGCGTTCGTCGTGACCGCCGTTCCGGACGAACGAAAAGGTGAGCGCCTGATGGTGCTGCACACGTTGACCGACGAAAGCCTCAAGCCGGTACTGGAACAGCTCGCCAAATCGGATTTGCCGGCGCTGTGGCGGCCGCGGCCGGACCAATTTCTGCACGTAGAAAAGCTACCCTATCTGGGCACCGGCAAGCTGGACCTGCGAAAAGCGCGAGAGTTGGCGTTGGAAGTGGCCACGCGCGTGTAACCGCGAAATCTATTTGATGATTTCCAGGCCGGCGTGCGGATCGTCGTACGTGCCGGTCAACTGTACGGGGACCTTTGCGCCCTCGTGGTGTTTGCGTTTGAAGATCGCATCGAAGGGCTTGAGCAGAACAGATTTGACGCCGCTGGTGGTATTCGAGAATTTGGCGGTCGTTCGTAGCGTGCCGTGCAGGTCAATTTTTTCGTTCAAGAGATTGTAGGTTCCGTGCATCGTGGCTTTTGCATCGGGCACGCTGAAAGAAAAGTTGGTAAACGTAGCAGTTCCTCCGCGTAATTCAACGTGACCGGCCAGCGCCGAGACCACATCGTTAGGATCGGATTCATCGCCATCCTTCGGCTTCTTGCCGGCGCCGGTCTCGCTGAGCTTAACGATGTCTTCCTGCGTATCCGGCTTGGTGAACTCTCCTGAATCGATGCCGAAGTCTCCGGACAAGCGAATTTTCTTCAAAAAAGGCACTTCGCCGGGAGGAACAACCACGTGCGCGCTGAAGTTGGTCACGCCGTTCAACGCCGGGCGCCGGGCCTTTGCGAATAGTCGCAGGACATTTTGAATTTTTCCGTCACGCACGGTTAAATCGAGCGAAGTAGTTTTGCCGTGTTCCCCAGCCTTTTTGGCGACGCTGCCGTGGGTTAGGACTCGGGTTTGTAGCACCGTGCTGTCCACTTGTTGGAGTTGCACGTCGCCATTGGTGGCATCTACCACAGCCTGATATTGGCTCTTCACCGGAACTGCATGGCGAGTTCGCCGCACTTCAAAATCAGGAATATCGACCTTACCGCTCGCCTGAAGCTGGCCGAGGTTGCCGCCGAACTCGCCTTCCGATGAGAGTTTTCCAGCGATGCCACTGAACACGCCGAGATCTGCGTTCTCGTACCAATACTTTCCCGAAACGGCCGTCTGCGAAATTTCTTGGCTGTTCCATGGGCCAAATTTTCCAATGGAGTGGACCTCGCCTGGCGGAAGCGGAATTCGCATGGCCACGCGATAGTCAAATGGCTGGCCTTCGCGGACTGAATTCAATTTCAGCGTGTGGATGTCAAAGACGAGCGGTTCGCCCTTGCGCCGGACAATCTCCAACACCGCGTCATTCGCTAAAACTTCGCCAACGCGCCTGCGAGAGCCGCCTGAATCCTCGGTCGTTGGCGAATTCGAAGTACCTTCGAGCGGAACGTGCACCCGCAATCCTTCCAGCACCACTTGAGAAATGTAACCGGGCCGGAGAAGCAGGTCGGGATAGTTGGCGCGAACAACGAGCCGCTTCACGGTAGCCAACGGGATTTTATCCGTTGAGCCCGCTCCGCGCTGCAGCACCACGTCCTCGACGATTCCCCCGGGATGAGGAAAAATCGTATGGCGATAGCGGCCGACGCTGATTTTCCCGGCGAACGTTTCTTGCAGAGACTGGACGATCTTCTCCTGCCGAAAGGGCCAAAGAGTCGCCAGCAAAGCCAGACCGATGACAAAAATGACCGCCAGCACCAACGGGACGACGCGGACGCGTCCGCCGTGACGCTGTGAATTCGCCGCCTGAGAAATAAATCCCTTTTCGGCAGCTTTTTTCACGTGGAAAACCTGCTTCGCGTCGGATTTGAGATAAGCCGCCCCAGGCTTCGGCCTTTGCTGCGGTGGGAACAACGTCGACGGCCTTGGACAGCGGTCTCTCTACGGGCTGCAGACCAAGTACGCTCGCACGAGTCTGAAAGAATTGCGCTCCGTGAAAGACACTAACTTATTTCGAGGAACACCTTATCGTGAAGCGCCCCGCTCCTGGCCGCTCCCGGCGCGACGAAAAGAACGTGGCAAGTCAGAGGCCAGCGGCTACGATTTTCTCGGAACTTCAGCCATCAGCTGATGAATGTTCCCTTCCGTATCTTTGAATGCGGCCATCCACAAATCGTGGTCCGGCATGGGCGCGATAAGCCGCGGGGGAGCAACGATTTCCACGCTCTTCGCAAGCAGTTGTTGGTAGCCGGTCTGGATGTCCGCCACACGGAAATAGAGGATCGAACTCGGATGGTCCAATTCGGGTGAAGAGGCCGTTCCGAGCATGAGCCGGACGCCGCCGCAATCAAAGAAGGCCATCGTAGGCACGTTGAAGAGCAGCCGCAGACCGAGAACGTCGCGATAAAACGCGGCAGCGCGCTCGACATCCTTGACGATGATGGAAATCTGCCCGATGTTCTGAATGTGCAACGAAGTGCCAGCGGCGCTCATTGTGCTTTACCTCCGGAAGAAAACTCG
>Ga0335077_10003899_pt1 | contig 18124 bp, 18 predicted proteins | sample Lox_Sample_31_FD_207151 | JGI IMG/M metagenome (GOLD analysis project Ga0335077, IMG submission 207151) | Soil microbial communities from Loxahatchee National Wildlife Refuge, Florida, United States - Lox_Sample_3.1 | ecosystem: Environmental > Terrestrial > Soil > Wetlands | place: USA... | reverse complement strand
CGCGCCGAGATCGCCATGATCAAGGTCGCCGCCCCCAACATGCTGTGCAAGATCATCGATTGGGCCATCCAGGCGCACGGGGCCGGCGGCGTCTCCGACGATTTCGGCCTCGCCAAGGCCTATGCGGGCGCCCGCACCCTGCGCCTCGCCGACGGCCCGGACGAGGTGCACCGCAACCAGATCGGCCGCATCGAGCTGAAGAAGTACAACTAGCTACTTCAGCTCCAGCGGCGGCATGGTCAGCGCGCCGGGCGGGGCGGCGGCGAGCTCGAGCCGCCGCAGCACCGGCGCAAGCAGGGCGAGCGCCCGGTCGGCCGCCGCGAGCTGCGCCGCGGTCGCGCGCTCGCCCTCGCCGGGAGCACGGCCGAGCAGGCGGGCGATGATCGCGGCGGGGGTCTCGCTGGGTGGCGGGAATGTCTCGAGCGTAACGTCGCTGCTCGCGGCGATGCCGGCTGCCTGCTTCGCCAGCGCCAGCGCCTTGTGGAAGCCGCCGAGCTCGTCGACGAGGCCGCGCGCCTTGGCGTCGGTGCCGCTCCAGACGCGACCTTTGGCGACCGCCTCGACGGCATCGGCGCTAAGCTTGCGTCCCTCGGCGACGCGGTCCTTGAAGACGCCGTAGACATAGTCGAGCGAGCGCTCGAAGCGGTCACGCTCGGCGGGCGTGAAATCGTCGACGACACTGTCGATGCTGGCATTGGCGCCGATCTGTGCCGAATCCCAGGTGATGCCGAGCTTTTCCGACAGCCCGCCGATCAGCACCTTGCCGCCGACGACGCCGATCGAGCCGGTGAGCGTTGCCGGCTCGGCGACGATCTTGTTGGCGTTGGCGGCGATGTAGTAGCCGCCCGATCCCGCGACATTGCCCATGCTGACGATGATCGGCTTGCCGGCTTGCTTGGCGCGCAGCACTTCGCGCCAGATCGTCTCCGAGGCCGTCGCAGAGCCGCCGGGGCTGTCGATGCGGAAGAGGATGGCGCGCACGCTGGCATCTTCCGCCGCCTCGCGAAAGGCACGTCCCAGCGTGTCGGCGCCGAGAACCTCCGAACCCGAGAGCGGGTTGTTGGCGCTGTCGCCGCTGGTGATGAGGCCGGTGCCATAGATGACGGCGATGGTCGGGCCGGATTGGTGCGGCCGCCCGGCGATATCGAGATAACGCCGCACGGAGACGAGCGCGGCATTCTCGCCGGCACGGGTGCGCGCCGCGGCGACGGCGTCCTCGCGATAGCCCGTGTGATCGATGAGATGCGCGTCGAGCGCCTCCTGTGGCGTGAACGGCCCTTGATCGATGAGCGCCTGGATGCGGGCGGGGTCGAGTTGCCGGCCCGCGGCGATGCCGCCGACCACCTGGCCATAGACCGAATGCAGCAGCGCTTCGTTCTGCTCGCGGTCGGCCGGTGTCATCTTGGTGTCGGTCAGGGTGTTCGCGGCCGTCTTGAATTCTTCGCGATGATCGAAGCGCGGCTCGATGCCGAGCTTGTCGAGCGTGCCGTGGAAGTAGGGCATCTCGATGCGTATGCCGACGAGCCCGACCGAGCCGACCGGCTGCAGCCAGATCTGGTCGAAGGCGGTGGCGAGATAATAGCTGCGCGTGCCGCCGCCGAGCTCGCCGAAACCGTCGGCGTAGCCGAAGGCGAACTTGCCGGCGGCGCGGAACCGGGCGATGGCGTCGCGCAGCTCCTGCACTTGTGCCGTGCCGAGCGCGCCGTCGCCGAGGCGGGCGACGATGCCCTTGACGCGTGGATCGCCCTCGGCGCGCTCGATGCCGTCGAGCACGTCGCGGAAGCTTATTTCTTCGCCAAGAAGAAGACGCTGGAGACCATCCTGCGGCGCGCCTTCCGGCAGCGCCTTGGTGAGATCGAGCACCAGGATGTCCTGGTCCGCGAGCGGCTTCTCGCCGGGGGCGGCGAAGATCCAGAGAGCGATCCCGGCCGCGATCAGGGCGACGACGAGAACGCCGATCGCGGCGAAGAAGCCGATGATGACGCGGCGCATGTGCGAGCTCCGGCTAGGGGCCTAACGGTCGAGGCGGTGGTATTCGCGATTGGGCATCATATCGAGCGCATAGGCCATGCGATTCGACAGGTTGAAAAAGGCAACGGTCTCGGCCAAGTCGAAAATGTCCTCGTCGCGAAGCCCGGCCTCGCGCAGCATCGCGCGGTCTGCTTCGCCGACGTCGTGCGGCGTCAGCGTCAGCTTCCAGGCGAAGTCGAGCATCGTGCGCTGCCTCCGGTCGAGCCGCGCCGCGCGGTAGTTGAGGGCCATCATCTCGCCCAGCTCGGGATCGCCCGAGAGCTTGCGCACCGCTTGGCCATGGGCGACGAGGCAGTAATAGCAGCGATTGGCCGAGGAGACGACGACCGCGACCATTTCGCGCTCGAGCTTGCTGAGCCCCGAGGGCGCGAGCATCAGCTCGTTGTACATCGTCATGAAGTTGCGCAGCTTTTGCGGCCTGAGGCTGTAGGCCTGCAGCACATTGGGAACGAAGCCGAGCTTCTCGACGCATTTGGCGTAGGCCGCCTGGAGATCGGCGTCGAGCTCGCCGGGCTCGCCGAGCGGGAGCGCCGAAACATGGTCGGGCTGCGGCATGGTTCCTCCTTCAGGTCGGCGTCAGCCGCATTGCGCGCGCTGGCGCAACAGATGGTCGGCAAGCACGATCGCCATCATCGCTTCGCCGACCGGAACGGCGCGAATGCCGACGCAGGGGTCGTGGCGGCCCTTGGTGCTGACTTCGACGTCGCCGCCATGGCGGTCGACGGAGCGGCGCGGCGTCAGGATCGAGCTCGTCGGCTTCACCGCCAGGCGCAAGACGATGTCCTGGCCGGTCGAGATGCCGCCAAGGATGCCGCCGGCATTGTTCGATAGGAACTCGACCTTGCCATCCGTCATGCGCATCTCGTCGGCATTGTCCTCGCCGCTCAATGCGGCCGCGGCGAAGCCGGCGCCGATCTCGACGCCCTTCACCGCATTGATGCTCATCATCGACTTGGCGAGATCGGCATCGAGCTTGTCGTAGATGGGATCGCCGAGTCCGGCGGGGACGCCGCTCGCGACGAGCTCGATGATCGCACCGGCCGAGGAGCCGCGCTTCCTCACCTCGTCGAGGAACCCCGACCAGACCTGCACCGCCTGCCGGTCGGGCGACCAGAAAGGATTGTCCTCGACCGCGCTCCAATCCCAGCGCGCCCGGTCGATCGGGTGCGGGCCGATCTGGATGAGAGCGCCGCGGATGGTGACGGCATCGCCAAGGACCTTGCGGGCGATCCCGCCGGCGGCGACGCGCGACGCCGTTTCGCGCGCCGAAGCGCGGCCGCCGCCGCGATAGTCGCGGATGCCGTATTTCTGCCAATAGGTATAGTCGGCATGGCCGGGGCGGAAGCTGTCCTTGATCGCCTCGTAGTCCTTGGAGCGCGCATCCTCGTTCTCGATCAACATCGAGATCGGCGTGCCCGTCGTCCGGCCGTCGAACACGCCGGAGAGGATGCGTACACGGTCGCTTTCGCGGCGCTGCGTCGCAAAGCGCGACTGACCGGGGCGGCGCCGGTCGAGCCAGTGCTGGATATCGGCCTCGGCGAGTTCGAGGCGTGGCGGAGTGCCGTCGACGACGCAGCCGATCGCCGGCCCGTGGCTCTCGCCCCAGGTGGTAAAGCGGAAAACGGCGCCGAAGCTGTTGCCTGCCACGGCCTCTACACCACGGAAATATCGGGCGCGTCGACCGCCTTCATGCCGACGACGTGATAGCCGCAATCGACGTGATGCACCTCGCCGCTGACGCCCGCGCCGAGGTCGCTCAAGAGGTAGAGCCCGGCGCCGCCGACATCCTCGATGGTGACATTGCGCTTCAGCGGCGAGTTGTACTGGTTCCATTTCAGGATATAGGGGAAATCGCCGATGCCGGAGGAGGCGAGCGTGCGAATCGGCCCGGCCGAGATGGCGTTGACGCGGATGTTCTGGCCGCCGAGATCCACCGCCAGGTAGCGCACGCTCGTCTCGAGCGCCGCCTTGGCGACGCCCATGAGGTTGTAATGCGGCATGACGCGCTCGGCGCCGAGATAGCTCAGCGTCAGCAACGAGCCGCCGCCGGTCATCAGCACCGAGGCGCGGCGGCAGAGATCGGTGAAGGAATAGCAGGAGATGTCGAGGCTGCGCAGGAAGTTCTCGCGCTTGGTGTCGACATAGCGGTGCTTGAGCTCGCTCGGATCGGCGAAACCGATGGCGTGGACGGCGAAATCGAGCTTGCCCCAGCGCTCGGCGATGCCGGCGAAAAGCGCATCGAGGCTCGCCTCGTTGGTAACGTCGCAATCCCGGACGAAATCGCAGCCGAGTCGCTCGGCGAGCGGGCGCACGCGCTTGCCATAGGCTTCGCCCTGGTAGGTAAAGGCGAGCTCGGCGCCTTGCGCGGCGACCGCCTTGGCGATGCCCCAGGCGAGCGAGCGGTCATTGGCGACGCCCATGATCAACCCGCGCTTTCCCTGCATGAGCGCCCTTACTTCCGTCATACGTCAATCGCTCCCAACCCGTTTCGACCATGGCAATGAATGCACCGGACCGGCGATCCTACACGATGGGCGGCAGGGGCGGAAAGCGCCGGCTGGCCGGCCGGGACGCCGAGGAGCCGCGGGCGTCGGGCGCCTGTTTGTGCTAAAAGGTGTCTGCCATGCCGCTGCTGCGTGCGCTCCTCGACCGACTGGCGATCCTGCGGGATTTCGCCAGCTATGCCGTGCGCCGCTTCGTCGGGGATGGTTGCCTGACCGGCGCGGGCGCCCTCAGCTATACGACCTTGCTGGCGCTGGTGCCGCTGACCGCGATTGCGCTCGCCGTGCTGTCGGCGGTCCCCGCCTTCGCCGCGATCCGCGATCAGCTGCTGTCCGCCATCTTCGACACCTTCGTGCCCGAGGTCGGCGCCGAGGTGGCAAAGTGGTTCCGCTACTTCGCCGGCACCTCGGTGCGCACCACGACCATCGGCATGGCGGCGCTCGCGGTAACGGTCGTTCTGCTGCTCGCCACGATCGAGGATCAGCTCCACCGCATCTGGCGGGTGGAATCGCCGCGCCCCTGGCTGCAGCGCATCTTGGCCTATTGGGCGATCCTGACCCTCGGGCCCCTGCTGCTCGGCGTCAGCTTCTCGCTGCCCACCTACATCGACCTCGTCGTCCGCCATGCCGGCCTCGACGCATCGCATCTGACGCGGGGTCAGGACTCGCATGCGCTGTTGCGCCTGGTGCCGTTCGGCCTCGAGACGCTGGCCTTCACCTTGCTCTACGCGCTTATTCCCAATTGCTCGGTGCGTTGGCGCGAGGCGCTGCTCGGCGCGGTCGTTGCCGCGGCGCTGGTTGAATTGCTGAAAATCGCCTTCGGGATCTATATCGGCTACATCTCCGCGTACCGCGCCGTCTATGGCGCGGTGGCGGTGATCCCGATCTTCCTTCTCTGGATGTACGTCGTCTGGGGCTCCGTTCTCTTTGGCGCGGTCGTGGCGGCGGCGCAGCCGCAATGGCGCGTCGACAGGCGCGCGGCCATGGTGCCGCTCTCGACGCGCCGGCTCGGGCTGAGCCTCGCGCTCCTCGCCGAGCTCGCGGCGCAGACGCGCCAAGGCGGCACGCTGTCGATCGGTGCGCTGGCCGAGCGGCTCGGCGCTGCCACCGCCGCCATCGATGACGAGCTCACCTTGCTGCTCAAATCCGGCTTCGTCGCCCAGGCGGCGGATGGCGGCTGGGTGCTGGCGCGAGCGCTGGACGGTGCAAGCCTCATCGACCTCTATCGCGCGCTCGATCTGCCGCTGGTGCTGACCCTCGCGGGCGAGGATGACTTCCCGTGGCAGACGCGCATCGCGCCGGCGCTGTCACGCATCGCGCTTGCCGAGAATGGCGCGTTCGGCATGTCGCTGAGCGAGCTCATCGGCCCCGGCGCGCCGGTGGCGCCGTTTCCGCAGGTGCAGCGGCGCGCCGAAGGCGCTCAGGCTGGCTTCACCGGAATTTGATTCGTCTGGCGTCGCGGCAGAGTCGAAGATTCGAGATCGCGTCGCGCTCGCACCGTGAGGCGATGGCCAGCGGCGGAGCATCACGGCGATGCTCCGCCGCTCATTTTTTCAGGCAAAGCCGCTGCTTCGGAATGCCCTGCGGCAGCGGCGCAGCGGCGACACCACAAATCACCATTGATGTCACCAGCGTCTGACCCAATCTTTGGTGCATGAGCGAAGCCGAGGCGATGTTCACGGTACTGCGGCAGTCGGCGGACGCGGCGGCCGTGGACGCGATCCAACGGTTGGTTGAGCAGGGTTCCGACCGCGATTTATGCCGGATCAACGTTCTCGCCTTTGCCAAGCGAGCGGGCATCGACGAGCAGGCGGCGCTCGCGGTGTTCTTGCATGCGGCGCGGATCGGGCTCTTCGAATTGTCGTGGAACGTGCTCTGCCCCGGCTGCGGCGGCGTTCTCGACGCGAGCGCCACGCTGAAGACCATCGACCGGACGGAGTATGACTGCGCGCTCTGCGCCGCCGGATACGAGCCGACGCTGGACGAGATGGTCGAAGTCACCTTCACCGTCAGCCCGCGCATCCGCCGGATCGCGGCGCATGATCCAAGCAGTCTCCCCTTTGCCGAATATATGCGTCAGATCTTTTGGTGCTCCGGCGTCGATCTTCCCGACAATGTCGAGGAGCTGCTCGAGGAGGTGACGCTCGAATCGCTCGAATTGCCGGCCGGCGAGAAAGCCGTCCTGTCGCTCAATCTGCCGGAGGCTTTCGTCATCCTCTTCGATCCGGTCACGCATGCGACGCAGTTTCTTGAGGTCAAAGGCGAGCCGACGCGCGAGCGGAGAAGTCTGTCGGTCGTATTGAACCCGGTGCGTGCCCCGACCGGGACCACGGAGCTGCGCCCGGGGCCGGTCCGCATCTCGCTCGAAAACCGCACGCGGCAAAGAGTGCTGCCCGCGCTCTGGATCGCCGGCGACAAGCTGCATGAGCTGCTGGGTCGCCGCCGGCCCTTCGTCACGGCAAAGCTGCTCCTCACCAACCAGGTCTTTCGCGACCTCTATCACACCGACACGCTCGACATCGATCAACGCCTCAAAGTGACGAGCCTGACCTTTCTGTTTACCGACCTGAAGGGCTCGACCGAGCTTTACGAGCGCGTCGGCGATCTCGCAGCGTTCGATCTGGTCAAGGCGCATTTCCGCGCCTTGACGGAGATCGTCGCCGCCGAGTCGGGCGCGGTGGTGAAAACGATCGGCGACGCGGTCATGGCGACGTTTCCGACGCCGGATCGTGCGGTTGCCGCGGCGTTGCGCATGCGGGAGGCCATGCGCAGCCTCAACACCGAGCGCCAGCGCGAAGATCTGCTGTTGAAGATCGGCATTCACGAAGGCCCGTGTCTCGCCGTGGTGCTCAATGATCGACAGGACTATTTCGGGCAGACGGTCAACATCGCCTCGCGCGTGCAAGGCTTGGCGGGGTCGCGCTCGATCCTGGCGAGCGGCTCGGTCGTGGAGGATCCGCAATCCCGGGCTGTGCTGCGCAACAGCGGCCTGACGCCGGTCGTGCGCAACGAGCTCATCCGCGGCGTCACGGACGGGCTCGCCGTCTACGAGATCCCGTAACGATCAGGAATTCTGCAGGCGCCTCTGCAGGGCGGCACCGAACGCCTCGAACAAGGCGCGATTGATGCTATTGGTCTGCGGGTCGTATTCGGCGTGCCACTGGACGCCAAGCGCGAAAGCGTCCGCATCGGCGACGCGGATCGCTTCGATCGTGCCGTCCTCCGCCACACCCTCGACCACGATGCGCTCGCCGGGCTCGAGAATGCCTTGGCCGTGCAGCGAATTGACACGAATCGTCGCGCAGCCGAACAGCTTTGCAAAGACGCCGTCGGGTTGGAGTTTTACCTCGTGGCGATCGGCGAAGACGACCTGCGGATCGGGGTGAATGTCGCCATTTTCGAGCCGCGGCGCGCGGTGGTTCAAGCGACCCGGTATGTCGCGAATTTCCGGATGCAATGAGCCGCCGAAGGCGACGTTTATCTCCTGAAGCCCGCGACAGATTCCGAGAAGAGGCACGCCCCGGTCGACGCAGGTCTTGGCGAGCGTCAGCGCCATCGCATCGCGATCGTGATCGTAGGGTTCGTGGCGGGGATCGGGTTCGACGCCATAGCAGGAAGGATGCACGTTGGCGCGCGCGCCCGTCAGCACGATGCCGTCGACGGCGCTCAGAAGGGCGTCGATATCGGTAATGTCAGGCGTTCCGGCAAACATGAGGGGCAGCGCGCCGGCGACTTCCGCCAATGCCGCGAGATTGCGTCTGCCGACGAACTGTCCCCGGTATACGTGATTGACGATATGGGCGTTTCCAATCACGCCGACGACCGGTTTTCTCATGCCTCGCGCCTGCTGCTCTTCGCCTTTTGGCTGTATTGACTTAGTGCGAGTCGCGGCGCTCTGCAACGGCTCTATTTGCAGAGCCGACCATCGCAAATGCGGATGTAGCCGGGCTCGTTAACCAAGCTTGCCGCGCACATCGTAGGGGTGCTTGGCGCCCCAGCGCTCGATGAAGGAGGTCAACTCGGCGTCGGGGGGATCGGGCAGCACGACGCGCAGCTTCACATATTGATCGCCGGACTTGCCGGCCACCGCGACGCCCTTGCCCTTGAGACGGAGCGTGGCGCCGCTATTCGAGCCGCGCGGCACCTTGAGCGCCACCGCGCCGTGGATCGTCGGCACTTTGACCGTGGCGCCCAGCACCGCCTCGGTCAAAGTCACCGGCAGCTCGATATGAATGTCGTACTCCTTGCGCTGGAAGAAAGGGTGCGGCTCGACCTCGATCTCGAGATAGAGATCGCCGGGGGCGACGCCGCGCGGCGCGCGCGGACCCTGGCCCTTGAGGCGCAGCGACTGGCCGCTGTCGATGCCGGCGGGGATGGTGATGTCGATGTTGCGGCCATCCGCCGTGGTCAACCGGCGCTTGCCGCCGAGCGCCGCGTCGAGAAAGGGGAGGCGCAGCGATAGGCTCTGATCGCCCAGCCGCTCCTCGCTCTCGCGCCGGCCGCGGCCGAGAATCTCGGCGATGATCTCGTCGAAGGAAAAGCCGCCGGCCCCGGCGCCGGCGCGCTGATAGGCGCGGGCACCGGCCCCGGCGCCCGCACCGGCTCTCGCTCCCTGGAAGCCGCGTTCGCTGCCGGCGGCGTCGATCTCGCCGCGGTCGAAGCGGGCGCGCTTCACCGGGTCGGAGAGCAGGTCGTAGGCCGCCGTCACTTCCTTGAATTGCTGCTCATTGGCACGGTTGCCGGGGTGGAGATCGGGGTGGAGCTTCTTTGCCAGGCGCCGGTAGGCCTTTTTTATGGTTTCGTCGGAGGCGTCGCGGCCGACGCCCAGCACGACATAGGGATCTTTCATTGCCAAAGCCCGGTCACCTCGCTTTTGCTGCCGGCGCCGCCCATCTTGACGGCAACACCCGGCGGGGGCAACCGCCGCTTCGAAAACGCCAGGCTTCGGTCTATGGTAAGGCAACCGAGCGCGAGCCCCATGAGCAGCATTCCCTATCGCCAGCCTTTCGACGAGTTCGCCGCCTGGTTCGCCGAGGCGCAGGCGAAGGAGCCGCGCGATGCCAATGCCATGATCGTGGCGACGGCGAGCGCCGAAGGCGCGCCCTCGAGTCGCGTCATCCTGCTCAAAGGCGTCGATGAGCGCGGCTTCGTCTTCTACAGCAATCTCGACAGCCGCAAGGGCGAAGAGCTCGCTGCCAATCCGCGCGTGGCGCTTTGCTTCCACTGGAAGTCGCTGCTGCGCCAGATTCGCATCGAAGGTCCGGTCGAGGCGGTGACGGCGGCGGAGGCGGACGCCTATTTCGCCACGCGGCCGCGGCAGAGCCAGATCGGCGCCTGGGCCTCGGCGCAATCGCACCCGGTGGCGAGCCGGCAGGTGCTGGAGGAGCGCTTCGCCGAGATCGCCAAGCGCTTCGGCGACGGCACCATTCCGCGCCCGCCGCGCTGGTCGGGCTACCGCGTGCTCCCGCACCGCATCGAGTTCTGGACGGATCGCCCGTATCGGTTGCACGAGCGACTGGTTTATATCCGTGACGGCGCCGGCTGGCGCAGCGAGATCCTGTTCCCATGACGGCGACCGACGCAAAAATGGCGGCCGGTGCGCTGATGCGGCGCGCCACTTACGCCTCGATCACGGTGGCGTGTGTCATGATCCTGGTGAAGCTCGTCGCCTGGTTGCTGACGGGCTCGGTCAGCCTGTTGTCGAGCCTGCTCGATTCGCTGCTGGACGCCGCCGCCTCGCTGGTCAATCTGGTGGCGGTGCATCAGGCGCTGGTGCCGGCCGACCGCGAGCATCGCTTCGGCCATGGCAAGGCCGAGCCGCTGGCAAGCCTCGGGCAGGCGGCGTTCATTGCCGGCTCGGCCGTACTGCTGCTGATCGAGGCGCTGCAACACATTCTGACGCCTCAACCGGTGACCAACACGGGTCTCGGCATCGGCGTCATGATCTTCGCCATCGCGGTGACCTTCGCGCTGGTCGCGTATCAGCAACACGTCGTGCGCCGCACTGGCTCGCTGGTGGTGAGCGCCGACGAGTTCCACTACCGCACCGATCTCGTGCTCAACGGCAGCGTCATCCTGTCGCTGCTGGGGACGTGGCTGCTCGGCTGGGTCTATCTCGATCCGCTGTTCGGCGCCGCCATCGGTTTCTGGATCATCTATGGCGCGTGGGGAGTCGCGAGAAAGGCCATGGTGCAGCTCATGGATCGCGAGCTGCCCGACGGCGATCGCGCGCGCATCCGGGCGATTGCGCTCACGCATCCGCAGGTGAAGTCGGTGCATGACCTGCGCACACGCGCCTCTGGCCCCAACGCCTTCATCCAGATCCATGTCGAGATGGATGGCAACCTCACCCTCTCCGAGGCGCACCGCATCTCTGACGCGGTCGAAGCCGATATTCTCGCCGCCTTCCCGCAAGCCGAAGTCATGATCCACCAGGATCCCGAAGGGATCGAAGAGCCGCGGCGCAGCTTCCCCCCAGCGCACGCGGCCTCTAAGGTCGCGTCATGAGCAGTGAGCGCAGGACGATCCTCCTCACCGGCGCGAGCCGCGGCATCGGCCATGCCACGGTGCGGCGCTTCAGCGAGGCCGGCTGGCGCGTCATCACGTCATCGCGCGAGGGCGTGCCGCCGGAGTGCAAGCGCGATCCCAACTGGACGCATCACATCACCGCCGACCTCGCCGATGCTGCCGCCGTCGGGCACTTCGTCGACGAGGTGAACGGACTGCTCGGGGACGGCGCCTTGCACGCGCTCGTCAACAATGCGGGCGTCTCGCCGAAGACCCCGTTCAAGGAGCGGCTCGGCTGTCTCAACGGGGATATCGCCGGCTGGCACGACGTGTTTCAGCTCAATTTCTTCACGCCGCTGTCGCTGGCGCGCGGGCTTGCCGCCGCGCTGGCGCGCGGCAAAGGCGCCATCGTCAACGTCACCTCGATCGCCGGCCATGCCGTCCATCCCTTCGCCGGTTCGGCCTATTCCACTTCGAAGGCGGCGCTGTCGGCGCTGACGCGCGAGATGGCGGTCGAGTTCGCGCAGCTCGGCGTCCGCGTCAATGCGGTGGCGCCGGGCGAGATCGAGACGGCGATGCTGTCGCCGGAGACCGAGGTGCTGATCCCGCGCATCCCGCTGCATCGCCTGGGGACGCCCGAAGATGTGGCGTCAACCATCTTCTATCTCTGCAGTGCCGATTCCGGCTACGTCGCCGGCACGGAGATCTTCGTCACCGGCGGCCAGCACCTTTACTGAGCGCCGCGGCGGAAGGAGGCGATCAATGGCTTCGGTGGCGCTGGTTTCCATTTTCACGCTCGACCAGGTCGGGCTCGTCTCGGCGATCGCCGATTGCCTGTTCACCGCCGGCGTCAATCTGCGCGACACCAGCTTCGCCGTGCTCGGCCGCGGCGCCGAGTTCACCTCGGTCTGCGAGCTGCCGGACGGCGTCGATGCCGGGGCGCTCGGCCAAGAGCTCGAAGCGGTGCCGGAGCTCGCCGGCGCGCAGATCCGCGTCGTGCCTTACGCCTACGATCCGCATCCCGGCCCGATGGGCCAGATCACCCACCGCATCGAAGTGAGTGGCGGCGACCAGCTCGGCCTCATTGCCCGGCTCGCCGAGATCTTCACGCAGAACGGCGCCAATATCGTCCGGCTCGATGCGCAGAAGCTGCCGGAGACGGAGGGCGGACGCTACGTCACGCGCTTCTCGGTGTGGCTCCCCGCCGATCGCGCCGAGCTCTGCATCGCGGCGGTCGATAGCACGGCGGGAAGCCTCGGCCTCACCAGCTTCGCCGAGGAGGTCGGCGATTGATCGCCGGCGGCTTTGACGGCACGTTCCGGATAGAGCCGCGCGGCGCGTCTTCCTATCTTCCTCGGCATGACAGCGCTTTCGATCCATAGAACGGAACGGCGCGCCGATTGGGCGGCGCTGGAAGCCGGGCTGGACGCGCGCGGCTATGCGACGCTGCCGGGGCTGTTGACGCCGGCGGAATGCCGGGCGCTCCGGCTTCTCTACGACGACGAGGCGGCTTTCCGCAGCCGCGTCGTCATGGCGCGGCACGGCTTCGGCCGCGGCGAGTACAAATATCTGCGCTATCCCTTGCCGCCCGTGGTCGAGGCGTTGCGCCACGAGATCTATCCGCATCTCGCGCCGATCGCCAATCGCTGGCGCGCGGCGCTGAAAGAGAGCGGGCGCTTCCCGGCGGCGCTCGAGGATTACCTCGCCGAGTGCCATGCCGCCGGTCAGACGCGGCCAACGCCGCTCATCCTCAAGTATGGCGCGGAGGACTACAACTGCCTGCACCAGGATCTCTACGGCGATCTGGTCTTCCCGCTGCAGCTCACGGTGCTGCTCAGCGCGCCCGAGGATTTCACCGGCGGCGAGTTCCTGCTGCTCGAGCAGCGCCCGCGCATGCAGTCAAAGGCCGAAGTGGTACCGCTCCGGCAGGGCGAGGCGGTGATCTTCGCCGTCCATCATCGTCCTGTCCGCGGCACGCGCGGCGTCTACCGCGTCAACCAGCGTCATGGCGTAAGCCGGATCCGCTCCGGCGAGCGCTACACGCTCGGCGTCATCTTTCACGACGCGGCGTAGCGCGTCTCAGAATTGCCGACAGCCGGTCCGCGCTCAGCGACTGTCCTTCGCTACCTTGGGCAATTTGTCCAATCGCGAACGAGCCTCCGCATCGCCGCCGGCGATGCCCTTTTGGTACCACTGCTCCGCAGCTTCGGTGTCCGTGAATTTGCCGCGAATGTCCCTGGCCGTCAGAAAATTCGGGTCGTAGGTCGATCCGACAGCGGTCGCCGCATGGGCAAAGCCTATCGATGCGGCGAGCTCGTAGAATTGCCGCGCCGAGATGACGTCGCCGCGCGCAAAGGCTTCGTCGCCGCGCGTCATAGCGATGCCGATCATGGCGCTTGGCTCCGAGGAGCTGGGCGTCGCCGCATTGCTCGGCGACGAAACCATTGGCCCAGTGTTGGCGACGTCCCGAGAGGCCGCAGGTTTACTTGACGGAGCTTGGTCGGGCGCCTGGTTCCCGCGCGGGGCGCTGGATGACGCGGCTGCAGCGACAGCTCGAACCGGCGTCGCCTCGACGGCGTTAGTTGCTGCGTCCTCCGCGACAGCAGGCGCTGGTGGTTTGCGTTGAGCCGGCAGTAGATCGTCCTTGACCAGATAGGTTCCCACGACGCCGACCGCGACGCCTCCTGCGAGTGCCCATGCAAGGAGTGGGCGCCGAGGCACCGCCCGGCGACGTGGGCGCCGGGATTGCGGGAGCGGTTCGAAAGAAAGAACCTCGGCGGATCGAATAGGCTCCTCGGCCGGGAATTGCTCAGCGTCCGTCGCGACCCCGTTGGCCGCAGCCGAGGGCCCGGGCCTCTTCAGATCCATCGCTCCCACTCCCTCGCGAAAATCATGGACGCAGAGCCGAACGCGAGGCGATTAGCCGCTTCGTCTCGCCGCGGTTAAGCCCAGGGCCCCAATCCAGCGCATGGGTAGAACCACCGGTTACAGAATGGGTTCCGGAGTCAATTTTAGGGCGACGCCCTCGGGGCCTGATGCGTGCTCACCCGGCCGCATCAAAGCGAGATTACTTTGCCGTCCTCCGCCGCTTCGACCGTCAGGCTGCCGACGCGGCTCAGCATGTCGGGGCTGAAATGCGTGAGGACGAGGCGCTTCGGGCGGATCGTCGCCAGATGCGGCTCGAGCGAGCGCCAATCCAGGTGGTGCCGGATCTTCTTGTCGTGGAAATAGGCCTCGGCGATGAAGAGGTCGGCCTCGCGCGCCGCCGGGACGAGCGTCTCGGTCCATTCCGTGTCGCCGGTATAGGCCACGACCTTGCCGCCGCTTTCGAGGCGGAGCGCGTAGGGCGGCGCGCCGCAGGCATGGCGCACGGGGTAGGGGGTCACGGTGACGCCGCCGATCTCGCGCCGCTCCTCCGGCGCCAGCTCGACGATCTCGACGGGGAATTTCCGCTCGATCCCCGTGGAGCCCGGGAAAAGTGCTTCCATGGTGATGCGGAGCCGCTCCGTCAGGCCGGGCGGACCGGCGATGGTCAGCGGCGCTTGCCGCCGGCTGACGAGCTGCGCATCGAGGATGAAGAAGGGGATGCCGGCGAAATGGTCGCCATGGAGGTGGGTGATGAAGATGCTCGCGATGCCGTTGGGGTCGACGCCGAATTTGCGCATCGCGATCATCGACGAGGCGCCGCAATCGATCAGAAACGCGGTATCGGCGGCGGTGACGTGGAAGCAGGTGTTGAAGCGGCCGCCGCTGCCGAAGGCGTCGCCGCAGCCGAGAAACTGGACGCGCATCGCGCCGGGCTCAGCCGCGCTCGCGCTGCCGCAGCCAGGCGATGCGCTCTTCGACGAGCGCGATATCGTGGTCGAGCCAGTCGCGGAAGAGACCGGGATTGGCGCGCTGGCGGAGCTCGTCGAGCCGGACGCGCTCGTTCGCCAGCGATTCCGTCATCAGCGCGAGCTGGCCTTGCCGCTCGGCCGCCGGCAGATGGTGGAGGAAACGCAGCTTCAGCATCAGCGACAGCCGGTTGATCTCGCTCAGCGGCGAGCGGAGCTGCGCCTTGAGGAGGCCGCGCAGCGCCTCTTCGCCGCGAGGCGTCAAGCGCAAGGTCGCGTTGTCCGTCATGCCGAGGCCGTCCACCGCCTCGATCAGCCCCTCATAGCGCAGCAGCTCGAGCGAAGTGCCCATGAGGTCGAGCGACGGGCCGACGACGCGGCTGGTGAAGTGGCGAATCTCGGCGGCGAGATCGCCGTAATGCCGCGCGCCTTCGGCAAGGAGCCCGAGCGCGCAGAGCCGGACGGCTTCGACGGGAACGAGTGAATTGTCCCGGAACATGACGCGGCCTCAGGCGACGCGGCGGATCGGCAGCCGCGCCCAGACATCACCGAGCGCCGCCACCAGGCGTTCGATGTCTTCGTCGCTGTGCAGCGGCGAAGGCGTCAGCCGCAGCCGCTCGCCGCCGCGCGGCACGGTCGGATAGTTGATCGGCTGGACATAGATGCGGTGGCGCTCGAGCAGGTCGTCCGAGGCCACTTTGCAGAGCCGCGCGTCGCCGACCAGCACGGGGACGACATGGCTCGGGCTCGGCATCACCGGAAGATCGGCCTCCAGGAGGCGTCGCTTCAGCCGGGCGGCGCGCTCCTGATGCCGCTCGCGCAAGGCATTGTCGCTGCGGACATGGCGGATCGAGGCGATCGCGCCGGCGGCGATGGCCGGCGGCAGCGAGGTGGTGAAGATGAAGCCCGGGGCGAAGCTGCGGATGAAATCCACCATCGCCTTCGAGCCGGCGACATAGCCGCCGACGAGGCCGAAGGCCTTAGCCAGCGTGCCCTGGATCACGGTGAGGCGGTCGGCGATGCCGTCGCGCTCGGCAATGCCGCCGCCGGTTCTGCCGTAGAGCCCGACCGCATGCACCTCGTCGAGATAGGTCATGGCGCCATAGCGGTCGGCGACGTCGCAAAGCTCCGCGATCGGCGCAATGTCGCCATCCATGGAATAGACGCTCTCGAAGGCGATCAGCTTCGGCCGGCTCGGATCGGCCGTGCGCAAGCGGCGCTCGAGATCGGCAGGGTCGTTGTGGGCGAAGACATGCTTTTCCGCGCCGCTGTGGCGAATCCCCTGGATCATCGAGGCGTGGTTCAGCGCGTCGGAGAAGACGATGCAGCGCGGGATCTCGCGCGCCAGGGTCGAGAGTGCCGTCTCATTGGCGACATAGCCCGAGGTGAAGGCGAGCGCCGCCTCTTTGCCATGGAGCGCCGCCAGCTCGCGCTCGAGCACGACATGGTAATGCGTCGTGCCGGAGATGTTGCGGGTGCCGCCGGCGCCGGCGCCGGTGCGGTCGATCGCCTCATGCATTGCCGCCAGCACGGCGGGATGCTGGCCCATGCCGAGATAGTCGTTGGAGCACCAGACCGTGACCTCTTCGCCGAGGTCGTGGTTGAAAGCGCGCGGGAACGCGCCGGCGCGGCGCTCCAAATCGGCGAAAACGCGATAGCGCCCCTCGGCGCGCAACCCGTCAAGCCGGGTTTTGAAGAAGGTCTCGTAGTCCATCCCGTGTCCTCTATCCCCCGCTGAGGGGCAGAGGCAGAATAGCTCGCGCCGGCGCGGCTGCAATACGCAGAATCCCGGACGGCTCGGGCGGCTAGGCCACCGAAGCGAGCCCAGCCCGGTTCAGCGCCGCGGCGGTCTCGTCGAGCGCTTTGCCGAAGCGGCGCAGCATCTCGTCGATCTCGTCGGCGGTAATGATGAGGGGCGGACAGAGCGCGACCGTGTCGGCCATGGCGCGGAGGATGAGGCCATGCTCCTGCGCGCGTGCCGCAAAGAGGGTGCCGACGCCGGCCTTGGGATCGAACGGCGCCTTGCTCGCCTTATCCTTGACCAGCTCGACCCCGGCCAGGAGCCCGACGCCGCGCACCTCGCCGACGAGCGGATGGTCGGCAAAGCGCCGCAACCCTTCGAGGAAGCGCGGCGCCACCTGGCGGATATGGCTAAGGATGTCGCGCTCCTCGTAGATGCGCAGCGTCTCCAGCGCCACGGCGCAGCAGACGGGATGGGCGGAATAGGTGAAGCCATGGGCGAACACACCGATCTTCTCGCTTTGCGCGACGAAGGCCTGATAGAGCTCGTCGCTGATCACCGTCGCAGAGATCGGCAGATAGGCGGAGGAGAGTGCCTTCGCCATGGTCATGATGTCGGGCTTCAAGCCGAAGGTCTCGGTGCCGAACATGGCGCCGGTGCGGCCGAAGCCGCAGATGACTTCGTCGGCGATCAGCAGCACGTCGTATTTCCGCAGCACCTGCTGAATCTTCTCGAAATAGGTGCGGGGCGGGACGATGACTCCACCCGCACCCATCACCGGCTCGGCGATGAAGGCCGCGACCGTCTCGGGATCCTCGCGCAGGATCTGCGCTTCGAGGCTCTCGGCAAGGCGGGTGGCGAAGGCCTCCTCGCTCTCGCCGGGCTTGGCGAAGCGATAGTGGTGGGGGCAGTCCGCGTGGCGGATGTTGGCGATCGGCAGGTCGAAATCGCGATGGTTGTTGGGAAGGCCGGTGAGGCTCGCCGCGGCGACGGTGACGCCGTGATACCCTTTCATGCGCGAAATGATCTTCTTCTTGCGGTGGCGGCCGCGCGCATTGTTGTAGTACCAGACCATCTTCACCGCGCTGTCATTGGCCTCCGACCCGGAATTGTTGAAGAAGACCTTCGACATCTTCACCGGCATCAGGCCGATGAGCCGCTCCGCCAGCTCGGCCGCCACGTCATGCGTCTTGTGATTGAAGATGTGATAGAAGGGCAGCTTCTGCATTTGCCGTGTCGCCGCCTCGACCAGCCGTTCCTCACCGAAACCGAGCGAGGCACACCAGAGACCGGCGAGACCCTCGATATACTCCTTGCCGTTCTCGTCATAGACATAGATGCCCTTGCCTTCGGTGATGACGAGCGGCCCCTCGCTCTCATGCTTTTTGAGATGGGTGTAGGGATGGAGATGGAACGCGATATCGCGGCTTGCAGCCGAATTGCCACGCAGCATGGGAGGTCCTTCGCTCAGCGGGTCGAGTCTCGCTATTTGTCGCTGGCCGCGGCGGCCG